>Ga0169931_10015672_pt1 | contig 10124 bp, 9 predicted proteins | sample Kivu_15m_20L_FD_129675 | JGI IMG/M metagenome (GOLD analysis project Ga0169931, IMG submission 129675) | Freshwater microbial communities from Lake Kivu, Western Province, Rwanda to study Microbial Dark Matter (Phase II) - Kivu_15m_20L... | ecosystem: Environmental > Aquatic > Freshwater > Lake ... | reverse complement strand
CGGATCGTGCTGGAGACCGACGCGCCCTTCCTCGCGCCGGTGCCGCACCGCGGACAGCGCAACGAACCGGCGTATGTGCGGTCGGTCGCCGAAAAACTGGCGCTCATGTGGAACAGAACCTTGGCCGAGACCGCGGAAATCACCAGTGCCAATGCGCGTCGTCTATTCCGCCTCGACGCGTAGGGGAGATTCGTTCCGGAGGCTGTTGAACGTCTCCGCGGTCGGGGAGGCCTTTAAAGCATCGGATAGGTCGCGAAGAACGGCGGCGGTTGGCGGTTGGCGGTTGGCGCCCGGCGACGTCCGGCGTTCGGCGTCCGGCGTCCGGCGTAAGGCATCCACACACATCCGTGTCGCCCGGTATTTCGCCTGAACCGAATATCCGGCGATGTGGGGTGTGGCGAGCGCGGCCAGTGCGCATAATTCCGGATCGATGGCGGGTTCGTTCTCCCAGACATCCACGATGGCGGTGCCGCCGGTGCGGATCCAGGCTTTGAGCGCCGTCTCGTCCACCACGCCGCCGCGCGAGGCTTGGATGAGGATGTGCCAGCGGCTTCGTTTGAAATCCGCTTCCCGCACCAGGTGGCGGGTCGCATAGGGGCCGGAATCCGTGAGCGGCACATGGAAGGTGACCGCCTCGCAGGCCAGCACATCCTCCCATGTTGCCGGAAGTCCGAGCGGCGGATCATAGGCGACCACCTTGACGCCGAGCCGCTCCAGTTGGGCCGCCGCCGCTTTGCCGGTGTGGCCGAAGCCGACGACGGCGCACGTCGCGCGTTGGGCGTTGGGCGTCGCGCCACGCGCCACGTGCCACGCGCCACGCACATAATCTCCGACCGCGCTCGCGTTGCATCCGGCGGCGACGTACAATTGGACGCCGGCATCGGTCACGGCCTGGGTGTCGATATGGTCGAACCCGGCGGTGGCGCTGCCGAGCCAGTGGAGCTTGGGAGCGGCGCGCAGGAGGGAGGCGTCCACCTTCGTGACGGTGCGGATCAGCAGGGCCTCGGCCGTGGCGAGGAGTTCGTCGGGCGGACGCCCGCCATCGAAGCGGGTCAGATGGACCTCGGGCGGCAGCTGTTCCTCCAGCCACGGGATGTGGCGGTCGGCCAGCAGGATCATGCCGAGCGGCGGCGTAGGGCCAGGGGTCGGGAGAGGATCTCGTTCACGACGACCGACTCCCGCAGATGCTGCCGATCCAGCCGGATCTCGACCGCCACACCGGCGGCATCATCGACAACCGCGAACGGGGAATACAACTGCTGGCGCTCCTCGTCGGTCATCGGCGATTTCGGGGCCATCGACTTGAACTCGGGACCGACCGCCGCCTCCAAGGCACGCGTGGAGTGTGCCGGCTTGGGTTGGACCGGTGCCGGGCTCGGTTGCGCCTCTCCCTTCAGCACCGTCTCCAGGTGTTCCAAGGTCTCCTCCCAGGTCATCTCCGGCAGATGCGCCTCGATGTCGATCCCGTCGGGTTCCGGGTGCTGGGTTTGTTGTCCTTTCTTCTTCCCGAGGAAGCGCTCGATCAGGGGCAGCAGGAAGAACAGGAGGACCAGGAGTTGGGAAATGGAAAAATCCATGTGCGGAAATCGTGTATTTTGACGCAAAATAGACAGGTCGCCCATGCCGAACAACCCCGTCAGCCTGATTCGCAAGAAACGGGATGGAGTTTCCCTCAGCGCCGACGACATCCGTTGGCTGATCCGCGAGTACACCGAAGACCGCCTGCCCGATTACCAGATGGCGGCCTTCCTCATGGCCGCCTACCTGAACGGACTCGATGCGGTGGAAGCCGCGGCCCTCTGCGAGGCGATGCTGCACAGCGGCGTCGTGCTGGATCTGTCCGATATTCCCGGTATCAAGGTGGACAAGCACTCCACCGGCGGGGTCGGCGATAAGCTTTCGCTCATCCTGGCGCCGATCGCCGCGGCCTGCGGCGTGCCTGTTCCGATGATCTCGGGCCGCGGACTCGGTCATTCCGGCGGCACCTTGGACAAGCTCGAATCCATCCCCGGGTTCAACGTGAACCTGGATCTGGACCGCTACCGCCAGGTCTTGCGCGCCCACAATCTGGTACTCATCGGTCAGACCGACGCCATCGCCCCGGCCGACAAGCGCATGTACGCCCTCCGGGATGTGACCGCGACGGTGGAGTGCATCCCCCTCATCGCGGCCAGCATCATGAGCAAGAAGTTGGCGGAGGGCATCGATGCGCTCGTGCTGGATGTGAAGGTCGGTTCAGGTGCCTTCATGAAGACGACGGAGCAGGCCTTGGAATTGGCCCGCACGCTTGTGTCGATCGGGGAGGCCGCCGGTAAGCGGACCGTGGCCTATCTCACGAACATGGACCAGCCGCTCGGGTACGAGATCGGCAACTGGAACGAGGTGCGGGAGGCCTTGGAGGTGCTGGGTGGCGGCGGTCCGGAGGATGTGCGCGAGCTCTCGCTGCTCCTGGCCGGAACCATGATCTGGCTGGGTGGCAAGGCCGGTTCGGTGGAGGAGGGGATCGCGTTGGGGAGGGCGGTGATCGCCGACGGATCGGCCATGCGGGCCTTCATCGATGTGGCGGCCGCGCAAGACGCCGATGTGACGGTCTTGAGGCATCCGGACCGGTATCCGCAGGCCGGGGTGTCGGTGGATGTGGTGGCTACGGATGCGGGCGTGGTGTGGGGATTCGACAGCTACGCCCTGGGCATGGCGGCGGTGGAGCTGGGGGCCGGCCGCTTGCGGAAAGAAGACCGGATCGACCCGTCCGCGGGCATCACCCTGACCTCGAAGATCGGCGACCGCGTGGCCAAGGGCTCGGTTTTGGCCACGCTGCGCACCTCGACACGGACGGCCGAAGCGGCGGGTCGCATCGCTGAAACCGTGCGAGCGGCCATCCGTCTCGGGTCGGGGCCGGTGAACCCGACGAAATGGGTCACCCATGTCGTGAATCGGGACGGAACCTTCCTATATTGACGTTAAACCTCGAACACCTATGTGGCAACGATTCATCCGTGCAATCAAATCGCTCTTCGGCGGCCTGATCGGCGCCATGGAAGACCCCAAACTGATCCTGGAACAGAACATCCGGGAGTTGAACGACCAGGTTCCGAAGATGAACGAGAGCATCGCCACGGTGAAGGCGAACGTGATCTTGTTGCAAAAGGAAGTGGCCCGTTACGAGAAGCAGCTGGCGGAGACCACCGCCAAGATTCGGTCTGCCATCACCGCCAACCGCGACGACATCGCCGAGACCTACGCCCTTCAGATGCAGAAAGCGCAGGAGAGCCTGGCATCCTCCCGACAGCAGCTGGAATTCGCCGAGAAGGCGTACGAGAAGGCCTTGCAGGTCAAGAAGGCCTTCCTTCGTGAGAAAGACCGGAAGATCGCCGAGGCCCGTGAGGCGCTTCGGGCCAGTGAGCGTGCCGCATGGCAGGCCAAGGTGGCCGACACCCTCGAGCAGTTCGAAGTCGGCGGTGTGGATCAGACGCATACGGAGATGGTGAACCGCATCAACGAACAGACGGCCAAGAACGAAGCCCGCATGGAGATCGCCTTGGAGAGCGTGGATGCCAAAGCGATGGAGATCGAGATCGACGCGGAGAAACTGCGGGCGCATGAATTGGTCGAACAGTTCAAACAGCAGATGCGGGAGAAGGAGAAGGCCATCCAGATCGACGAGCCCGCCGAGTCCGGGGGTGGTAAAAGTGTGGGGCGGAAGCGGACCAAGTCGTGAGCTCGGCTCAGGAGGAACGCGACCGCCTCAAGGAGGAATACAAGGCGCATTACCGGAGCATCCAGCAGACGAAACGCACACTGGCCGAATCCGAACGGATGGCCAAGATCGGACGAACCCTGCAGGATATGAACGCCGACCACCTTCTGGAGGGGATGGATACGGTGCTTCGGACGGTTCGCGAGAAGATCGAGCTGGCCGAGGCCAAACTGGAGATGGCCATGGAAGGCCGGGTCGAACCACCCGATACGACACCGGCTGAGACGGTACGTCGCGTGAAAGCCGAAATCGGGCTCCTCCAAGATGAGCTCGATGCGCAGGTGCACGCCATGAACACGCGGAAGACCTTGGGACCCAAACCGACCCCATGACGGCCGCAAGCATCAACTACACCCGGGAGGCGTTTTTCCATCCCATGAACCTGGGGTTTCTGTTCCTGTCGGGTCTTTCGGCGTTTTTTCTGACCGATGTCGGCATCATGGCCCCCTTTGTGGTGAGCATGGCGGTCGGTCTGGAGATGGTGTATCTGGGCACCATCCCCCGCACGCTCCACTTCCAGAAACTCGTGCAACGGCGTGCGATGTCGCAGGTGAACCAGACCCGCGACCAACGCGATCTGTTCCATGGGTTGGATCTGAAATCCCAGAAACGGTTCCTGGTCATGAAGACCATCAGCGACCGGATCCGCGAGAATTTCGAGACCTTTCCGTCCACCTCCCAAGGCTTGGCCGAGGCCATCAAGACCAAGATCCATGGGTTGCTGACCAATTATCTGCTGGTCCTGGATTCGACGATGCGGTTCCAGCAATATGTGACCCAGACCCGTGAGTCGCATCTACTCGAGGAGATCGCCGAAGAGGAGGCCGAGTTCAAGGCCGCGACCTCGGAGAAGCTCAGGGACATCAAGCGTCGCCGCCTGTCCATCCTTCAGAAGCGGTTGGACCGTCTGAAGGGTGCGCGCGAGAAGCTGCTGATCTGCGAATCGCAGTTGGAGACCATCGAAGACGCCATCCGGTACATCTACGAGCAATCGTTGACGATGCGTGATCCGGAAGAGATCGGGTTGCAGCTCGATACCTTGCTCACCGACATGGAAGAGACGGTGACCATCATCGAAGAGCTTGAAGATGACGCGCTGCCGGGGTATACTCTGATCGATCAGATGCCGGATGAGTTGGCGCCTGAGGCCAAACCGTCCCGTCGCAACGCAAAAGGAACCGTATCCGTCCGCTGATGGCCGTATTTGAAACCCTGTTATTGGAAACCGCCGCCGATGGCATCGCCGTGTTGACGGTGAACCGCCCCGACAAGCTCAATGCCCTGAATGCGACGGTGATGCGGGAGCTCCATGCCGCCGTGGATCGGATCGAAGCGGATGATACGGTGCGGGGTGTGATCGTGACCGGTGCGGGTGCCAAAGCCTTTGTGGCAGGTGCCGACATCGCCGCCTTGGCCGCCTTGGATTCGGAGTCCGGTACGGAGTTCTCCAGGCGCGGCCAGGCCATCTTCTCCCGCATCGAAAGTTCGAGCAAACCCTTCCTCGCGCTGGTGAACGGTTTCGCGCTGGGTGGCGGCTGCGAGCTGGCGATGGCCTGCCATCTGCGTGTGGCCACGACCAACGCCGTGTTCGGACTGCCGGAAACCAGCCTGGGCACCATTCCCGGTTTCGGCGGCACGCAGCGCCTCACGCAGCTGGTGGGCAAGGGACGGGCCTTGGAACTGATGCTGACCGGCAAGCCCATCAAGGCCGACCAAGCCATGGCCTGGGGCTTGGCCAACCGTGTGGACGAACCCGATGCCGCCATGGCGACGGCCCGCGACCTGATGGGAACCATCCTCGGGCGGGGCCCCTTGGCGGTGGCCAGTGCCATCCAAGCGGTGCTGGCCGGCCAGGAAGGCGCCGAGACCGGGTACCAGGCGGAAGCCGAGCAGTTCGGCGACCTGTGCGACACCGACGATTTCAAAGAGGGGACGCAGGCGTTCCTGAACAAACGCCCGCCAACCTTTACCGGACACTAGACCCCACCCGTTTGGAACCTCCGAGTCGGACAGGAGCCATGCCATGAACGAATGGCTCCTCATCACCACCACCTTGCTCCTGAGTGCGTTTTTCTCCGGATCGGAAATCGCGTTCGTCTCGGCGAACCGCTTGAAACTGGAGGTGAAGTCGCGACGCGGAACCCCCAATGCCGCCAGCCTCGGCTTTTTCCTGCGGCATCCGGAAACCTTTCTGAGCACCACGCTCATCGGTAACAATATCGTGAATGTGACCTATGCGACCATGATGGCGGTGGTGCTGACCGACCAGCTGTCGGTCGCCGGCAAAGCGGTGGTCGCTTCGGTCATCATCATGGTCTTGGGGGAGATCCTGCCCAAGGCCATCTTCCGAACCTATCCGGATGCCTTCGTGTCGGCGGTGGTCGGGCCTTTGCGTGTGATCGCGGTGGTCCTGCATCCCTTGGTCGTGCTGGCGAATGCCGTTTCGAGCGTCATCATCCGCATGTTCCGCATCGATCCGCACGCGCAACCCATGCACATCGGACGTGCCGACTTCGAGCATCTCTTCCGGGAGATCGGCACGGAGCCCAACGGCCAGCTCGACCGCGACGATTCCGAGATCCTGACCAACGTTCTGCAGCTGGGCAACATCCGGGTCAAGGATTCGATGGTGCCGCGAACCGACATCGTGGCGGTGGAACAGAACGCGGCCTTGGCCGATGTCCGCGACGTGTTCATCCAATCGGGGTTCTCGAAACTGCCGGTGTACGACGAGAGCATCGACAACATCGTGGGGGTGGTGGTGGCGTACGACCTGTTCAAGAACCCGGCGAGTCTGGCCGAGATCGTCAAGCCGGTGAACCATGTGCCCATGAGTCAGAAAAGCCGGGATCTCTTGGAGGATTTCCGCAAACAGCAGTTGAACATGGCCATTGTGATCGACGAGTACGGTGGCACGGCCGGGCTCATCACCATCGAGGACCTGCTTGAAGAGGTGGTGGGTGACATCCAGGACGAGTACGACATCGAAGACCGCATCCTCAAACAGCTGTCCGACGGCGGCTGGTTGCTGAGCGGCGGCATCGAAACGGAAGACCTGGCCGGTTCGCATCCCCAAATCGGCATTCCCTCCGAAGACGTGGCATACGAAACCGTGGCGGGGTTCGTCATGCATGAGGCCGGCCGCATTCCGAAGGTCGGCGAGGAGATCCGCATCGGCGCGTTCCGGATCACCATCCTCAAGGCGAAACGATCGCGCATCGAACTCATCAAACTGCATCACATCGGCTGACATGGTGAACCACTATCCGAGCTGGGCCCGGGAATTCGCCCGGAAGTATTTCTCTAAAACCGTCACCCAGTTCATCCTGCACGGGAACATCCGGGATTCGGTGCCCATCCGGTCGGGGAAAGGGTACGATTTCATGCGATTCCCGACCTTCCTGTCGGATGAGTTATTCGGCTCACGTGACATCGTCCTGTTCTATGACCGGTCGGGCGGGGTCCATTTCCGCGACAAGGCGAGCATGGCCGATCTGCAGCAGGCGGTCGCGGGGATGGATGCGGCCGGCGCCGATTTCGCCGGAAAACTGCCCAAGGATCCGGTCCGTTTCTTCAGCCTGCTGGAAAAATATCTCCGCATGCGCCTGGCGGATGGAAAAAGCATCGCCGTGATCATCGATTACGCGGAGACCATCGTGCCGATGACCGACAGCGCCTCGGCCGGCACCGAAGACCGGAACGGCTTGGTCTATCTGCAGAAATGGGCGCATGACCCGCTCTTCCTGGCCTCGGATTTCACCCTGGTGCTGCTCACCGAGACCTTGGCCGAACTCAACCGCAACCTGATCCAGAGCCCGTATGTGGCGTCCTTGCGGGTCGGGTTGCCGGGTGATGCCGAACGCGCGGCCTTCATCAAAGGCTTCGCGGATGGTCGCGGGTTCAAGCGCTTGAGCGAGGTTCCGGCCGATGTGCTGGCGCAGCAGACCGCGGGCTTGAATCTGGTGCATCTGAACGCGATCCTGAGCGGGGCTCTGGAGAACAAGACCAGGATCACCTTCGACAGCCTGTCCGACCTCAAGAAGGAGATCATCGAGGCGGAAGCCTACGGCCTTCTGGAGTTCGTCCAGACCGATTTCACCTTGGACGATGTGGCGGGCCATACCCATGTGAAGGCCCATCTGAGGGCCGCCGCGGCGGCCTTGAAAGCTGGAAAGGCGGATGTGATGCCGATGGGGTACCTGGTGTCGGGTCCGGTCGGAACGGGCAAGACCTGGCTGGTGACCTGTTTCGCCGGTGATGTGGGCGTGCCCATGGTGAAGCTGAAGAATTTCCGCTCGCAATGGCAGGGTGTGACCGAAGGCAACCTGGAGAAGATCCTCGCCCTGCTCGAAGCCATGGCCCCGGTGGCGGTCATGATCGACGAGGCCGATGCCTACCTGGGCGATCGGAACGCGTCCGGAGACAGCGGTGTCTCGAGCCGTGTGTTCGCCTCGATCGCCAGTTTCATGGCCAACACCCGCAACCGGGGCCGCATCCTGTGGTTCCTCATGACGGCGCGCCCCGATCTGATGCCCATCGATCTGAAACGGCAGGGACGGGCGGAGGAACACCTGGCCCTGTTCTACCCGAGCACCGAGGCCGAGCGCCTGGAGCTCTTCGAGGCCATGAAACGCAAGACCCGGCTCCAGCTCAGCGATACGGCCTATGTGCCGGCTGCCATCATCCGTGGTGAGCCCGCCTTTTCCGGGGCCGACATGGAGGCCGCCCTCACGCGCGCCAAGTTCCGGGCGGCGGCCAGGGCCGAGGATCAGGTCTCTCCGGAGGTGCTGGAGGCGACCATCGCCGATTTCATTCCGCCGACCTACCCGGAGGAGATCGAGTTGCAGAACCTATGCGCCGTATTGGAATGCACCAGCCGGGATCTGCTTCCCGAACCCTGGAAATCGATGCCCCGGGAGGACGTGATGGCCCGCATCGACGAGTTGCGCAATTATCGATAAGACTCGGTCAAGATTCGCACATCGAAATAGCGGTTCCTTACGGTATCCACCAACCAATTGGAGTCAGCCGTATGGGACAAACGAAGTGGGTCTACGGTTTCGGCGGCGGCAAGGCCGACGGCGACCGGACCATGAAAGCCCTGCTGGGCGGCAAAGGGGCCAATCTGGCCGAAATGTGTGCGATCGGATTGCCCGTACCACCGGGGTTCACCATCACCACGGAGGCCTGCGCCTATTACAATTCGCATTCCCGTGAATGGCCGGAGGGGCTCTTGGCCCAGATCCACCACGGCGTGCATCAGCTCGAGGCCGGGATGGGGGCCTCATTCGGCCATGCGGACAACCCCTTGCTGGTCTCGGTACGCTCGGGCGCCATGAGCTCCATGCCCGGCATGATGGATACCGTCCTGAACCTGGGTTTGAACGACGATGTGGTCGAGGGCCTGGCCAAGAAGACGGGCAACGAGCGTTTCGCCTATGATAGCTACCGCCGTTTCATCGACATGTTCGGCGATGTGGTGATGGGGGTGTCGCACGAGTATTTCGAAGAGGTGATCGAGCATCTGAAGGCCGAGAAAGGCGTGGAGCTGGATACGGACCTGACCTCGGACGACCTGAAGGAATTGGTGGAGCGGTACAAGGCCGTCTACCGCCAGAAAACCGGATTCATGTTTCCGGAAGATCCTTGGCAGCAGCTGCGGTTCACGGTGAATGCGGTCTTCAATTCCTGGAACAGCGGTCGGGCCGTCAAGTACCGCCAGATCAACAAGATCTTCGGTCTGCTTGGAACCGCGGTGAATGTGCAGGCCATGGTCTTCGGCAACTTGGGAGCGAACAGCGCCACGGGCGTGTGTTTCACTCGGAATCCGTCGACCGGAGAGAACGTGTTGTACGGTGAGTTCCTGATCAACGCCCAAGGGGAAGACGTGGTGGCCGGCATCCGTACGCCGGAGCCCATCGCCAACCTGGCGTCCGTGATGCCCGACAGCTACACCGAGTTGCTGAACCTGGCCGGCGGCTTGGAAGGTCATTACCAGAACATGCAAGACATCGAGTTCACGATCCAGGAAGGTGTTCTGTACATCCTGCAGACGCGGAATGGGAAACGGACCGGCAACGCGGCCTTGAAGATCGCGGTGGACATGGTCAAGGAGGGCATCATCACCCCACGGCAGGCGGTATCGGATCTGGTGGAGCCAATGCACCTGGACCAGATCCTGCATCCGCAGCTGGATGCATCCGAGATCCTGGAGCCGGACATCATCGGGCGCGGATTGCCCGCATCGCCCGGAGCGGCGGTCGGAAAGGTGATCCTGAGTTCGGATGAGGCCGAGAAAGCCAAGGCCGCCGGTGAGAAGGTGATCCTCGTGCGGGTGGAGACCTCGCCGGAAGACGTGGGTGGCATG
>Ga0169931_10015671_pt1 | contig 10125 bp, 6 predicted proteins | sample Kivu_15m_20L_FD_129675 | JGI IMG/M metagenome (GOLD analysis project Ga0169931, IMG submission 129675) | Freshwater microbial communities from Lake Kivu, Western Province, Rwanda to study Microbial Dark Matter (Phase II) - Kivu_15m_20L... | ecosystem: Environmental > Aquatic > Freshwater > Lake ... | reverse complement strand
TCGCCGACTCCCCGACCTCCGGTCTCCTCTTTGCATCTCGTTAGTGCCCCGCGCTCGGCGCCGGTCTCCCGACCTCGCCGACTCCCCGACCTCCGGTCTCCTCTTTGCATCTCGTTAGTGCCCCGCGCTCGGCGCCGGTCTCCCGACCTCGCCGACTCCCCGACCTCCGGTCTCCTCTTTGTATCTCGTTAATACTGTACGCCGAACTGCCCGGTTACCGGCGGCATGTCTCATCAAACTGCACCACGCCCTTTGCAAAGCCTCGGCGATGTGCCACCCAGCCTTTCTTCTTCTCGACCCCGCTGTTCTTTCCAGTTGCCCGCGGGCAGGGTACAACAGGTCGCTGTCGCCGTCTCCGCGACGCATCAGCGTCAGCGGCGTCTTTTTCGGCCCATTTCGCCGCGCAAACAGAGGCACTCGATGAAGTCCAATCGCCTGACCTGGTACATCGTGGGAGCAATGATCCTCGGGATCGTCGTCGGCTACCTAATCCATCTCAATGCCAGCGAAGAAGCGGCTAAGAACTACGCCCGTTACGCCAAACTGCTCAGCACGATCTTCATCCGGCTGGTCCAGATGGTGATCGCTCCGCTCGTCTTTTCAACCCTCGTGGTTGGAATCGCCAAGCTCGGCGACCTGCAAGCAGTCGGTCGAGTCGGCGGGAAGGCGATGCTCTGGTTCATCTCCGCCTCACTCGTCTCGCTGCTCCTCGGAATGGTTCTGGTCAATATTTTCCAGCCCGGTAAGCGGATCGATCTTTCCCAAGCCGACACGGCGGGCGTCAAAGACCTGATGACCAAGCAGGAAGCCTTTTCGATCGACAAGTTCGTTGAACACGTCATTCCCAAGAGTGTCATCGAAGCGATGGCGACCAATGAAATTTTGCAGCTGGTTGTCTTCTCAATCTTTTTCGGCGTTGCCCTGACTTCGCTCGGCCCCCGCGCCAACCACTTGATCGATTTGCTCGAGCTGGCCGCTGAGGCGATTCTCAAGATGGTCAACTACGTGATGGCTTTCGCCCCGTTCGGCGTGTTTGGCGCGATCTCTGCCGTTGTCGCCACCCGGGGCCTAGGGATCTTCAAGTTCTATCTGATCTATTTCGCTTACTTCTTGCTCGGCATCGCCATTCTCTGGCTGATCCTCCTGGGAGTCGGCTACCTGATTCTCGGCAGCCGCATGACCGAATTGCTCAAGCGGATCGGCAACCCGCTGCTGATCGCGTTCAGCACAACCAGCAGCGAAGCCGTCTTCCCCAAACTGACCGAGGAACTCGAAAAGTTTGGCTGCAACGACCGAGTCGTCTCCTTCGTTCTGCCGCTGGGCTACTCGTTCAATCTCGACGGCAGCATGATGTACATGACGTTCGCCAGCCTCGCGATCGCGCAGGCTTACGGCGTGACCAGCGTGACCGAGTCGATTCCGACGCAACTGACCATGCTGCTGGTGCTGATGCTTACAAGCAAGGGGATAGCTGGTGTCCCGCGGGCGTCGCTGGTGGTGGTCCTTGCAACCTGCGCGATGTTCAAGATCCCGCCTGAGGGGATCGCCATCATCCTGCCGATCGACCATTTCTGTGACATGTTCCGCAGCATGACGAACGTCGTCGGCAACGCGCTGGCAACCAGCGTGGTCAGCAAATGGGAGGGCCAGCTCTCCGATCCCGCCGCCGAGCCAAGCTCTACTTAAACGGCGAAGAGTGGGTAAACACAGAGTCACAGAGGCCACAGAGCGAAGAAAAGTTGTAGGGTGGGTAAGGGCCGCGCGCACGGTTGGCAACTTGTAAACGTTACCTCGGCCCGCCACCCACCGGCAGCTAAGGCAAGGTGTCCCTCGCTCGATACCGAAGGTGGGTGCGCACCGCGTTGAGGTTGGTTTTTGGTTGTTCGCCCACCGCGCGGATGCGACCCACCCTACCCGAGTGGCAAGTAGGATTACTCATCTCGCCTTTTCCTTTGCGTCCTTTGCGTCCTCTGCGTCCTCTGCGTCCTCCGTGTTTTCCGTGTTTCAAATCTTCTTCGCCCCGAAATCGACTCGCGTTGTCCAGCTCACACCGCGGTGATACCGAATTCCGGTTTTTTCTCGAGAAGAATCTACTCAGCTGGTAAGCGCCGCGAATAATGGCACCGATTGTCATTATTTTCACCTCGCCACTTTTTGGAGGTCATCCGTTTGCCTCGCGGATGACTGTCTGGAATGTCTGATTTCAAACTCCCGCCGGAGATTCTCGCCGGCCTGACCGCACACCAGCTGAACCACTGCTCTGTCCTGCTCGCTACCGAGACTGACATCTCGCTCCCCGGGGATCAGGCCACGGAATGGCTCGTCGTCACCAAGGAACAGCTTTCGGTCCTCGCGCCGGCTCAGCCCACCGGCTCGGGGTCGGCGACGAAGCTCTTGCAAACGGTTCCCGTCAAAGGTATCCAGGCCGTTCGCACTTGGGCCGGGCTTGGCTCGGGTACGCTGCAGGTCAAGGTCGACGACCGCTGGCTCGACCTGATTCGCTTCTCGAATGCCCACGCCGATCGCTTCCACAAAGTGTCCCGCAAACTCGACCTGCTTCGGAGCGAAGGCGAGTGGCAGCTGGCCGAAGACGAGCGGCTCGACCCACACCGCTGTGATAGCTGCGGCCTGAGGCTCTCGACCGCCGATGAGAATTGCCCGCGCTGTATTCACCGCAGCCAAGTGCTGGCCCGCGTTTGGTCGCTGCTGCGGCCCCAACTGACCGGCGCCGTGCTCCTCTGCCTGCTCACCATCGTCAGCGTGATCGCTGAACTGGTGCCGCCGAAGCTGCAGCAGTATTTGGTCGACGACATTCTCGCTCCCCGCATGGCGGACGACTCGCCACAAAGCCAGTTCTTCACCGCCTTGCTGGTGGTCGTGGTTGCCTTGGCCCTCTCGCGTCTGCTGCTTTCGATAGTCGGCGTCTTCAAAGGGCGGCTGGCGACCAAAATCGGCTCGAACCTGACCCACCGGCTCCGCGGAGACATGGTTGAACGGCTGCAAAAGCTCGCCGTCGCTTACTACGATCGCCATCAAGCCGGTTCGCTGATGAGCCGCGTGGCTTACGACAGCGAAGTGCTCCACGGACTGGTACATCAGCTGACCGGAGGTTTCCTGCTGCAGATCCTCCAGCTGCTCGGCGTGGGCGCGATGCTTATTTGGCTGAACCCCAAGCTCGCCTTCTACACGCTCATCCCCGTGCCGCTGGTCTTTGCCGGCACTTGGTTCTTCTGGCAATACGTCTATCCCCGGTACTATCGTCTCTGGGACAGTTCCTCGAAGCAAATCGCAGCCCTCAGCGGCATGCTTTCCGGAATTCGCGTCGTTAAAGCATTCGGCCAGGAAGATCGCGAGTATCAGCGGTTTCAAAGCGCCAGCACCTACCTCCGCGACTCTCGGCTCTGGGTCGAAAATGCGACCAGCATCTACTCGGCTGCGATGACCTTGGTCTTCAGCCTCGGCGGGCTAATCGTTTGGTACGTCGGTGGCCGCGATGTGATCGGGCAGGAGATGTCGCTCGGTGCGCTGATCGCATTTCTAGCCTATCTAGCGATGTTCTATGCGCCCCTCGGCGCCTTGTCGAACTTCACCAGCTGGCTCACAAGTTTTCTGACGGGCAGCAAGCGCGTGCTCGAATTGCTCGACACGCCGATCACCGTGGCTGAAAAGGCCGAGCCCGAAGCTTGGGATGAGGTGCGCGGGGAGATTCGCTTTGAAGGCGTGACCTTTGGTTACGACCGCCATCAGCCGGTGCTGCAAAACATCAGCTTCGATGTCCGCCCGGGTGAGATGGTCGGGATCGTCGGCCGGAGCGGTTCGGGCAAGACGACGATGGTCAACTTGCTGGGCCGCTTCTATGACGTGCAAGAAGGTGCGATCAAGATCGATGGCCACGACATCCGCAATCTGTCGCTGGCTGACCTTCGCCGCAACCTCGGCATCGTCTTCCAAGACTCATTCATGTTTCGCGGGACGATTTGGGACAATCTCTCTTACGGTCGGCCGCAAACGACGATTGAAGAAGGGATTGCTGCAGCTCGCGCAGCCGGAGCACACGACTTTATCTGCCGAGCTCCCCTCGCTTACGAAACGCCGCTGGGCGAACAAGGCGCCGGGCTCTCGGGCGGCGAAAAGCAGCGGCTCTCAATTGCCCGCACACTCCTCTACGACCCGAAGATTCTGATTCTCGATGAAGCGACCAGCAACATCGACGCCGAAGCCGAGCGGTCGATCCAGCAAGCTCTCGAGGTCCTCGTTCGAGGTCGTACGACGATCGCGATCGCGCACCGCTTGTCGACCCTCCGCAACGCCGATCGAATCATCGTCTTCGATCGCGGGCGACTGGTAGAGCAGGGGAGTCACGCCGAGCTGCTCGCTTCCGATGGCGTCTACGCGCGACTCGTACGGATTCAGACGCAAGTGACCAAGCATCCCAGCGTCGACAAGCTGACCGCGCTGCAGGCTGAAGTCTCGCCCGAATCGAGCGAAGCAAAGCCGGAATCTGAGAACGGTGAGTCAGAAGAGTCAAAGCCAGCAGCGACAACCGAGCCGGCGGCGGACGAATACGCATTTGCCCGACCAGCTCACGCGATCCGCTGGCTTGTGCCGAGCACCCACAAGCTAATGTCGGGGACCCACGGCGAACTGCTGCTGCAAGAGCCGGGCGATGAACAATCTGAGCCGAAGCCACCTCAGATTGCGTTCGTAGTCGCTTGTCTTCCCGCTTCTCATCCCGAGCACTATCTCAGCATCCGGGGCTGGGATGAGAAGGGCGACGAAACCGAATTCGGCTTGATTCGCGATTTGGCCGAATGGCAGCCAGAAGCTCAAGTCGCCGTTCGCCGCAGTTTGGCGCGGCGCTATTTGCTGAAGATGGTCGAACGGATCCACGCGATTGAATCGGCTCACGGCTATCTGGAGTTTGATGTGACGACGCAAAAGGGTCGAGAGAAGTTCGCGATGCGCTGGAGCCAGAGCCAAGCTCAAGACTTTGGGCGGCGAGGAAAGATCATCAGTGATACCGAAGACAATCGCTTCGTAGTCCCAGATGTTGAAGCCTTGCCCCGCGGCGACCGCCAGAAATTTCTCCAGTTCATTTACTGGTAACGCTCCAAATGGCGTTCCATGAAGACGGCAAAGTTGCTTGAGGAGACTTTTGAGGCTGAGATGATGCCGCAACTCGGCTTCGACTGGGGCTGGCGCGGACCCGCTTGGATCGCGATGCTTGCATCGCGGCTAAAGAGTTGGTCTTCCAGGTTAAATGAACTCGGAGGCGTGTCTTTTCGGCCAATTGAGCAAGTCGGATTCTTCCGATGATGAGCGGACTGTCGCTTCAAACCAGCGTGCCGGCCAGCCATAATAGGGGGGGGGTGGTGGCTGCACTATGGAAGCTATTTAGTCGAGTGATGCGGGCGATGATTCTAGGAATCGATCTGGGGACGACGAATTCGGCGGTTGCGATCATGGAGGGCGCCAGGCCGCGGCTGATTCCCAACGCGCTGGGAAGTAATCTGACTCCAAGCGTAGTCGGCTTTGACGCCAACATGACACTTCTGGTTGGGCAGCCAGCCAAAGACGTCCAAGTAGTTTATCCCGAACGCTGCGCGTCAGTCTTTAAACGCTGGATGGGCGCAGACTGGCGCGTTCAAGTCGCGGGCCGAATGATGGACGCGACTGAATTATCGTCGCTCGTATTGGGCAGCCTCAAGAGAGATGCCGAGGCGGCTTTGGGACAGCCTATCGACCAAGCTGTCATTACAGTTCCAGCGTATTTTAATAATGAGCAGCGCCAAGCGACCGTCATGGCCGGAAGGTTGGCGGGGCTGAAAGTTGAACGGATTATCAATGAACCAACCGCGGCAGCTTTAGCCTACGGAATTCACGAGACGGGCGATCCGCAAACCGTCGCCGTCTTCGACTTGGGAGGTGGTACGTTTGACATCTCGATCGTTGAATTCTTTGAGGGTTCGATCGAAGTCAAATCCTCAGCTGGAGAGGCGATGCTGGGGGGCGAGGATTTCACCCGGGCGATCGCGAGGGAGATCTTGCGCGAACGCCAGCTGATGTTTGAGTCCGTTGAGAGTCGTCAACCGCGCCGGCTGGCTCGGCTGATCCAGCAATGTGAACTTGCTAAGCGAACGCTCACGCGGCAAGAGACGGCCGAGTTGATGTTTCCTTCGGAAGATGGTGGCCTCGACCCCAATGCGCCCCGCGTAACAGTCGATAGAGAATTTGCTCGCCGAGCCTGTGCTCCGCTGCTCGCCTTGCTAGAAACTCCCGTGCGCCGTGCGCTCGGGGATGCCGGCCTGACCCGCGACCGATTGAACAAAGTTTTACTTGTAGGCGGTGCGACCCGCTCCGGCTTCGTACAGTCATTGGCGGAAGAGATCTTTCGGCAACCCCCATCCGCGGAATTAAACCCGGATGAGGTTGTCGCCCTCGGGGCGGCCGTGCAAGCTGGCTTGCTCGCCGAACACGCTGGACTCGAAGACCTAGTCGTGGTCGACGTCGCACCTTTTACGCTCGGGATTGAGGTCTCCAAGCATTTGGGCGAAGAGATTCGCGGCGGTTATTTCAGCCCAGTGATTCATCGCAATTCGGTGATTCCCGTGTCGCGGGCAGAGCCTTTCTCGACGCTCCATGCTAATCAAACGGAAATTGAGCTGAAAATTTTTCAAGGCGAAAGTCGCCGCGTTGAAGACAACCTGCGGATTGGAACTCTCAAGGTAAAGGGAATTCCTCGCGGCCCGGCAGGACAACAGGTCTTGGTCAGATTCACATACGATTCCAATGGAATTCTCGAAGTTGAATCGACCGTGCTGGCCACCGGCGCAAAATTTCAAACAGTAATTACACGTTACGCCGCCAACCTGAGCGATTTAGAGTTGGCCGAAGCACTTAAACGGTTGCAACAACTCAAGACTCATCCGCGGGATGAAATAGTCAATCAAGCACTCTTGCACCGGGCGGAACGGATCTATCAAGAGCTTCCCCCTTCAGCTCGCAGCGAGTTGAGTCAACTGCTGGATGGTTTCGAAACGGCGCTCCAGTCCCAAGAACCAGAGCAGGTCGAAACTTACCGGCAACTCCTCGAGCAGTTTCTCGACGTACTTGAAGGCGGCGCGGAGGAGTTTTGAAAATGGCAACTGGAAGCGCTGAGTTTATGAGCTACTGCCAAACGCTCGAGCTTGAGCGGGCGAAGCGTTTGCTCGGCGAGAGGAATCAACTCGATGCTTCAGAGGCTCAGCAGAAGCTACTCCAAAAAATGCTCCTCGCCGCCTTGCAGGAGTCGGGCCGAACCTACTTCAATTATGACTTGTGGCTCGAAACGATTGCGGCGGTCAAAGACCCGACGACACCCCGCACCATTCAGCGGACCGTTCAATTGCTGGACTCAGAAGTTAATCTTCGCCAGGAGCGATTAACGTCTGCCGGCGATTTAATGGGTCAGCCTGCGCCAGCTTGGGAAATTCAATCGTTCCCGACTCTGCAACGCTTGGAACTGGACCAAAAGAAACCCGAACGACTGCCCGAAGAAGTTCGGTCTTTGGTTTCTCAACCACAAGCCGAGGCAGAGCGCGCTCTGCTCGCGAATTGGCTGGAGTGGCGAGCGACGCACCGGTTGCGCCGCGCCGGATTCCAGGTCGGACCCCAACTCGCCCCGGTCCTCGCTCGATTAACGCCCCGAGGCCGCAACAGAAAGGTCAAGCGACTCTCCGGCGAACTGTCGTCAGGGCAACGCAACGAATTTGAGCAGGCTAACCAAGCTGCGATGCCCGCGCCGAAAAATTCGCAAGCTTATCGCTTCGCCAAGCCATCCCGAAAGCTTGCAAACTACGCGGTGAGTTTCCTGCTTACGCTGATGGGTATCTCCGGCGCGTTCGTGACCCTGTTCGCGACCCAGCCAGCGACACGAGATATTGCCTCCACCGGGAATCAAAGGATAAATAGAAACTCCCGCTTTAATAATTCACTTCCGGATCAGCCGGTCGATTCGACAATCAAAGCCGCACTGATTTTCTCTGCGTTGGATTTCGATACCAAGCAGAAGTTGGGGCTAATCGACCAGTTCAAAATGTGGCTGTCCCTTCCAGAAAACCAAGTCGACTTTCTCGAACAGGGGCTTTTTCCAGGCCCTCGTAGCCGGGAGATAATAAAGGCCCATCGCGAGTCAGCCACCATTCCAAAAAATCGCACTCCAGCAGAACTGGAATCGGTTTGTGGCATGTGTATCGATTGGCTCAAGACCACACGACCAATCTGGGAGAAGGAGTTGGCTGGCAAGCCTTCCTTTCCAACGGGGCCAATTCTAAAAGCCTTTTCCGAGTTGGATACTCCCACTGTTTTGGCCTGGATTCGGCGTGATCCCGAGGCCGAGAAACTGGTTGACGGCCTGGTCTTTCAAGATCCCATTCAACGGCAGAGGCTTGCCATTTACCGCGCTGCCTCAAAACCCCCTGCGCCTGTTGATACCCCCAGTCGCCTGCAAACATGGCATGAAGTGCTGGAAAAAGGAGATGAGCGAGACCCCGCGATTCCAACCTTTAAGGAGCTCGCGTTGCGAAGAATTCCTGGTACTAGGTCCGAGCCGGGTGATGACTTTCTGGAATTTCTTTCCCAGCCTGATATCGCCGAACTGCTGAAGCCCGTGAAGGGGCAACCGATCGTTCTCGAAGTAGACCAAAGCATTTCTGGTCTTACTCCCGAACTGCGGGAGCAGCTGACTAAACGATGGAAAGAGTGGAAAGAGCAGCGCGAGAACGATATCGGAAATCTACCTCTCAAGCCGCAGCCGAATCGTCCTAATTTGAAAAAGTATCCTTAAAGTAAAACGTTTTCTCACGGTCCATCACCAAATCTCAAAGCTCTTGCCATGCGTGACCCCGAAACTCTACCCGAGGACCCTGAGGATTGGCCCCGCGATCCCGTCAGGCTTCTCGGGGTCTCGAGGTCAGCTGATGAGCAGACGATTCGCCGTGCGTACCTGAAACTCATTCGTCGCTTCAAGCCAGATTCTTTTCCCGCACAGTTTCAACTGATTCGGGAGGCGTATGAGAGTTTACTGCAGCGAATTGCACGTCCTGATCCTCCACCACCTTCGCTGACTCATTCAACTCCCCCATCCCCCGAGCTTTCGACATTCTCGGAGCAGACAGACAATACGCTTCAGAGCGAGGAAAGAGATCGACTCCAACTTGACCCCGTGCAACAGATTCGCAAGCGGATCAAAGCCGGCGAGTTCGATCAAGTCCGGCAGTGGGCCGAACGCAGTCTGCGCGGTGGAGCCGCCGACTTAGGAACATTGCTGGTCGCTTATCTGCTCCGCCAAGTTCCTTTCGAGGAAGTCGTATCAAGCGAGACGCAGTTATCGGATGAAGCCCTGCTCGGCGAGATCCTCAAACGGAACTCGACGATTGCGATCAGCCTCCTCACGGAGCGATTGCGATCAAACCCTGCCTTTGCTCGCTCCGAGCTGTTTCACAAATGGATCCAAAGCGTTTCCGACCCCCGTATCAAGGCCGAGTTGTTGCAGCTCCGCTGGGGTTGTCTTGAGATTGCAGATTGGGAAATGGTGGTCGATGATCTGGAAAGTCAGCGATCATGGTTGCTTGATTACCCCGAGCACTGGGCGAACCTCGGTTGTGAGGTTTTAAAGTTTGCCTGTTGGAACCGGGACTCAGAGCGAGCACAGACCTTTGTCACGCAATTTTCTCAAGGGTTAAAGAGCGTTGCTTATGATCTACAAGACCGGATCTTGTTGGTGCTCGACCAGATGGACGACGTCGATGACGAGCTTCAAGGCCGCCGCGAATTGATCCGCACTTTTGATTGGCGATTAATACCCCACTCGTTCCTGCGACACCCTTGGCTGCTCAGCCGAGAGTTGCAGCCGCTTTGGGAGCTGGCCAACAAGTACCCTTTGGGGCTAATCGAGGCGCTCAATAACGAAGCCGGGATTTTCCCCGAAGCGGTCGCTGCTCTACGTCGCTTAATTCGCCAGGCCTACTACGCTTTAGTCGAATACCAACAAGCTGACCCGCAAAGTCAAACGGCCGCGGTGAGGAAATTTCTTAGCCAGCAGAAGAAGACTACCTTTCTCGAACTCCGCCCCGTTGTCCTCAAGTT
>Ga0169931_10015670_pt1 | contig 10125 bp, 11 predicted proteins | sample Kivu_15m_20L_FD_129675 | JGI IMG/M metagenome (GOLD analysis project Ga0169931, IMG submission 129675) | Freshwater microbial communities from Lake Kivu, Western Province, Rwanda to study Microbial Dark Matter (Phase II) - Kivu_15m_20L... | ecosystem: Environmental > Aquatic > Freshwater > Lake... | reverse complement strand
CCTGGGAGAGGGACTTTGAAGTCTTTTCCGGCTCCCCTCGCCCTTTGGGAGAGGGGCTGGGGGTGTAGCTTGCTTCCCGAAGGGTGGGCCAGAACTACGGTTCTCAACGTGGACTTGGTTTAGCACCTTGGTATTTGAGGAACATACCCTAGGGGGCGTTCCTGTCCGTGGTGTCTGGTTGGTTGATCCACAGCCAAGGGGCTATTCGTCCGGTGACATGCCCTAGAGCATGGGAGTCCCATGGGCCTAGGCGCGGATTGAGTCACAGATGGCCAAGATGGTAGCGATGCTTGCCACCCGGTGAGGTTCAAGGGTAAACCCCTGGGCCGGCTAGGGGGACGTCGATCAATCGATGGCTGTCTCCGGCAGCACAACAATAAAGCGATCCAGCCGCGTTACCCCTCAGTGCTACCCCGTTGATCAGCTCAAATCTCAGGCTAGGCCATCCTCGCTAGGGGAGGCCATGGGGGAAATTCGCAGACAGCATTGTGAGTATAACAAAGTATTACGAGGTTAAGGGAGGCGAGGGGCCAGTTCGGGGAGCGGGCCCAAAAGTACCCGCCCTGGGCAGTTGTCTTTGGTACTAGAGGGGGTTAGGTCAGCGTTGCCACCGCCGATGACATATCCTTCTCGTCGTCCACTACTTCCTCAAAGCGAATCACATCCTGGCGGGGGCTGGCGTGGCTCACCCGCACCTGAAACTGCTCCCCCAGGGCTACGGCCCGGTTAAACCGCATGGCTAGCTCTAGACCCAGGTCTTCAACCATAATCAACCCCAGGCCTTCATCCTCCCGCAGCCAACGCAGCAGCATCACATCCCAGGGCCGGTCTTGGTGGCGACGCAGGTATTCTAGGGCCCAGTAGCGCTTGGTCTGGCGCTCGACTAGGGTAGCCTCGTAGGCGGCAGAACTGGCCCCGATCGCTAGCTCTGTCACCTCCGTGGAGGAAAAGGGCAGCGGTTCCCCCCGCAGGTGGGCCTTGAGTTGAAAGTGAACCAGCAGGTCTAGGTAGCGGCGAATGGGAGAGGTGACCTGGCTATAGCTGTCGAGGCCCAGGGTCGCGTGGCGGCTGGGGGTGACGCCCACTTCGCTGCGGGTCATGCAGCGGCGAATGGCTGAGTCACGCACCCATCCCGTGGGCAGTTGAATCAGCTCTTCGTCGGAGGGGAGCTCGGGCTGGGGCTGGCTGCGAAACGGAATCGCGAGGGCGTGGGCCTGACCATAGCGGGCGGCCACTTCCCCCGCCAAAATCATCATTTCGGCCACCATTTGCCGGGCCATGGAGTCGTTGAGCACCTCGATGACAATGTCGTCTTCAGTCTCAGACACCTTAATGTTTGACTCGGGCATATTGATACTGATCGCCCCCTGGGTCAGCCGCCACTGGCCCCGCACCTTGGCCCAGTGGGCCAGCCCTTGCAGTTCGGGCTCGGCGGTAATGCCCAGCTCCAGCATTTCGTCCACATCGTCGTAGGTGAGACGGTAGGTGGGACGAATCAGGGTGGGATGAATTTGGTAATCCTGAATATCTCCAGCCTCGGTGAGGGTGATGCCAAAACTGAGGGCACAGCAGGTTTGCCCCTGAATCAGGCTCATGGCCCCAGTGGCCAACTCAAGGGGAAACATCGGCACCATGCCCGTCGGCAGGTATACCGTGGTACAGCGGCGGCGCGCCTCCAGATCTAAGTCATCCCCAGGGATCAGCCAGCGGGTCGGATCGGCGATATGCACCCACAGGCGCTGGGTGCCATCCGGCAGGGGCTCTAGGCTCAGGCCGTCGTCAATTTCTTGGGTGCTGGCATCGTCTACGGTGTAGGCCTTGAGGTGCGTGAGGTCTACACGGTGGGCATCGGGGTCAGGCGGCGGAGACTGGAGACGCTGCTGCGCCATAGTAAGGGTTTCCTCCGAGAAGTGACTGGGAATTTGACTGCGCCGCAGGGCCAGATTTTCATGGACGCTCCATAGCCCCAGGGCCACGAGGGTATCAAAGGCACCCGCCACCGTTGGGGCAACCCCGAGCGCATTCAGAATGTCGATCGACTGGGAGCGCTGACTCGACTCATCTCCCAGCAGGGCCAACCGCTCTAGGGTTTCGAGGCGGGGGCGATCGCACTTCTGCCACTCGACGGGTTCACCCCCCAGCCCCTGGCGAGCCTTGGTGACAAAGGACTCCCACTCTTGCTGGCGCTGGGTTTCGCGCTCAAGTTGCAGCCGCAGCTCATCGACCTGAGCGACGGGGCGGGGCTCGTAGCGATCGCCCTTTTGCTTAAAGAAAATTTTGTCTTCCACCAACAGGCGGTGGGCGGCGTAGGCGAAGGTAGGGCTTTGGTCAGAAAACAGCAGCTGTGCCAAAGCAGCCGGGTCAGCAGACTCCCCGGCTTCAGTTAAAAACTCCCAGGCTATTTCTAGGGTAGAAGGGTCTATGTAGGCCTCAGCTTCGGCCACAAAGGGGCCAATGTCGGCGGGCTGGTAGGATGCACCGCCGACCTCGTAGGTGAAGTCGCGGGGGTGCAGGGTGTAGGCTTGGCCCCGCTCGTCGATGACAACCCAGTTTTTTTTGCCCTCGGGCCGGTCTGCCACCCCTAAACGGAGCTGCCCCTGGTGCTTAAATTCGACTAGCGTTCCTTTGTCAACCAAGCCAACACCCTAGCGATCGCCATCCCTAGCCTAGCCTAGCCTTCCCCATTCACATAGGGGAGCAGGGCAATAATGCGGGCGCGCTTGATGCCGGTGGTGAGATCCCGCTGTTGTTTAGCGGTCAAGCCGGTAATGCGGCGGGGCAAAATCTTGCCGCGCTCGGTGATGAACTTACGGAGCAGATCCACATCTTTGTAGTCAATGGGGTCTCCGGGCTTGATTGGAGATACTCGACGACGAAAATAGGCCATGGGTGCTAATTACTTGATCTCTTTGTGGACAGTGTGCTTGTTGCAGTGGGTGCAGAACTTCTTCAGTTCGATGCGGTTGGTCGTGTTACGACGGTTCTTTTGGGTGGTGTAGCGAGATACACCGTTAGAGCGCTTGTCCGGGTTAGTCCGGCACTCTGTGCACTCAAGGGTGATGACGAGGCGGACGCCTTTGGCCATGACAGTTCACCTGAAAATAGGGCGGGCAGATATTAAGACACAGTCTTTCATTATTTCACAGGCTGCTCAGATCTGCCAAATTTGATTTTTTGAAACGGCGGGTAATGGGGTGGACGAGGGGTAGGGTAGGCACTGCCCACCGACTGTGAGCAACATTCACCCCGCCGTTCTTCCCTTCACCTTCCCTACCGTCTTCACCACTCCACTCACCCAATCCTTACCCCTCCACCTTCTGCTCCACCCCAAAGCCCACCAGCACCAATGTATCCATCACCTCACCCTCGGCGGGGCGATGGTAGTTGAGAATGCGGCGAATGCGCATGGTGGGATTGACTAACAGGATGGAATCGACGGAAACCACACGGGTGTAGGGTGTCGTCATGAGCAGCTCGCGGTTGCTGTAGCGAAAGGTGGAGACCAGGGGGCGATCTTCTTCGTAGGCGCGATCGCGCAGATAGTCGCCGGTCAGCACCTTGCCCTCCTGCTGACGAGGGACAAACAGCGCCCGCAATTCCTGGGAAACCTCTTCGCCCTTTTCAGACACCGTGCGGAAGGCTAGTTGAAACCCCGGCAACTGGTCGATATTGGCTACGTCGCCGTAGCTGTTGTCGGCCAGCACCTGGCGGCGCAGGGCGGGGGTAATGGCATCGACCCGAAAATCTGTGTGCGATCGCTCGATCTCCTGATGGGTCAGGTAGTGGTAGGTGCGATCGATGGACCAGTGGCCCACGCAACAGTCAAAGAAGTAGGTGATGTCAGCTAAATCCATAGCATCAGCCCTGGGGTAAGTGCTTCAATTCTCACGGTACCAGGGTTGGCGGGGCCTTGGCCAACCCGCGCTCACCCGCCGCCTAGACAGCCTGGCATTAAGTATTAATGCTTACAGAACCCCCTGCAAGACTGCGTAGGATGAAGCACAAGCTTAACGTTATACCCCGTCCGGGTAATTGCTGGATCGGTGACCGCCCACTATGATGGGTAAAACAAAAGTTAAGAAACCCAACAATCCCTGATCAATGACTTGACTTTAGTTCCATTGCACCCATTTCTGGATGATTGACGATGCCTTTCTCCGCTGACACCGCCCTCATTTTGGCTGAGTCCCTGGTACAGTCCTTTTTTCAAGAAACCGTCGGAGACTGGCGATCGGAGCGTCGCTACTACACCCTCAAAAGTGGCGAAACCCAGTCAGTGGTCAGTCACCTGACGATCGAGTTTCTGGCGGCGGGGGCACCCCCATTGCTTCAACTGGCTGAACTCCACCAGCTGGATGCCCACAGCCCTCTGATCTGCGGCACCACCGTCACCTGGGAAAGTGACTACGTGGGCACCGGCAAAAAGCCCGTGGTGGGCAGCACCCTCTTTGGGGTGCGGGGCACTACTCTGTATCGCGATCGCGGCTTTGCCACCACCAAGCCCGTCACCGCCCAGTACCACTTCAACGACAGCCGTACCCTGATGCTCAAAACCCAGTACAACGACTCCTGCTTTGAGGAAGAACTGCGGCTGATTGGCCAGCGCTACCGAACCCGCCAAACGATCATTTCCCGCGCCGGGGAAGAAATCATGATTGGCCAGTATTTGGAAACGCGGATCTAGTCCGGTAAGGCAGCCGGCAGTGAGGAGATTTTGGCATGCCAAAATCCCCTCACTGCCTCGCTTCCAGCACCACAGGACTCACCAGCCCCCAATGGGGGTTGCCCTGGCCGGTGGTCAAACTGACCCAGCCCAGCCCTTCGCTGGTGCCGACCCAAATTTTGTTGCCCGTGTTGGGTGAAAGGGACAGAATTTGTCCCGAGGGCAGCGACGGCACTTGGCCCAGCAGCTCACCACTGTCGGGCTTGATCTTAAATAAGCCGGTGGTGGTGCCCACCCAGAGATTGCCGGCCTGGTCAAATTCTGTTGTTTGCACGCTGCGACCCCGCATGGTGCCGACCGATCGCACCAATTCGGCTCGTACCGGGTCAACCACCAGCAGTCCGCTGGCGGTACCCACCCACAGATTCCCCTGGGGGTCTAGGGTGATCGACTGCACCACGCCACCGGGCAGGTTGCCGACCTCGCGGATGGGGAAGGCGGTGGCGGTGTTTACCTGCACCAGCCCGCTGAGGGTGCCGACCCAGAGGTTGTGGTTGCGATCGAGGGCCAGGGCGTTGGCACTGACCCCCGGCAGCTTTTCCAGGGTGGTCATCAGCAGACCTCGATCGGGGCTAACCATCACCAGGCCGCGATCGGTGCCCACCCAGAGAAAACCGCGATGATCGATGAGTAACGACAGCACCCGATTCGAGGGCAGCTGAAAGTTTTGGGCGGTGATGGCGTTGGTGCGGGGGTCGACTCGCACCAACCCGTCGAAGGTGCCTACCCAAATGCGGCCTACTCGGTCTTGGGCTAGGGCTTGGAGGGTACGACTGGGCAGTCTCACCCGCTGGAGCACGCGCCCGGTTTCGGGGTTGATGCGCGCGAGACCGGCCCAAGACCCCACCCACAGATCGCCCGTAAAGTCGGGCTGTAGGGCCGTGACCCGGTAGTCAGTGGCAAGGGGAGCTTGGGCGAGGGAGCTCGGCGACGCAGCGGGGGAGATCTGTAGGGCTGGATAGTGGGCCGGAGGGAGTGGGTCAAGACTCCCCGATGACACCATTAGCGACGATAGAAACAGCAGGCTTAGCATAGTCTCTCCCCACGGTTTGCGGTGGCGTGTAACAGCCCCAAATGGATGGCCCCTCAAGCTTCAGAGCATCTCAAGCGTTACAGTATATCGGCAATCGCGGCGGGTGGCATTTTGAGCTAAATTTTGCCGATCAGCATTCCTTGGCCGCAATACACAGCCCGCTTCAAAGAACTTGAGAAACCCACACGTTGGTTCACCATCATTCATAATTTTAAGTTATGAATCTATACAGATCTTTCTAAACTAAACTTATCCAATCGCTGATAGTATGCTAAAGCATAAGGTAATGAAAGATACCTAAAGCGCTTGCAAAACAGACGTTTTGGGGGTTGCGCGGGTATCTTCTATCGGCTCAAACTGGCGTGAACATCTGCATGAGGCTTGGGCTGAGCAGAGGCTTTCTTGGTTAAGGAAGCTTATTTCTGTGCGGCTAGGCTATAGAGGTTCGCTTGAGGGATTCTTAGATTCACAGGAAGGGAGATAATGTCTTACTCTCAGACAACTACTCAGTCAAAATCGGGATACAGCGCCGGGGTTAAGGACTACAAACTGACCTACTACACTCCGGATTACACACCTAAAGATACAGACATCCTGGCGGCGTTCCGGATGACCCCCCAGCCTGGCGTACCCCCCGAAGAGTGCGCCGCCGCTGTGGCCGCTGAATCGTCTACGGGTACCTGGACCACCGTGTGGACTGATCTACTGACCGACATGGATCGGTACAAGGGTCGTTGCTACGATATCGAACCCGTACCCGGCGAAGATAATCAGTACATCTGCTACGTGGCCTACCCCCTCGACCTATTTGAGGAAGGCTCTGTCACCAACCTGCTGACCTCCCTGGTGGGCAACGTGTTTGGTTTTAAAGCCCTGCGTGCCCTGCGTCTCGAAGACCTGCGCATTCCTGTGGCCTATCTGAAGACCTTCCAAGGGCCTCCCCACGGCATTCAGGTAGAACGTGATCGCCTGAACAAGTATGGTCGTCCGCTGCTGGGTTGCACCATTAAGCCCAAGTTGGGTCTGTCGGCCAAGAACTATGGCCGCGCTGTGTACGAGTGCCTGCGCGGTGGTCTCGACTTCACCAAAGATGACGAGAACATTAACTCTCAGCCCTTCCAACGGTGGCGCGATCGCTTCCTGTTTGTGGCCGACGCCATCCATAAATCCCAGGCTGAAACCGGTGAGATCAAGGGTCACTACCTGAACGTCACCGCCGCCACCTGCGAAGAAATGCTGAAGCGGGCTGAGTACGCCAAAGAACTCGACATGCCCATCGTCATGCACGACTTCTTGACCGCTGGCTTTACCGCCAACACCACCCTGTCCCACTGGTGCCGCGACAACGGTGTGCTGCTGCACATTCACCGCGCCATGCACGCGGTCATCGACCGTCAGAAAAACCACGGTATCCACTTCCGGGTGCTGGCCAAGTGTCTGCGCATGTCTGGGGGTGACCACATCCACACCGGTACCGTTGTGGGTAAGCTGGAGGGCGATCGCGCCGGTACCCTGGGCTTCGTTGACCTGCTGCGCGAAAACTACGTCGAGCAAGACAAGTCTCGCGGTATTTACTTCACCCAAGACTGGGCTTCCCTCGGCGGCGTCATGGCCGTAGCCTCCGGTGGTATCCACGTGTGGCACATGCCCGCGCTGGTCGAAATCTTCGGCGATGACTCGGTACTACAGTTTGGTGGTGGTACTCTGGGCCACCCCTGGGGTAATGCACCCGGTGCGGCCGCTAACCGTGTGGCCCTCGAAGCTTGCGTTCAAGCCCGTAACGAAGGCCGCGATCTGGTGCGTGAAGGTGGCGATGTCATCCGCGAAGCCTGCAAGTGGTCGCCTGAACTGGCTGTCGCCTGCGAACTGTGGAAAGAAATCAAGTTTGAATTCGACACCGTTGACACCATCTAAACCGATGGGTAGGTACTGCGGTACCTACCGTGGAGCGGCTTAGGGCGCGGTGGGTAGTCCAGGCATTCCCAGGGGCTCAAAAATCCTTGGGAATGCTGCACAAGTTACCGAATCTTCAAACAATTCGGGCTTAGATCAGGGCTACCAACCGCCCCACTGGCGGGGTCTACGTCAATCGTTCGAGAGACACCGATGGACCTTAAGCAATCGGCTAAAGAGAGCGCTAAGGTGCTCAGTAGCTACCTGACCTTTCAGGCCGTAAAAACGGTGCTGGACCAGCTCAAGGAAACCAACCCCGCCCGCGCCTATTGGCTCAATGCGTTCTCGACTAAAGAAGCCCTTCAGGATGGCGAAGCCTATCTGAGTGCCCTACTGGAAGAAAGCGCAGACCTAGCGATTCGAGTGATGACCGTGCGGCAGCATATTGCAGAGGGTATCTGCGAGTTTCTGCCCGAAATGGTGGTCACTAGCATCCAGCAGGCCAATATGGAACACCGCCGCCAGCATTTAGAGCGCATTACTCAGCTTGGAGATGTCGAACATACCGTAGATTCTGATTTTGCTAAGGATACTGATGTCCCGCAAGAATCTACCGCTGACGCTGACCCTTCCCCTGAGTAGGCGCTTAACCTCAACCCTGTTGCTGATTTACTTAGTTCACGGCGTCAGCCGATCACACCCTAGTTAACCTAGCGAGAACCTATGAAAACTCTGCCTAAAGAGCGTCGTTTTGAAACGATGTCTTACCTGCCCCCTCTGACCGATGCTCAGATCGAGCGGCAAATTGCCTACATTCTCAAGCAGGGCTATTTTCCTGCCATTGAGTTTGACGAAGAGTCGAACCCCGAGACCTACTACTGGACTCTATGGAAGCTGCCTCTGTTCAACGCCAACTCTACCCAAGAAGTGCTGAGCGAAGTGCAGGCCTGCCGCTCTGAGTACCCTAACTGCTACATCCGTGTAGTGGGCTTTGACAATGTCAAGCAGTGCCAGATCGCCAGTTTCATTGTTCACAAGCCCGGTGCCACCAGCAGCGGCTACCGCTACTAAAGTCTTGCCTCTAAGGGGTTAGACAACGATACGCTGCGGCGGGGAGGATTTCCTTCCCGCCGTTTGTGGTTTGAGTCAGTCTGCAAACATGCGCCGAGGAGCATGATCAGACCCTATAGCTTAGGCCCATGGGGGCATAGCTTAACTGCCCTGTAGGCAGGTAAAGTTTTTGCTGAAAAATAAAGAACTCGTTAGCTGAGGCCGTATTTAGAGATAGAACAGAAACCATCAGTAGAAATACCCGCGTCGCTAACGAAGTACGGTGGGTTAATCGACCAGTGATTAGGATTACCGGAATGCCGCACGGGAAAAAGAACGGAGCCAACGGCCAGCCCAGCAACGGGGCCAATCTGGGTTTTGAGCAAACCCTCTGGGCTGCCGCTGACAAGATGCGCGGCCACATGGATGCGGCTGAGTATAAGCACGTCACCCTGGGGCTGATCTTCCTCAAGTACATTTCTGATGCGTTTCAGGAGCTGTACGACGACCTGGCCAGTCGGGCTGACACCGACTACACCGACCCGGAAGACCGGGACGAGTACATGGCGGAGAATGTATTCTGGGTGCCGAAGGAGGCCCGGTGGAGCCACATTCAGGCCAGCGCCAAGCAGCCTACCATCGGCAAGAGTATCGATGAAGCGATGCTGGCGATTGAGAAGGAGAACCCCAAGCGGCTGAAGGGGGTGCTACCCACGGGCTATGCCCGCCCAGACCTGGATAAGACCCGCCTGGGAGAACTGATCGACTTGATCAGCACCATTGGCCTCGGGGATGAGGCCAGCCGCTCTCAGGACATTCTAGGCCGGGTGTATGAGTACTTCCTCTTTTGGCGTTAATCATCGTTTCGGCCACTCAGGCAGAACGGCCTGCTTCCTCAGTAAGGTGTAATCCATGTGGGGCAGGGGCTTCAGGCGATTGGTTCAAGCGAACTATCCTGGAGATGGCCATAGGTGGCCGAAACGATGACAGAGGCCAAGTTCTCAATCCCCATAGCAATTATCAGTTCACTGCCAGCAGCAGGCGTCATTCCCTAGTACTCTGAGGCAGAAGTAGATCTACTATCATCGTGCTTGCTGAAAGCGCGATGCCTGCGCGACGAATAGTCGAGAGATTTACGCCTCAGAGTACTAGGCAGATGCCATCTCATTTGAGACCTCAATCAGGCCCAGATCAATTAATCGAGGTGCCCATGACGGCACTGGTGTAGCCTGATTTTTAGCCATAAAGCTATGCTGGGAGCTGGTTAGAAGCGAATGCGGAGTTGCAGGAGATCCTCCCAACCGAGCCCTTTTTCGAGGATACCGATCCCAACTGCGGGAACTGTTCGAGTTGTAAAATGAGGTCGAACAAAATTATGCACCATCCAAAAGATATCTAAGACTCGCTGCAAACCGGAGATGCCCTT
>Ga0169931_10015669_pt1 | contig 10125 bp, 8 predicted proteins | sample Kivu_15m_20L_FD_129675 | JGI IMG/M metagenome (GOLD analysis project Ga0169931, IMG submission 129675) | Freshwater microbial communities from Lake Kivu, Western Province, Rwanda to study Microbial Dark Matter (Phase II) - Kivu_15m_20L... | ecosystem: Environmental > Aquatic > Freshwater > Lake ... | reverse complement strand
TCGACCACCCGCTCATCCATTGCAACGCCATACATCGGTCCAAAACTGCCTGCCGCCGCAAACGCTTGCCTATCAAGCGCCCCGCAAATACACCGCTTTTTCGCGGTGTAATAACCAAGAGTCCATGGACGGCAACCGCCAAGCTTGTACAATGGTATTGAACATGCATCTGCGAGTTCTTTGATGTGATTTATCATTGTTTAGTCCGCCGTTTATTCAAGGGTTGCGTTGTATGGAGGGCGCGCAAAAACGAACTGCTTATGCATGAGTTTGCACTTTATGCGGCAAGTTCCTGAAAATCGGCCCACTGTACCACTTTATTATACTTTTGGCACATGAGATTTATACCTGCTTTGGCGATGCGAAGCCGTTTGCACTCCTGTATCAGCATATCGTTTATGGTTGTGATCGCTTCGTCGGCGTTTGCATAGTCAACATAATTCTCGTGAGCAACAAAGCCATCAGGATACTTCCCTTTATCGGTAACTAGGAGCGATCCGCACCCCATAGCTTCAAAACATCGCATGTTGCCGCGTTCGTCACCTGCAATCTCGCCATGTGCATTAAACACTACCTTGGCGGTCCTCAAGAGGCCATACAGCGCTTGACCGTAAATTGGGGGGCGAATCAATCGCCGCAGATTCGTGGACTGTCCGTCTTTTCTGAACGTAGGAAATGCGCGCAGAACGGTGCTGGCCAACCGCGACGATCGCGAGCTTGCAAGGCAATAGACGATGTTCCAGTCGGCTTGTTTTTCAGCAATCGCCTCCAATACACGGTTGCGTCGACGATGATGGCGGCTGTGGGCGCCGACGAAAATAACATCAATGGGTCGCGCGGCTAAATCACCGACTGGTTCATTTTCTATATCCCATGCTGGCGAAAAGTATTCCGTGCTGCAGCCTTGTCGGCTCCACTGTCGCAAAATTCCTGGGAAATTTCCCAATACGAGATCGTAGGCTGCAAAATCAGCACCGGGAGACGGTGCGGCTCTCCAACATAGAGACTTTCGCACGCACCCGGGAAGCCGTTTGACGAAGCTGCTGCCGTAGCGGACAGGATCAAGGCTATAAAAAACCTCCGTGCGGTGCGCCTCGATCTGCGCCAAAAGAATGCTTTGTTCAGATGTGCCAACCGGCAGGCCGTTCTCTTTGGCCCAGAGATTCTGGCCAAAATGGTCGTTTCCATTTGCGAAAAATGCCGTCGCCTCGCCGCGCACAACCGGAAGCAACAAGTGAGCACTCCCATAACCCTCTTCGACGATGCGGCGAGAGCGCGCCGCGAAACTCTCCTGCTCGCCGGGCCTGCCACCAAGGGAGACTAGGTAGTCAGGGGGTAGACTTGAGGCTTGAAAAATTCTCATTCGAAAGCGGCGCTATTTGAACCGACCCCGTGCAAATTCGAATTGGCTAATGCTTCGGCAAGGAGCGGCTTGCCTTCTCCACAGATCGGCACGGCATCAGGCTTTTGCTGTCAGGATGCTCTCTTCAATACACCCAAACGGTGGCCCAGCTATTGCCACCTGAGTAACACCGGCAATATCCATCCAACAAGTAGATGGGCAATGCGAAACTCTTCGAAAAGAAGCCGCGCACCCTCAGTTGCGACTGCATTATGCATAGTGCTGGAATCACTTTACCGGCTACCCATTAACGTCTCTGTAGACGGGATTTTCATGAGCCACCGATTCATCACTCTACCGCCCCCTCTTTTGAGCGTGTCCAGCAGTTCGAAGCCGCATCGCTCATAGAACCGGTTGACCGAGTCATTGTCTGTCTTGTCAGTGAGCAAGTAGACCGAATCGCAGCCGCTTTTGCGTGCTTCGGAAGCGAAAGCCGCAACCAAAGCTTTGCCGATACCCTTGCCGCTGCAATCAGGATGCACTGCCAGACTGCTCAGAAGAGCCGGGCGCCCTTGGATACTCGGCGGGACTTCACCACGATAAAATAATGCCAATAAGCACCGCCGCGTTACTTCAAACGGATTACGTACGAGACCATCAAGTGCGGCAAAGCCAAGCAGTCACCACTGGCTGTATAAAAGATCGCGAAAAAAGCGCTACGGCTGTGTGGTTCCGACCGCAAAACCGATAAGGCGAACCCCTTCCTTGGAAACAAGCATAATACACCGGTCAGAGCAGCAAAAGCTTTCGTACAAAAGCTTTAAAAAGCGGGGTCCCATCTTGGTCAGAAAAAAACCGGGGAAGGCAGATACATGAAGACCTGCCAACATCGAGCAGTCCTGCTTTCCAGCGCGTGCGATTGTCGGTCTTTTTTGCATTGGCTACGACCATACGATCTGGCTTGGTTTACGAAATCTGATCAAGCTGAGCATTGGCAGTGAAAAGAGGAGTCCTCCTGAAAGGAAAATGCTCATCAAGTCCCAGGTAGTAGCCACCAAGATCAGGAGCTGAACAAAGACGACTGCGGCAAATCCACTACCACTAGCCAATGCCACACTGTTAACCACCCGCGAAGCTCGCCGATTTGCAGCGGCTCCGCTAGGTTTAAGCATTTTTACTTAAGTTTCCTGCCGCAATTCGGAGCCCGCAATACCTACCCCCGAAGAGAAATAATGTTGTCTTCTAGCAGGCTTGAATGAGAAATATAATAACAGCAGAATAATTAAGCCATGCGTGATTAACACATTAGTAAAATCAGCACTCCGCGCGATACATCCGATAACCATCATGGTCCACGCGGCAACTGTAAGGCCCACGTCATCGCTCTGTCTTGCCGAGTCGATAACTGCAAGTAGCGTTCCGAACAATGCGCTGTATACAACCCCCCCTGCAATTCCGGCATTGGCAAAACCACTGCCAATCCATCCGGTGTTTGCCGACATATCGACGGCACCGAACGTTTCGAATCCAATAAGAAAATTGTGAGTTATGTTGCCATAGGGTTTAGCAAAAAGCCCGAGGCTAATGCGCGACTGACTCCAAAGAGTGAAAAGATTTTCCTCGAAAAACTGCACGTAAGCAAAGTTTATTTGAGAAGGAATGAAAATAGCTCGATGAGTGAACAGTGATGTGATGTAGCCGGCTTCCTTAAGAGCAAACCATTCGGTAATCCCTGCGACAGTGAGCGTGATGAGTAGGACCAACATGGCAATTACTCTTGCCGAGGAGCAACCAATGAAATAAAGAGTTGCCGAGACCATCCCCACCACCAAGGGCGCCTTATTATGAGTTGACATTCCGAGGAGTATCCCGCACAAGGCCAATACTACGACGACACCAAATCGCCGCCTTGCGCATCCTAAGGCCACTCCTAACGGTATGAGCGCATCGTTTGCCGTCGAATATAAATAGCCCACAATCGTTGGTAACCGGCCACTCACATCTCGGCGCGGCTCATGAAAAGCCGTATAGTCTGCTGCAACGGATACACCACCTGCAAAATAAACGGTCGCAGCGGTGATGGCTACAACCATGACTACAACAATCCATGAAAGCTTCTCTTTTGTTAGGGCCGCAAAGCCCGCTGTCCGGCGCAGCGGAAACATCTGCGGTATCCAAATTACTATTAAACAACATGCCAATGAATACACAGCAAACAGATGGGGAAGGTCCGACGCTGTGTAGATTACCAAAGTTGGACCCAAAATAAGAGCAACAATACAATGCAAGAAGAACTCGGAAGGTTTCCCGCTGGCTTTGATAAAATAAATGACGCCGACAAAAGTAATCACGGAGGTAAAGCACTTGGCTGCATTGAAGTAAGATTTAAATCCTCCCATATATCCAAACGAATCGACTATATGCGTTAGATAGGCAAATAGGATCAGCGTGAATAGCGCCAGATGAAAACTTATATATCTAATTTTATTCTGCACAATCGCTTAAATCCAGGTTGCAATTATGTGTGGTCATGCATTGCAAGCAATTCACTCTTTGGAGGGGCTGCCGTTTCAACGGTAGCCTCATAGAACTTACGCTTCTTTAATTCATTCAGCTCGCTGTTGTGCCAAAGCAACGAGAATTCACCGTTCATGGCGCGCGTGGCGCTAACCGTTCGAGCAACAGAATCGCGTGCCTGGGCTCCTAAGCCTTTGTTCATGTAGGCTGTGCCATAAATTGTTCCGTCCATCACCGTGAGCGGCCGGATCCGGATGCCGAGAGCACGTCCTCCTTCAACATCAAAAAACGGGTAGCTAAAGGACGTTCCGCAGCGAAAGCCGATATGGTCCGCGTATCCTAGCGTGCTGTCATGACTCAGGCCTGCGGCATCGAGAGCCCGCGGTGTTTGCGGGCACGACCACCGCAGGTAGTGCATGCGCGCGCCCCACGCGTCTTGGTGGATACCCTCTTCCTCGCAAGCCCGCCAGAGCGCTTCCGCCTCGCGGCGGATCTGCTCTGCGTCACGGTAGCACTCGTAGCTCGGGTGCAGGCCGATATGATGGCCGCGCTCGTGGATGCGTCGAAGAAGCTTCCTGATGGCGGGATGACCGATCTCATATCTCGCATCGAACTGCGGATTGCTGCACCCAGCCATGAAGTAGAAGGTGCTTCGCAAGTTGTGCTGCTCCGAAACATCCATCAGCCAATCGAAGGTATTGTAGGGATCCGCAGGATGCAGTGCGTCCGGCGACGAGCGGCGCAGCCATAGCGCCCGCAGTGGGGATAACACGTCTCGGCGCAAGAGCACATCGCCGACCGCGGATCGCATGGCCCCGCCGAGCGGACCAAAGAGGTAGCGGCTCGGACGGTCCACATCGTGGGAAAGATCGATCCGGAAGGTGGATTGTTTTCGAGTTGCTCCGGGCAGGATTGCTTGCACTGCCGCCCAGAGGATCTCAACGTATTCGTCAATAAGAGGGCGTTCCAAGAATCCTTCCTGCAAGGCAACGGAGGCCCGGGCCGGGAAACGGTCATGTTGATCACGGTCAAAGGTGACCAGCTCTTCGTAGCGCGAAAGCATAAAGAAGGCGGAACCGAAGACGTCCACACCGAGTTTGGCTGTAGTTGACGAGGTCTTTGAAAAAGAGCCGCGTCCATAGAGAACTGGAACATCCTCTTCGACCAAGATAGGCTCAATACCATCGTCTGCAGGCCGCCATTGCTTTAGCGGTCTGTGCGGCATGGAATCAGGCTTGAGCCATCTTGCGGCCGCCCCGCCAAAGAAGGTGTCCGGCATGCGGATTACCGCCCGTGCACCGCCTGCGTTGTCAACGGAGAGTTCCCAGTCTTCCCGCTTTTTCGGCATGCACTGATAAACATCCGAGAGTCGCGAGAGAACGACCTCGGAAATCCACCGGCGCTCCGCGACACGATTGTCGGGAAATCTCAGCTGTAGGAAAGGATGCACGCGGACCTTGCCCTCCACGATTTCAGGCCGTGGCAGTGATGGACGGATCTCCCCGGAGCCGCGCCACCCCCGCGCGCCAATGGCTCTTGAAGAAGATCTGCAAACCCAACACGGCTCCGGGCCAGCAGGAAAGACAGTCCCCCGCCAACCACCGACGGCGCAAAAGGTCGAGAAGAGCCGCCCATTGCAAGGTAAAGAAAGCCTTCCATAACCAAGCGCCATCGACCCAAGTAGTGCCTAGCGGGAGCCGCGTGTTCCAATCGGCCGGGCCGTCAACACGAAGATACCTCTTTACGACACCATTTGAGGCGTGGAGAAAAAGCGCATGTTGCATCCAAAAGCGGGGGTTCAACTCCAACACGTAAGCCCTCCCTTCGTGGACAATGAATTCCAATTCAAAGGGGCCCTCAAACTTCAAGCCTCCGAGGATCGCTTTTGTTTTGTCGACCAAAGACCACTCATCGGCCACAACACGCACAACGGGCGAGCAGCTCGGCCCACTATGGTAGCGAACCACGCTTTCCGTTACGGCAACCAGGTTACGTTGTGCCCGCGCATGGTCGAAATAGCCGCAGACGGAAAGAAGCCGCGCCTTTTCGTGGGGCATCCAGCGCTCGAGGTGAAAAAGCGACTCATCCCACCCTCCCGAGCGAATACGAGCGCGCGCTCTCTCCATGTCGTCCGCATTTTCACAGCGCCAGCCCCTCGGCATTTTCTCCGCACCATGCCAAGAGCAGCGTGCCTTGACCATGCAGGGGAAGCCCGGCCCGCCGGCCTTGGCCAGTTCGGTATGCGGCACGGAGGAGCCGGACCCGAAAAGACCATCGACCCATTGAAGAAATGCGAACTTATCATCGAACAACTCTGCCGGGAACGAACGCGGCTGAAAATCGGCCGTAGGCTTCTCTCGGTAGGCGCTTTTCATCGACCGCTCCTCGGTGAAAGCGAGCCATTCGCATCGTGTTCCATTTGCCTGCGGCACCGGGTAGAGCGGCCGAGGATCTGCCGAATAGACGTTAACTCCCAGACGACCCGCCAACTCGCGCAGGCTCCACGCGTTGACACCGGAGGTGGCGACATGGAGAGTGCCAAATAGTTTCACTTCAACGGAACGCCGCAGATCGATCTCAAATAATCTCGGAGTGTAACTCGAGGATGTGACTTTTCCTCGGGGCATTGTTGATTTCACGCGGGAGCTCTGAGCGGACGCGACAATTGCGGCGGATACTTAAAGATCAGCAAAGCCTTTGTTATGCAAGATAAGATCAGTCGGCCTGAGACTGATGGCTGAGTTCCCTTCGATCCCGTATGGAGCTTTCCGACGACGACTCCGAACTTCTCTAACATCGTGTTCAAAAGGTTCGTTTTTTACCATTACATAAGCGGCAGTTGCGGAAAAGGCGGTATTAAGATGCAGACCACGCCTAAGCAGAATACGTTTTCGAGCATCGAAAACACCAATCAACTTCGACCCAATGTATGCCATAATCAGTTGCAGCTTGAGCGGAGCAAGTGTTTGTTTGTCGATACAGTAGGGAAACGTTTCGCAAAAGGAGTATTCATAAGTTTGGTTCGAGGATGACAGCCGGCCCTTCGGCTCCCGCTTGGCTAGTCTCAGGAGAGGAGCAAGACACCTGCCAATTGCCATCCTATACAGAAGCAAGCAACTCTCGAGTGTTGTACTCATCTCACCCAAACGCGGAACGGTCCTCTCGCTAAGAATTCCACCACCCATTGCACCGGGAAAGCTCTTGTCATTAAAACTCAGAACAGCATGCACAAAGTCACTGCAATTCATCGGAAGTCGGTGCCTAAGGCGGATGTCTTGGGCAAGGTCGACAACGACTTGAACCTTATGACTTCGGAGAAAGGCCTGCTTGTGCGGATCTTCGAGCTCAAACAGTAATGCAGAAGATCCAAAGATACTGGCACCGACTAACACCCTAGGCTTAGTTTCAACGACAAGTTTGGCTACCTCATCCCATTCAGCCTCAAGAACAGCGTTTGTTCCGTAGGTAAGAATTTTATATCCAGCCAACGAAAACGCCTTAGGAACAACGTTACATACGTATTCAGGAACGAGCGCCACCCGCTGTGATTCACCATGTCCCCGCAACTCGCTTGCCAAACTGAACAAAGCACTCCTTCCGGAAAAGCATGGCTGAAATGTATATAATCCGACTGAAAGATCTCTGACCAGCCGGTTCCACAGCACTTGCTTGGGAAGAAAATGCAGCAAAAAGACCGAAGCTGCATGAGTAAGCATTGTCACCGTTTTCGAAATCGTAGCACTTTGTAATCGGCCCAAAGATGAGACCCAAGCGCATGCATGAGCCGTTCTCCCAGAAAAAAGAATTTCGCGAGTCTTTTCCCCGTCACGTTAGAAGATGCCAGGAAATCGCGAAATGGCCAGAACAGGACACCAGACTTTGATTCTAGAATGAGACCCTTGGACATGAGGAATTTAGCTACGTCTCGCGTGGCATATTTAGCGCGAGCAAGGTAGTTCCATCGGTGGAACGGATCAATCATGATCATTAAGCCGCCCGGCTTCAGCATTTTAGCCCCCAAGGCGAGGGCCTTTTCCAGAGCGAGAATATTTCTTATGGCAGAATAGCAGCCAGATGAAACGATGACATCGTATTGGTCAGGACCAGCATCATATTCCTCGGCGCTCGACTCGATATACTGCACGGACGGGCTGAGATAATTCTTGCGAGCGACTGAAATCATTTCGCTGAAGTCTACTGCATCGATCACTACATCCTCCCGCAATTCCGATATCATTCTTGCGACGACGCCTATACCGCATCCCACATCTAAGATCCTTGCCCCCTTGGGCAGGTTGCCCAACGCATCCGCAAGTATCTCACGCTGGATTTGGCGATATAGTTCATTGTATTCTTGGTTACGCCACAGCACTGCCGCCTGACCCGGATCCGCCGCTCGGCTTTTCCAGTAAGACGATGAGTCATACTGCTTGTAAACAAAGCAGCGCATCAGCCTCGCGAAGCCTGAATTAATTATCCGCACGACTTAGATAGTATTCGACAAGGCCGTCGGCAACGTAGAGGGAGACATTCAGCAGGGATATCATCCAGACAGCGGCTACCGCACTCCAGGCGCCGGTCCACACTGCGGCCATGACAGCGAGCATGCCGAGCATTCGCACCGCGTGCCATGCGAAGATGTAGCGTGTCGCGCCGACCACGACAGCGCCCTTATCCACCGGAGTAAAAATGAACTGGAAAAAGGCGGCAACCGCGAGGATTTGCGCGTAGGTGCCGGCTTCACGCCACGCCTCGCCGAAAACCAGGACGAAAACCGGGGGGGCAAGAAAATACATGAGGACGAACGGGATGATGGCTGCCGCCGTGGTGAGGGAAAGCGTCCGGACGAAGATGGACTTGAATTGCCCAGTCTCGTTATACGACTGAGCAATTTTTTGTCGATAAACATCGCCGATCGCGGAGGCAACCAGACTTGTCGGCAAAGCCGCCAGCTTCCAGGCCAGAGCAAGCATCCCGGCGGCCGCAACACCATAAGCTTTGGTCATGATGAAAACAGGCATGATTCCGGCCGCGACTCCGATCAATTGCGACGGTGCGATGTGCGCGGGATGCCGGAAATAGACTTTGGCGGCTTGGATTTGCGCCGCAAGGTTGGTCTTGGAAAAGACATGCTGGTCTTTGTGCCAAATGGAACGCGCGATCACTGCGGCCGGAAAAGCCTGACCGATGACTGCGCCGACCACCTGCCCACCGCGAAAGCCCAAGCCGCCAAGTCCAATCTGCGCCAAGGCCGTGACAAGACCGACCTGCATGCGATTGGCCGCCATACGCGCATACTCCGACCGGCGATTGCACCAAAACTGGCAGGCGGAAATCACACCTCCCGCGAAAACCGTTAGTGGCAGAAAATACAACCAAGGCGCTAAGGAAACATCGCCCAGAAGCGATGCGATCGGCTGGCCGAAAGCCGCAACGACAGCCAAGACAAGCAGGCTGACAGTAGCGCTGAGCTTGACCGTGAAAACGGCGATATTTGCCGCGGTGAGTTCGTCTGCCGGCAGAGGAATCGCCATTTCATAGCGACCGGTGGCCAAAACAGCCAGGACTGCCGCACACGAGAGATAAAGGGCAAGCACACCAAAATCTGCAGGTGAGTAGAGCCGCGTGAGCACCGGCATGGCCAGAATAGGAAGAATCTGGGCGAGGGCCGTGCCACCTGCCAACGTCCCCACCCCTCGCGCGAACGCACTCTTCGGCAAAACCCGCAGAAAAGATATTTTTAAGGACTCAGGCATGGAAACCAGTCGGTAGATATGAGTTCTGGGTGTTGACGGCGAAGCAATTCAGCTGTCAGCGATTTGCCGGCTTCCCAAACCTGAGATTGCCACTAAAGGCTTCGCGTCTATAACCCTTTGGCAACGTTATTCTTATGACGGCTCCAGGCGTACTGAAAACCTCTGCTGATTGAGAGGCGCTTGTCCGACGACAAAACTCTGCGCAAAGAGCAACACGGCTCGCGTTTAATCAAGGACAGTGCATTTGCCGGAGAGCAATCTATACCTCTCTTTGGTAACTGGACATATAGCCTGACCATCACCCTCAAGCGGGAGATCAAGTTTTTCCCCGTGGCGGCTCATCCAGCCCGCCTGCCGTGCCGGAACCCCCAGCATCAAGGCGTAGGGCTTCACATCCCGGTTCACCACCGCCCCCGCACCTATGAACGAGTATTCTCCAAGATTGATTCCACAGATGATGGTCGCATTGGCTCCAATCGTGACGCCTTTCCCAACCTTGGTTTTACGGTA
>Ga0169931_10015668_pt1 | contig 10127 bp, 11 predicted proteins | sample Kivu_15m_20L_FD_129675 | JGI IMG/M metagenome (GOLD analysis project Ga0169931, IMG submission 129675) | Freshwater microbial communities from Lake Kivu, Western Province, Rwanda to study Microbial Dark Matter (Phase II) - Kivu_15m_20L... | ecosystem: Environmental > Aquatic > Freshwater > Lake... | reverse complement strand
GCCACAAGATCACGAAGTAATCTTGCCACATGGGAGTTTCCATAAAGACGAAGGGCAAAGGAGACTAAAATGAAAAAAGTTCGTGCGGAGCGCGGGCTTTTTTTGTGTGTGATTCTTAAAGGGTGCCACAAGATCACGAAGTAATCTTGCCGCATGGGAGTTTCCATAAAGACGAAGATCACTCATAATGCCATTTTGCAGGAGCGTCGAAGTTGCTGCACAGTCTAACTCCACATCCAACCAAATTCGACAATTTTGGTAACCTGTATTAGGCCTGGGTGGTTTTTGAACACCTAATTTCTTCGACTTAGCTAATCAGAATGAATTTAATTTTAAGCACATTTCATCTGGCGTTAAAACCGATATTTCACTTGTCTTATAATCCATTGTATTTCTAGTTACAATAAAATTAATTCCTGCAATAGATGAAGCGCATTGAATTTGAATTGCGTCTTCAAAGTCTTTGTGTTTGGAACGTAATCCTTTTTTCAACACATCAATATCGACCGGAATTACACTTAGAAATTCAAGTAGATTAAAAATGATTTTTCGAAGTTCTTTTTCTTCAACATATTTTTTCAATAAATAATGAGCCGTGGCTATTGAGTGAGAAGATGTAAAAAGTTGCGTTTTATTTTTATCCGCGCTTTTAAAAATTTCAATTGCGTGTTTACTGAAGGGTTTTCTGTCGGCAATTAAATCAACCAAAATATTCGTATCGAGAAATATTTTTATCATTTCAAATGTTTCTTTTCAATTGCAGAGCGTAATTCTTTCTCTTCGTCAAAGTCTTCAGGTAGCTTTACGGATCCAATTAACTTCTTTAGTTTTGGTGACAAATCTGAATTGTAATTTTCCTCAGTTATGCTTTCAAGGTAGCTCTGTATCAATTCAGATAGACTTCTCCCTGTCTTTTTTGCATAAGATTTGGCTCTTTCTATAATCGTCTTTTCTACGGTCAAAGTTAGCTTGGTTGTCATGATACGTGCTTTAAAGACAAAGATACGTATCTTGCCATTGATTGGCAATGGTAATTTGATAGGTATGTCTTTTAGATTGTTTGGCATAGGGTAGATGCCTATTTACCATGGCCCTAGCTCGGGGGCTATCAAGGCCGATTAACGATTTCATAATGAAAATTTCCAAACGCTGCAACACCGCACTATTGGCTATTTGGATGGTTTCCGTACCTTTCGCACATGAATAATCGCAAACTAATTTTGGTGTGTAACGATGATGGAATCACGGCACCGGGCATCCGAAATCTGATTGAAGTGGTGGAGGAGTTTGGCGAAGTGGTGGTCGTTGCACCCGATAAACCGCAGTCGGCCATGGGGCATGCCATTACCATAAATTCGACCTTGCGCATTCATCCTTATCGTGAGGGAAATAGACGTGAGTTTGCCTGCAGCGGCACTCCGGTAGATTGTATTAAACTCGCAGTGAATAAACTCTTAGACCGCAAGCCCGACCTTGTCGTCTCTGGGATAAACCATGGCTCGAATGCATCAATTAATGTGATTTATTCGGGTACTATGTCGGCGGCCATGGAAGGTGCCTTGGAAGGAATTCCCTCTATTGGGTTTTCGCTCTGCGATCATTCCATAGATGCCGATTTTAGTGCATCACGCGAATATGTGCGCAAAATCGTGGAGCATGTGTTGCGCGACGGAATTCCGCAAGGAGTTTGCCTCAATGTGAATATTCCCAATGTAAGCGCCGAAATGATTCGTGGCATCAAGGTGTGTCGGCAGGCTCGTGCCAACTGGGAAGAGGAATTCGACGAACGCAAAGATCCATCTGGGAAGCCCTACTTCTGGCTTACCGGTGTCTTTCGCAATTACGACGAAGGCGAAGATACCGATATACGGGCTCTTGAGAACAACTACGTTTCTGTGGTGCCCTGCGAAGTTGATCTCACGGCACACCATGCCATAGAACGCTATAAACACTGGGAACATGTTCCGTAAAAATTCGTTGGGATTCGGTGCCTCAATCGGAGCCGTTATTCCGCTTTTAATTTACTTGTTGATTCAGGAAGTTTTTAAGGTCGAACGCAATGGAATCATGGTTCCACGTTTCGATCAGGCAACGATTCTGGTACTTTCAATAGCAGCTAACCTGATTCCGTTTAGTCGGTACATGAAAGACCAACGCTATGAGCAAACCGGGAAGGGCATTTTATTGGTAACGTTCCTATACGCGGCGATTTATATCTTCCTGAAGTTTTTCAAAGAAGTATAGTTTCGCCCCGTTAGAATTTATTCAATCACAATTAGCCTAAAACGGATTTGCCAATGCCGGATTTGTAATGAAAGTGCTATCCGTAAATGTCTTCAGAAAAGCCACCAAATCGGCTTTATCCTGCACCGATAAATTTAACCCTGTTCCCACATGTTTCATCAAGGGATCAACGGTTGCCGATGCTTTTCCGCCCGAGTTGTAGTGATCAACCACTTCTTCCAATGTTGCAAATCGCCCGTCGTGCATGTACGGTGCTGTTAAGGCTATATTGCGGAGCGTTGGCGTCAAGAATTTTCCATTATCGAATGCATTTCCGGTAATAGCGCCAAGTCCAAGGTCTGTAAACACCGAATCGAGTCCGTTGTTATGAAACTGGTTATCGGTAAGCAACCTTCCTCCATCAATGTTGTGGCAGTGAAAGCAATCGCCACGCTCGGTCATGTAAATCGAAAAGCCATTCATTTCCTGTGGCGTAAGGTTTAGCTCATAGCGCAGTCGTTTATCAAGGCGCGAATTGTAGCTCACCATTGTGCGCATGAATTGTGCAAGGGCTTTTACAACGTGCGACGAATCGAAATCATAGGTTCCGAAGGCAGCGTAAAATTCATTTTTATAGTTTTTAGCATCCTTCAATTTGGCCACAGCATCGGGCCAGCGCTGATGCATCTCGATGGGATTTGGAATTGGTTCAAGCGCCTGCTTCTCGAGCGATTCGGCGCGTCCATCCCAAAAGAAACGCAGGTTAAACGCCAAATTCACCAAAGTCTGTGCATTGCGGTTTCCCTGAATGCCATCGATGCCGGTGCTGAATTTGTTTCCGTTATCGCTGAAACCAAGCGCCTGGTTATGACACGATCCGCACGATTGGGTATTGTTGCGCGAAAGCAAGGTTTCATAAAATAGTTTTCGCCCAAGTGCGATGCCCTCAACTGTGGTTGGATTATCGGTAGGCTCTATCGGAACCGGAAAGCCATCGGGACGAACCAATTCGAAGGGCGTCGGATTAAATGGGGGTTTATCATCTTCGGGATCATCCTTACGGCAAGCGCCCAGCATCAGGCTTAAAACAGCCAACACCAGCACCATTCGTTTCATCGTCGCTTGCATATCCTTCAAACAAAGATAAGGCATCAGGGTTTAAATTCGGCATTGTAGAGAAAACCCTCGTCGCTTAAACTTCCCAGAAATGCCAGTAAATCACGTTTTTCGGCAGGACTTAATTTCAAGGGCCTGATGCGCTCATCGGTATTATAAAAACCAGAGCCCCCTTTTATGTAGCGTTCCAACACGGCATCAAGTGTTGCTATTGAGCCGTCGTGCATGTAAGGGGCGGTATAGGCGATGTTGCGCAGCGATGGAATCAAAAACTTACCACGATCTTCCTGATTCATCGTAATGCGCTGCCTTCCACTGTCGGGATAGGTTTCAAACAAGCCGTTGCATGCAAACCCTTGACTGTCGAAATTAAATCCACCGTGGCAATTGCTGCATCCCGTTTTGGAGGAGAAAAACAGGTCTTGGCCTCGAATTTCCTGCTCAGACAGTGCCGAGGGATTTCCGTTTTTCCATTGATCGTACCGTGCGTTGCCCGAAATTAATCCAACCTGAAAGCACATCAGCGCATGTAAAATCGAATTTCCCGAAACGGTATCGTTGTAGGCTTTCTTGAATGCCGCTTGGTAGGTATCATCATCGCGCAGTTTAAGAACGATTTCCAACAGCGAACTTCCCATTTCGTTTGGATTTTGAATGGGATTCATGGCCGTAAGTTTCAGGAGCGATACACCGCCATCGCGAAAATAGTGGTCTTTCCATGCGAGGTTAAACAAGGCTTGTGCATTGCGAAATCCACTGCGCCCATCAATTCCCTTACTCAGGCTGAATGGCTCTGCAAAGGCATATTCGGCCTTGTGGCACGAACCACAGCTAATGCTATTGTCGGCCGAAAGCCGTGTATCGTAAAATAATTGCTTCCCCAATGCCATTCGCGCATCTGTTAGCTCGTTGGCAAGTGCTGCCGGAAGTTGCGGAAAGCCTTTGGGAATAGTTAACTGCGCAAGATCCATACGTATTTCTTCCTCATTCTTCTGGCAGGCAGAAATGAGAAGTAAAGTAAAAAACGCAAGGATGATGGGGCGAATCATTCTTTTTTCTTGATGCTTTTGCTGATGTTGCGAATCACTTTTTCGGCAAGCGGAAGGTTGTCGGTTGTATGGGTGAAATAGTTGTTCACCATGTTGATGGTATCGCCCGGCTGACGAAATACGTCATTCACTTCGATGCCCAAATCGAGTTGGGTTGTTTCCTTGTCTTTTATCGCGATTGACAAATCTTCAATGCTTCCGGGCGAATAAAGGGCATCCAATCCGCTGTGGTAAAACCAGGTAAATGTGGGCGTTTGGTTTTGAGCCGCGGATGTATCGGTTTTACCTTCAATTTTCGAAAAAATGTAACCGCTCGCCCAGGACCAATACATGCCGTTGTAGATGCTTTGCGGATGATCAACCGGAAACTGTGCTTCATCGAAGTTGGGATCGTTGGTGCCGTTTTGCTCGGGTGTAAGTCCGATTGCATAACGTAACGCCTTATAATTTCCGGGCCTTACCGAAAGTTTAAGCGTTTTGTTTGAAGATACTAAATTAACAAAACTCACATCCTTAATTAAAACCGAATCGGTGTCTGAACGCAAATAAAGACCCGAGAAATAAAACTTGAAATTCTCAACGAGTATGCGCTGGTTGTTGGGCCCGGTAAAAATCGAATTAGCCTCTAGGGGTGCGCCGTTCATGGTAGGATGAAAACGAATTTCGAGTATTCCGGCAGGATCTGTAGTTTCCGGAATGGCTTCATCTTTTTTGCAGGAAGCCACGACGAGAAGAACGCACATAAATCCAAGAGCAGGTATTTTTTTAGTAAGCATATACATCAATTTGGGGTTTAAACAATCAAGATTGCAGCAATGTTTGAAGGATTGTAAAGATACAGCATGCACCTTTGTTTGCCTCTTGACAACGCTCAATTTTTTTGTAGGTTTGCAGCCCATTCGGGATGTGGCTCAGCCCGGTTAGAGTGCTCGTCTGGGGGGCGAGAGGTCGCGGGTTCAAATCCCGCCATCCCGACAGAATCCGTTCGATAACGATGTTGAACGGATTTTTTTATGGAATGAAGGGAGAGATAAGCCTTGAATTATCCGACATTTTTTAGTTTTGTTGTCCTCAAACACAAATTCTATGGGACGCATATTCGAGAAGCGGAAACATAAGATGTTCGCGCGGTACGACCGCATGGCGAAGACATTTACCCGAATCGGGAAAGAAATTGCAATCGCTGTGAAAACCGGTGGTCCCGATCCCGACGGCAATCCACGTTTGCGTGCAGCCATGCGCAATGCCAAAGCCATCAACATGCCCAAAGACCGCATCGAAGCTGCCGTAAAACGTGCGCACGATAAAGGAGCAGGCGATTTTACCGAGGTGGTTTACGAAGGTTATCTCCCGCATGGCGTGGCCGTATTGATCGAAACAGCAACCGATAATCCCACCCGCACCGTTGCCAATGTGCGCATGTACCTCACGCGTGGCGGCGGCTCGCTCGGAAAAACAGGCTCGCTCGATTTTATCTTCGAACGCAAAGCCTTGTTTAAGCTTAATGCCGAAGGTTTGGATATCGAAGAACTTGAATTAGAGTTAATCGACCACGGTCTCGAAGAAATTCACCTCGACGAAGGATTGATATACGTATACACAGCATTTACCGATTACCATAAAATGCAAACCGAACTTGAGCGTCGTAACCTCAGCATTGCCGGTTCTGAACTGGTTCGAATTCCATTAACCACAGTCGAATTGAATGCTGAACAGGAGGAAGAAATCAACGAACTGGTCGAGAAAATTGAGGACGACGACGACGTGCAACAGGTCTTTGTGAATGTGAAATAAACCTTACCTGCTTAAAATAAATTTAGCTGTAGTCAAGCCCCGGTTTGATTGGACTGAAATAAAATAAACGCCATTTGCCAGTTCTTCAAGGTGCAGGGCAATTTGTGGCGTTTCAGTAAATTGAAATTTCCGAAGGGGTTTTCCCAATACCGATAGTATGCTGATTTGTCCATTCCCTTGGAGACCTTCAATGGTAAGCGTTCCGGTTGTAGGGTTTGGGTAAATTTTTAGGTTCGCTTTCAAAGCATCAGCGAAAGGTGCTTGACCACTTGGTGCAATGCCTTGGTAAAAGGTTAGACCTCCGGCCCGGTTACCGATAATAATATCCGGAAAGCCGTCGGCATTCAAATCGCCGGTAGCAAGCGTACTTTGCGAGCCTTCGTCGAGCGACAAAAACGTAGAATCAACCGCTAAAAGGCTCCCGTTGAGCACCGGCCATACGAATAACGTTCCGCGTTCAGATCCGCTGAGCAGAAAGGTATCGTTCTGAAACAGCAGTATCCGCGGAGCAGAATAGCCATAATTGCTAATTCCTTCTTCGATGGTCTCGATTCCTGACCCCATCCATTGAGTTTCTGCGGTATCAAATTGTGGCGAGGCCGTTGTTCCCAGATTTAGCCAAGCCTTCAGTTGACCTTGTTTATTTCCGGTAATCAAATCTTTTCTGCCGTCGGCATTCAGGTCAAACAACTCAGGATTGGCCCAATCGCCTGCATCGCTGGGTATAGTCGACGATGAAGCAGTTGTGAAACCAAACAATCCATCCGAAAAATACACCTTCAACGACCCGTTGTAAAATCCAAGTACCAGGTCGGCTTTGTTGTCGGAATTCAGGTCTGCTAAAGCCGGCGCAATCGCTACATGGTTTTCAGCACTTAAGTTCAATACATCAGAGCTCTTGCGCACAAATTGAGGATTGCTTGCTGTACCTGTGTTCTCGTACACGCTCAGGCTACTTATATATACTCCGTTTCCAAATTTACCGCTATTGCCCACAACGAGATCCAAATCGCCATCGCCATCCATGTCTCCCAGAGCCGGTGCAGCATTCTGCCCAAAGTCGAGCGTTTCATCCGTTATAAAGGCTTCTTCAGCCAATGTAAATGAGAAATTACTCCCTGGCGAAGTTCGGTAGCGCCTCATAACCCTTCCCGAATTAACCGATTGCTGGTCGGTATTGGGAGCTAACAATAAATCGGGGGTGTCGTCGGCATTGGATTGAATCGAAAATAACCCTGGGAAAATAGGAACGCCCACCTGTTGCCAAGCTGTTTCGGGATAATTGGCCGGGAGCGGAATAATAATATCGGTAGAGCCGCTGGGTTGATTAATCAGAAACAACGGATTGGGATATGAAACATCGCCAAGCAGCAAATCGAGATTTCCATCAGCATTTAAGTCGTGTAACAACAAAGTAGAGCCGGTATGCCGCTCGCCGCCACGTCCACAGCTATCGTTGTAATTGATGGAATTATCGGTGGCCGATTCGGTAATCAATCCCCAGTTGTCTGATTCGAGCCGAAAGATGAGCGAGTCGGCACCAAAACCATTTTCGCGACTCAAATTTTTATGGTACTCGATGCAGGTGCCCAGAATGTAAAACGTGAGGATGTCGAGATCCTGATCGCCGTCTATATCTGCAATGGCCGGAATATCGGCCCGACTTACATAGAGATTCAAAGGTGATTGGAAATACACCGAAAAAAGCAGTTCCGATGCCGGTTCGAAGGCAAGTTTGTTGCCCGAATCGATAAACCCGCGGTAAACGCCAATGCCATTGAAATTTGAATGAAAAATATCCTCAATTCCATCGAAGTTATAATCGCGAACGATGAACCAATCTTTCAAGACGGGCAATTGCTGTTTGTATGTGTAATTGCATTTCCAGGTTTGCCGGTTATCGTCGGTCTCAAAGATGGATATGCGGTTTCCCGAACGATCTAATGTAACCAGCTCCTTTACTCCGTCGCGGTTAAAGTCTATTTCGTGTACTTGCGGGGCATTGAAACCGCCGGTCCAGGGATTGTTTAGAAATTCGCCGTTATTTTCAGAAACTTGTACGTCGTAGGTTTGCAGGAAGGAAAAAGGAATTGTGCTTTGCGCATTCAAGTTCTTGCATATAGAAACAGAAACGAAATAAATGAGCAAATACCTCATGGTTTAATAACAAATCAAACTATGCACATTTTTCTGAAAGCGACTGAGTCGTTTGGCGCCTTCCAAAAAACCCAATTCAACCAAAAACGAAAACCCTGCAACCTGTGCATCCTGCATCTGAATGAGCTCGGCAGCAGCTGCGGCCGTTCCTCCGGTAGCAAGCAAATCGTCGTGCACAATAATCTTCCAGTCTTTCTGAATGCTATTGACATGCATTTCTATGGTCGCACTTCCATATTCCAAATCGTAGGAGCATGAAATGGTTTTATATGGGAGTTTGCCTGCTTTACGCACCGGGATAAATGGAATGTTCAGCTTTTGCGCCATCAGCATCCCGAATAAAAATCCGCGGCTCTCTACACCAACAATGGCATGAACCTGTTCTGAGCGAAACGGCTTAATCAGGTGTTCGGCAATTTCATTGCATAACGCCGAATCTTCAAGCAGGGGTGTAATGTCTTTGAATAAAATGCCGGGTTTGGGAAAATCGGCTACGTCGCGGATCGTGGTCTTTAGTTTTTCTTCAATAGTCATTCAAACGATAAGTAGTGGGACAAGCGTTCGATTTGTTCGGGCTTGAGCGCATAAATTTTATGCAAATCCGCGGTCGAACGAAATTGTCCGTGTTTACTGCGGTAATTTACGATGCTTTTTCCAACCCCATACCAACAATATGGATGCTTTTGAAGTTCTTCGGGTGTGATGGTATTGATGCGAATTCGGGTTATTTGCATAGAATCGACTGTTAAATAAAGACTTATGTTAGTCAAAAGCGTATCGTCGAAGCCTTTAATTTCTTTTAATTGACTGAGTTCCCAAAAGCCGCCCAAACGTGTGCGGTAGCGAATAATTTTGGATGCGCGAAAAGGTCCGATTCCTTTCAGGCTAAGCAGATCCAATGAATCGGCGGTATTCAGTTCGAGTTTCGAAATTGCCAATCCTTGCTTGCCTTTTTGTTGCGTGGAATTTTCAATGGCTAAATCGATATGCACATAAGGCTCGAGTGCTGCATATTTACTAGCGTTTATGCAAAAAACCTTCTTTAGGTCCTCCTTCTTTTTAAACCGAAAACCTTTATGCCGCATCTTTACGATGGAAGCAGCCTGCTTCGAGGTAAATCCAAGCCGAACCCAACCCTGCTCGGGAAGTGTATTGGGGTCGAATGTAAATCCTTCGAATTCTTCGGGCGATTTGTATCGCTTTCGTTCGTATTCCATCTGGTCGGCCTGGTGCAAACTGTCTATCCATTGCTTTTCAAATGGGGTGAACTGAATCGAAGTGTAATGCTTATCCGGTAACCACTTTGGATAATTGTAGCGGATAAACTCGAGTAATGCAACCAGAGCTAGCAGCAAAGTCAAGCCTCGTAACTCCGTATGGCTAAAGTCGATGTGCGACTTGATGAATTTTTTCATGCATCAAGTTTACGCAAGGCAAAAAGGTATAGCTGTAAATAAACGTTTATAAACGTTTAAAACGGATAGGCTGTCTCTTTCTTATTGGAGATTTTGGTTCGGATGCTCACGAAAAATAAGACTCGAAGTAGGAGCAAACGGCTTGTTTAATAAGAAACTGCTGCTGCCCGGGACTTAACTCGGGAAGCGTTTCAACAATCTTCCAATGCGGATAGCCCTCTTCATCCAACCCTTCGAAGGTGTAATAGCCGTAAGGTTCTAAAAGCGTGCAAATGGCGATATGCATCAGCTCCAACTTTTGGTCTTTGTTGTATTTCTTGTATCCTTTTCCTAATTCCTGAACGCCAATAAGCAACAAGACAGCCTCAAGGTC
>Ga0169931_10015667_pt1 | contig 10128 bp, 7 predicted proteins | sample Kivu_15m_20L_FD_129675 | JGI IMG/M metagenome (GOLD analysis project Ga0169931, IMG submission 129675) | Freshwater microbial communities from Lake Kivu, Western Province, Rwanda to study Microbial Dark Matter (Phase II) - Kivu_15m_20L... | ecosystem: Environmental > Aquatic > Freshwater > Lake ... | reverse complement strand
TATCTCTAACCCCATCATCTAACCCTCAAAAGCTACGGAGATATCTCTAACAACCCTAAAAATCTCCGTAGCTTTGAAAAAATAACCCCAATGCTACTTGAAAAAAATACCCCCCAAAATGCTCGGAAATATGCCGGCTTATGGCTCGGAGGCCTAAAGTCCTGCAGGCAGACTTCCGGAAGTCCTTCAGGTCGTGCTCGAATATCTGACATAGTACCGTGGCGTTTCCGCAACTTCCAGCGCACCGCGCACCCGACGCCGCAGTCGAAAAACCGAAAAACAGCAGCCTCACGTACCGTAGGTATTCAGGTACATAAGACATAAGACACCTATCTGGCGTGATCATTTTGCAAAAAAAAAACCGTGAAAACTGAATCACTTTTCTTCATCAAGTTCCCTGTACAGATAGCAAATCCCTTAATTGATTTGAATGAGAAAATAAGCATTCTGTTGGATAAATATTTTTTAAAGGATGAAGCATCTTTTCATAGACAAGTGCTCTATCGTATACCTACTACTTTTGCTTTCTACATTCACAATAAATTTGTTTTGGAACGGCAAGCAAGTCAAGGCATTCTTTATGAATTCCTATTCGATAAGACATTCACTCGCTCCATCATCATCATCATCATCATCATCATCAGTCTCATCGGTGATTCGTAATCAACAACATATAGCAAGAGGGAAAATTCAATCTACGTGTCTGGATTTACAATCTCCCAAGAATAGCAACAGTGATGATACGGATGAACAAGATGGACGGGCAGGGGAAACACAGCAACAACAACGACAATTAGAGGCACATTTAAAAATACTTGCAGCGAGGAGGCAATTGATACGATCGGTTTTGAAATCCGCAGAGTCGGCACGGAATTATCAACTGCAACAAGAAGACGATGAAGAGGGAGAGAATAACGCAAATGCTACTGAAACAAATCTTAGTAGCAAGAAACGAAACAAGGATACCAAGTTTGCTATTTCATTAACGGCTTTTCTTGTAGCTGCTGGAGCCATTATATTACGTGTGGGAGGACGTGCTGCACTTGTTTCAACACTGGGGTTAGACTTTGCGCAAGACAATCCGGAACTGAAGGATACCTTGGATTCGTGTCTTGCATACACCGAGTCGATGGATAGTTCCACAAAACTAATACTCTTCTTTATAGCATGGACTTTTGTCAAAGTTTTCTGTTTTGATTTCGGAGGTATAGTCTTGGCATTCATTTCGGGAATAGTCTTTGGTGGAGTCGTACAAGGTGCGACTCTATCCGCCTTGGCGGCTACCCTTGGAAGTACTGTAGCTTTTTACCTTGCACAAGCACCGACACCCTTTCGAAACAAGGCATTGCAACTTTTAGATGAAAATCCTTCCTTGCGAGGGATACAAAAGGTTGTTTCGCAAGATGGCTTCAAAACTATTTTGACATTACGATTAGCGCCTGTTTTACCAATACCACTAGGAATGTATAATTATATTTATGGTTTGACCAATGTTACAATCCCAAACTTTGCTGGGGGTGTCTTTCTAGGGTCTTTGAAGCCATACTTCTTAGATAGTTATCTTGGATATTTTGGGATGCAGCTTGTAGAAGGAGATGATTTCAATAAAGTAATGACTTCTTCGGCATCCTCGTCATTACTCTCGCCGGGTACTGTACCCAATCCTAGTAGCATCCTAGACGCTCCTACACTTATGGATACTACAACCATATCCTCCATCACACCTACTGCTACAACTACTTCTTCAATAACCAATGATCTATTTCAAATCTCACAAACAGATATGCAAGATTTTATTCTCTTGTTTGCCTTGGGTGCGAGTGTACTGATTGGTACCTTTGCATCACAACTTGCTGGGGATACATGGGAGTCTATACAAAAGGAAATTCAAATTGATAAGGACGCAAAAAAACAAGCTGCAATTCGAGAACGAGGATTCAATAATACCTCCACTTACGATGAAGATGCAATCATCAGAAAATTTTTGGGTTTTCCATTTCCAGATTGGGTTATTGGGATGCAAATTGCATATCAAGAGGCAAATCAAAGAATCAATACTATGATACAAACGGAATATTCTGCCAAGGTATGGAATTATACCAGTGATTCAATTATACCATCGACCTTAGATCCTGCCCAATATTTGGATAGCCCAGAAAAATCAACAAATCTGCAACAAGGTTTTAACTTTGTTCCCTCCTTTATGGACGGATTAGCTTTGAGTCCCTGTTTAATACAAGCCTTCTTCAAATATTCAGATCCACAATATAATCAAACAATAGATCCTGATTTAATGCCCACTCTCAATTTTGATGATACAAATGTCCAAAGAAATATTCTACATTCCAAGTTTATAGATGTTCCAGAAGATTCGCCCATTGTGACAAATTATACGTCAAAACAAGAATTAATTGAAAATTGGACCAATATTTTGTCAAGACTTCGTCATACAGTTGAGGCAAAATTAGATGCCTTGAATGAAAACGCAACTAAACAATATCAAACTCAAAAATAAAATATATAATTCGATGATTTACGATACAAGTAACGTAGTAAGACCAGAATATTTCTTCTCAGGGCAATGCGATTATAGGTTCTATGAGGTGAATGCGTTTTCGGTTATAGAAATATTTCTGTGTCACTAGTATTCAGGAACCCTACATCCTTCCTCGACTACCGGACATAATCGACAAAGACTAATAGTACAATACATAGATTTTCATAAATTTAAAAAAAAGACTAAATAGAAAGGGTGTATCATTAACAAACAAAGAATACGTTTCAACAGCAATCGGGTTGGGTAAATGGATAGGGAAAACGTACGAATATACTACGTGACTGTAGGACATGATTCGATCGTTCATTCTCAACAAATGCTAACAGTTCTTTACAGTCCACAACTCGTGCATCATCCTCTTGGAGAACAGACTCTTGTAGAAGTAATGCTTCCTCAACAGCAGCAATGGATTGATCATAATCTTTCCACTTCAAATAAATCGACGCTACGTTGACTAGAGTTGCAGCTATACTTAGTAATACACGACCTACAGAGTTGAAGCCTGTATCTTCTAGGAGAGCGGGTGCGGAAGTTTTCATAAGAAAGCGTTGAATCTCTAGCGCTTCCTTAAATACCAACATGGCCTTTTCATATTGACCTATTTCATAGTAGGCGCATCCTATATTGTTTAAGAGTCGACTGATTTTGGGATCATGAGGATCTAATCCATGTCGCCGTATTTCAAGGGCTGATTCAAACGCTTGTATAGCTAAATTATATTCATGAAGTTCCACACGCATGAGTCCCAAGTGTGCAAAGCTCTCGGCTAAATCTAAATGCATATCACCAAGTGTGGCAAGTCTTACATCAATAGCCTTGGAGCCGATAAAAGCCGAATGACCGTAGGCCTTGTTGAGGGAATGGACTAAGGACAAGTTGTGTAAAACTGTACCCACTCGTGGATGCCAATATCCATAAATTTGTACCTGTCCTCTAAGAATTTCTTCCCATACCTCTACAGCATCTTCCAATTCAAGATTTTGGATATGCCTACTCGCGAGCTCTTGCATAGCTCTTAAATTCAGTTCCATGTGCAGCTGTTGTGTTTGCAACGACCCATCGGAAACGATAGAAGAAGTATCATCTGCTTGCGATATGATTTTGTGATGATCTATCTGAGTTCTAGGTCCTTCGGATAAAGCTTGTAATTTTTCAAGTTGTTCTCGTGTAAGACTATCAGAGACTGGATCATGGGTGGTCTTATCTTCGTCATAGGATTTGGAGGATGATATGGAGTGTGTAGGGCGAGGTAAAGGTGGTCTTCCATCCTGTATGGATGAATGGATTGTTTTCGAAGGAGGTTTCTGGGATGATGTCCTGTGTGGACTGCTGGGAGACGACGTTCCTTTATTGATTTTGGCGGTCATGGGAATCGTGCGATCTCCATCCAAATCCTCCTGTGACTGTAAAGCATAGAGTTGATCACTGTCTTCCTTGGTTTGATTCCTAATTGTAGATGAAATCTCCCTTTTTGGCGAGGCTACTTTTCCACTGCTCAGTGATTGTTTCATATGCAAGTACGCATCACTGTTGGTCTTTCTTTCAGTCTTTTTCCTAGCAATGGTGGTGGGTCGTTTGTTGCCGGCTACTTCTGTCTGCATAGAATGAAACGTGTGACTGCTCTTGTGAGATCGCCCCGAGACAGTGTTGAGGTCACTGACATCATCCCGCAGTTTAGCTTGTGGCCGCGATGGGCCCTTTTGGAATGGCATAACACGCCAGTTGAGCTTCCTCCTCCGTCGGATGGTGTCATCCGACGGAAAAGTGTTGGAGTGACCGTTCTGATCAGAGTCATTGGCGTTCTTGTTAGGCGACGTCCTCCGAGGGCGTGTCGTAGCCCACAAATCGAACTCAGCGATTGTTATCGGCTTCCTATTGTATTGTACATCACCGGGATTGCAGGACTCTAGTTTTGGATCATCAGTGCCCATCGGGTGAATCCGAATAAGACGATTTCGCTAGGGGATAAAATATCTGTGAATCTATCTATCGGACCGCGTAATACTGTTACTATGTTAATTGCCAATCGCTCCGGTGTATTCTGGTATTATTTATGTACTTTTTAGAGCACAGTTCGTGGTACAGTATCTTTCAAGTCGTGTCTTCTCCGCTGCACAGCAGAGGTAGCTACCTAGCCTATGTACGCCGTACGATCCGAGAGTTTTGCCAACGCTAGCTAGCCAACGCCGACTAAAATTAGTCGTGAGAAGTATTTTCGCACGAGTGTTTGATTCGAGGTAAAAGTTTACATTCTTATCTATATCTATTAAATCTACGACAACACGATAACCATGTTGAGAGAAATAAACACTTTGCTGTATCTTATATATATATATAACATCAGTAATTCTTTCTTACGATAGGTCGTCCCTGCTTCCCTCGCATTCAGAAATGCCGTCTTTCATTTTGGAATTTTTTAAAAAAAAATTGAAATACAAAAAATATATAAATATGCTCTATTATAAGTCGGCTGTAGGCACATATTATCCTTCCCTACTCTTCATAATCTGAATTACCATGTTAAAATCAATAGAAGATGCCGAGATTTACTACAACATTACAATCTCTAATCCTGGCTCCAATGTCTATGCTGTTCCATCAAAACGCCATTTGCGTAATGAGCTTAGATTCAGTTACTCATTCGAATGTACTTCCAGACATTTCAAATTTGAGTCTACCATCACGGCTAGCTTTAGGTCCTAGATTCATGCCACCTGGCTGTGTTTGTAAGAAAGCAGGCATTCCATCTCTATCCATAACCTGTGATGCATTTTCTTGCAATTGTCCGTGCGATCTTACAGCTGCTGCATGTGATTCCAATTGTTGCTGTGATCCAGAATGTCCAACAAATGCACTCGTATTCAATACAACTTGTATCACGGAGTTTCAAACACAAGCATCTAGATTTCATGTAAAACGTTGTTTTGAAAAAGGTACAGGATTAGAACAAATTAATCCTTCGTTTCCTTTACGAGTTAGTGATACATTTGAAGTGAGAACTTTGTTGTTAACTTTTTATCGTTTAAGGTATCAACTCTTTCTGAAAAAGAAATCATATATCAATCTCGTATATATTCTAGGACGCCATACAAGACATTCTTTGTGTTGAATATGATAATAGTGCTGTACAGGGAGATTTCTACATCTTGGATCCATCATATTCGGCAGAATCGTTGGATTCTTTATCATCGAATTCTTCAACTGCTGTAACAAATTCAGAGAGTGCTGATATCCAATTCGCCTTGAATGGAACTTATTCCTTTGGAGATCGTCTTCTCTCGTTTTCTAGTGAAGAGAATAGAGATGATGAGGTCTTATTTCCAGGATTTTTTCATCTCTTTGCACCGAGTGATGGAGGCTATTGCAACTCGGTACATTTTGTTGAGTTTGGTAAAAATATCGGCTTGTCTTGTGTGACGCTTATCGATCCAACAAATTTACAAGACCTATGCGGAGACACTCTTTCGATTGATCGAACCCTTCGTCAGAACTGGGGTAAGAATGCTTCTCTTTAAAAAAAATACAAACGCAAAACAATTTCTGACTTGATTCTTTTTTAGTTTCAAAATTAAACAATATTACCTCCTCCTTATTGAATGATACACTCCAACGGACAAGCTATCTAAACTCGATTCGATTGGATTCTTTCTTAGATCCCTCTGGCGTTCCTCTTGATATAAATCTGATAGAAGAACCCTACACTCGATGGAATAATTCCATGAGGACATGTAATTACGCACTTAAATCGATTCGGTATGAAATAATATACACGGCCCTAGGATCTATTGAAAATGTAATTGCATACATCGATTCTCTGCATCTTTCTGAGCTAGACACCTCCATTGATCAGCGATTTGCTGTCCAGTTTACATCTTTGACAGATGACAATATCACGAAAAAATTGAAAAATAATAACTTGGTTCCCAGGTCACGTAGTGGGAACCCTGGATATATTTTTGAATCTGTAACTTTGGGTGGAATCTTAAATAATGCTGGGAATAGTTCACAGATATTTGTTGATAGAAGAGTACAAGGTTTATCTCTGATGAACACCATCGATGGTTCCTGTGAGACTGCTGTGCCTGAGGCTGTAGTAAGTTGTATTGAAACTTTATGCATCATTTTCGTGCAATAAAAGTATTACAAATTGTTTCATAACTTTTACTCACAGTCGATACGATTCGGAGTCAACACAACAGCGGGATGCTCATTATCCATGACCCGAGGTGATTTTGAGAGTTTCTGTACAACCTACGATCATCCTTATTTGATTGCATCGAGGGTGAATGACAATTATATAGTTCAAGTACCTCGATGGTTTGAATCGAATGTAGACGTCGTGGGAATCTTTGGTAATGCAGATCCCCTTGATCAGAATCAGTGGCTGAGGGTTCAATTGTCTAGTTTCAATTTGCAAAGGAATATCAATCGTACTTGGATCTCATCCAAGAGCGAGTGTTTAGGAGTAGCTTCTGAACTCAACTATCTTATACAGTGGACATTTGTTGGACCTACAGATAATCCCCAAGCTCAAATCTTGAGGTAAGTTTATCGTGGACACAAAACCATGAGTAACATGTCTTTCTGAATTGGAACTGATTTGACCTTCTACCAATCATCCCATCAGTGTAGTGAAAGTATGGAATTTCGCGAATACTCAAAGACACCAGCTTCATCCTGAGCGACGTGATAATTTCATCTTCACAAGTCAAGTATCGTGGATATTTGTGAAACCAAACAGTACGGCAATCAAGCCGCCACGACCTGTGTTGCTTTTTTCTGTCCCGTATGACGTTTTTTATCCATTTCAAACGAATGATTCATCCAGGGTAGTAAGAAGATATACTGATGTTATATTCTTCATTTTGACTCTAATCGTAATAATAAAGTGACTTCTTAACTATATTAGTGAGGCCTCCATGAATGAAAGTTATTCATGATAGAGACGAGTATTTGTTTTTCATTTCAGTAAACCAGGCAGTCGCTTCCTTTGAATCATCCTTCAAAATAAGAGAGCAAACAGCAACAGTATTGGACTTGATGAGACGACAAATTTTCATGTCTTGCCTTTCCACAAATTGCACGGATTCAATTTCCTTTACTTTGACATGAAATTCAAAACTTTTATCTGGGGAGGCAAATGTAATTATAGGGTCTCCAGTTTTGGGAGAGGTAGACGAATGCATAAACATATGCGGATTTCCCAACGTATGTGTCGATTCCATAATAGCTCCATCACCGATGACCTTCAATAATTCATTAAAATCACCATCAATAAAAATTAAATAAAACCGAACTGGATGATCAAGGTTCTTTAACTTACGACAACTCGGAATGTCAGGGCTTGATGATACAGGTCCGTGAGAAATGAGGTAGGGACATTTTCGAGACGCTGTGGAACGTTATGACGTTTTGATGTTACTCTTATGTGACTCAGAAGCTTGTGGGTAGATATGAATGAAGACACAATGCTGTGTGAATTCGCAGTAGCAAAAAGATGGACAACTAATAGAAAAGGGAAAAGGTGTATACAAGATGTTGTCATACTGCAGTATTATAGTCCTTGACCTTTTGCTTGATGGATTGATTACATCGGCTGGTTATATCAGCTACAGAGTACAGTACAGTACGTCAACAGTAGGAGTAGGAAGTACAGTACATAGAAAGTACTTTTTTTTAAAATTATACTTCTGATTTGCTACACGCTGGATTCCCTACGCTCGCAACTGCGTGCATCCCAATTTTCCTACATACTTTATCTCTGTATGTAGGCATGTAAAACATCGTACAAATTTACATGCCACCAGTATTGCAGAACCCACGGGTCACAGTTTTTCATACGAGGCCTCATATTTCAAGGTCCAACTTGAAAGCGGCAAAGTAGAGCGATCCTACCATGCCCAAACAGCAAGAAGAGGCTTATGAAGGAGACAAGGATCAGTATCTCGTCAAGACACCGTATGGCCGGGGTCTCGTTGTCAGAACTCGAACTGCAGGGGGAGAATCGCTGCCTATACGTGAGATTCGCCTTCTCGACTGGGACAAGGCAGTAAAGGCTGGACAAAAGAAAGCTGGGGCCGCATCGAAAGCTCCCAAGACTGCTGCCATTCTTTACTCTACCATAGACTATGATTCTGTTGATATACAACAAGGTGATGATGTTCAAACTATATTTGGCAGAGGTCGCGTGTTGAATGTTGTTAGTGTGAAAATTCGATCTTCGAGTAATCGAGCCCAGGAGGTATTAGTCGATCAGCAGTCAAGTGCTACGACTCCATTGAACGGTACCGAACTACATGGATTAGAACGACAGATTACCAAGTATCAAATACAGCTTACCTCGTGGCGACTTGCGGGTAGGTCGACTGTTAAGTGCTTCTTGTTCAATACGCCCAAAAGTCCTATTCGGGTGCTACGGAAGAAAACTCTCACGGAAATGAATGCTAGAGAGCGTGTAGACTTTGCACAGCGACAAAAGGCATCTGCAATACAAGTATTTGCACTGAAAAAGTACCAGCAGGCTCTCAACATTTACGCTGGTGCGGTGGATGCCGTCCGTTACGTCCAATATGACTCGGACTCTTCCAATGAATGTCGCGCTGATTTAGTCGAAGTCATGGTAACCTGTAGTAATAACGCTGCTACTTGCTGTGTTCAACTACAAAAATGGTCGGATGCACAACGGTATGCACAAAACGCCTTAGTGTTGCTAGATGCACTCTACTCCAAGAGGGGTATGAAGATACATTCCATCCTAACTAAACACACGCCGGGACTTTGCGATGCCAAACTATTTGGAGAGTGGAGAGTCAAAAGCTATATGATTATTGCCAGAGCACTTGGAGAAAAGGAGGAGTATAACGAGGCTTTGGAAACACTAAAGAAAACTAGGGACATTATTACATTATATACCACGGGAGATGACGCTGAACAGGCGCTTCAAACCAAGGCAGGACAAGAGAGTATTGTCAAGCTCAAGACTCAGGAAAGAGAAGTTGTTAGGCTCAACACGGCATTCGTTGAAAAGAAGAAGGATTTATTGAGAAAAGAAAAGGCTGCTGCACAAGCTATGTTTGCACCGCATGCTTCGGATAGTTTGTCGGATTCCATCACTAAAATACCGTCTCTTGGTTCTGTGGACTCTCATACATCGACGAGTGACTTGAATCCAAGTAGTAACATCGTGCCTTCTCCATCACCGAGGACAGCTACACCTCCGCTTTCTGTTCTCAAGTCCTCATCGAAAGGTCAACTTTCCTCTTCTTACAAGAATCCGCCAATCGACTCTACTGCTACCAGCAATAGTAATCCAAAACCTGATAGTAAACCGAAGCATACCCCAAAGAGAGTTTCATTCGCCGATAAATTAGAAGATACGTGTATTCTTGATGACGAAATGGAAAGTTCTGAAATGGACCCATGGTATGTCGAACATAAAGAGGCATTGCTATTGCTTGCATTGGGCGGATTAGCCTCGCTCTCGTTTTTCGTAATGAGGAGGAAATAATAATATATAGCTATACGTTAATTTTTTGTTTTTAAAATATGTTTACTACTGTACCTACCCGACC
>Ga0169931_10015665_pt1 | contig 10130 bp, 7 predicted proteins | sample Kivu_15m_20L_FD_129675 | JGI IMG/M metagenome (GOLD analysis project Ga0169931, IMG submission 129675) | Freshwater microbial communities from Lake Kivu, Western Province, Rwanda to study Microbial Dark Matter (Phase II) - Kivu_15m_20L... | ecosystem: Environmental > Aquatic > Freshwater > Lake ... | reverse complement strand
GTCGCTTCGGTGTCCTCTCCCAGCCTGCGTGGGTGTTCGTCGACGCCAAGGGCAACGCCCAGCGCACCCTCGGCGAACTCACCGGCAACGCGCTGATCGGCCGACTCGAGGCGCTGGCCCGCTCGGCCTGATCGCCGCAGGACCTTCCGACTGCGCGTGCCGGCCCGCCAACCGGTACAGCTACGCACATGGACGTCGCCGTCACTGGATCCTCCGGCCTCATCGGTTCGGCCCTCGTGGGCGCACTGCGAGCCGCCGGCCATCGCCCGGTCCGTCTCGTGCGACGGGCCGGCGCCGGCGCCGACGAGATCGCGTGGGACCCGGCCACCGGCGTCCTCGACGCCGCGTCGCTCGAAGGCATCGGGGCCGTCGTGCATCTCGCCGGCGCCGGCATCGGGGATCACCGGTGGACCGACGCCTACAAGCGGGAGATCCTCGAGAGCCGCACCCGATCCACCGTGTTGCTCGCCGGCCGCCTGGCCGGTCTGCAGCGGCCGCCCACGGTGCTGCTCTCGGGGTCGGCCGTCGGGTACTACGGCGAGTCGGAGACCGCGACGTTCACCGAGGCGAGTCCGGCGGGTGCCGGGTTCCTCGCCGAGGTCTGCGTGGCTTGGGAGGCCGCTGCCGCGCCGGCGGTCGAGGCCGGGATCCGCACGGCGTTCCTGCGCACCGGCATCGTGCTGTCGCCCGCCGGTGGCGCTCTCAAGAAGACGTTGCCGCTGTTCAAGCTCGGCGCCGGCGGGAAGATGGGCTCCGGGCGGCAGTGGTGGTCGTGGATCTCGCTCGACGACGAGGTCGGTGCGATCGTCCATCTGCTCACCGCCGAGGTGTCCGGACCGGTCAACCTGACGGCGCCGACCCCGGTCACCAACGCCGAGTTCACCAAGGTTCTCGGCTCCGTGCTCGGCCGGCCCACGTTCCTCCCGGTGCCGAAGTTCGGACCCAAGCTCCTGCTCGGCGGCGAACTCGCCGACGCCCTGCTGTTCACCAGCCAGAAGGTGCTGCCGAGCGAGCTCACCCGGTCCGGGTACACCTTCGCCCACCCGACGCTCGACGGCGCCCTGCGGGCACTGCTCGGCAAGGCGGCCGCCTAGATGCCGCTGCCCGATCGCGCCGACGTCGTCGTCGTCGGTGCCGGCCTCGCCGGCTTGAGCTGCGCCCGTGCGCTACACGCCGCCGGGCGCGACGTGGTGGTGCTCGAAGCCTCCGACGGGGTCGGCGGTCGCGTGCGCACCGACGTCGTCGACGGGTTCCGGCTCGACCGAGGGTTCCAGGTGCTGCTCACCGGCTATCCCGAGCTCGCCCGCCAACTCGATGTCGATGCCCTACGGCTGCAGCGGTTCGACCCGGGTGCGCGCATCCACCTCGGCGGAACGAAGGCCTGCACCCTCGGCGACCCGCTTCGTCGGCCGGCGTCGTTGCCGGCCACGGCGCTCGCACCGGTCGGCTCGCCGCTCGACAAGCTCCGGATCCTTCGACTGCGCCATCGGCTCGCGTCGAGCGACCCGCGTGAGCTGCTGCGCGGCCCCGACGTCACGACGCTGAGCGCGTTGCGCTCGGCGGGCTTCTCGCACCGGATGATCGAGCGGTTCTTCCGGCCCCTGTTCGCCGGGATCCAGCTCGACCCGGCGCTCGCCACCTCCCGGCGGATGTTCGACGTGATCTTCCGCACCCTCGCCGACGGGGATTCCGCCGTCCCGGCCGACGGCATGGCTGCGATCCCCGCCCAGCTCGCCGCAGGGCTACCGGGCGAACGGGTCCACCTCGGCGTACGTGTCGGCGCCGTGGAGCCCGGCTCGGTGACCACTATCGACGCGTGGCTGATCCACGCCCGCGCCGTCGTGGTCGCCACGGACGGCCCGCAGGCGGCCAAGCTGCTCGGCCTGGCGCCGGTGGCGTCCCGGGCCGTCACCGGGCTGTGGTTCGCCGCACCCCGGCCACCGGAGCGGGGCAAGGCCATCCACCTCGACGGCACCGGTGTCGGTCCGGCGCTCAACGTGGCCGTGATGTCCGAGGTCGCTCCGGGCTACGCCCCCGCCGGTCAGGCGCTCGTGGTCGCCGCCGTGCCGGGCGCCGCCGGCGGCGACCTGGAACCCGCAGTGCGGGCGCAGCTGCGGGGCTGGTGGGGCGCGCAGGTCGACGCCTGGCGCCTGCTGCGCACCTATGCGATCCCGCACGCCCAGCCCGACCAGTCCCCGCCGTTCCACCCGCGCGAGCGGGTCTCGCTCGGCGAGGGGTTGTTCGTCTGCGGTGATCACCGAGACACCGCGTCGATCCAAGGTGCCCTGTTTTCCGGACGTCGCTGCGGCGACGCTGTCACGAGGTGGTTTGCATGAGCGAAAAGGTCGTTTCCGAAACCCGAGTGATCCCCGCTGCGCCCGAAGTGATCTTCGAGCTGCTGGCGGATCCGTCCAAGCACTCGGTGTTCGACGGGTCTGGCACCGTGCGCGCCTCGCGCCCCGATGCTCCGACCCGGTTGACGCTCGGCGCGCAGTTCGGCATGGACATGAAGATGGGCGTGCCGTACCGGATGACGAACACCGTCGTGGAGTTCGAGGAGAACCGTCGGATCGGGTGGCGCCACGTCGGCGGGCACGTCTGGCGCTACGAGCTCGAGCCCGTCGAGGGTGGCACCAAGGTCACCGAGAGCTTCGACATGACCACCGCCAAGTCACCGCTCATGCTTCGTCTGTTGCGCGCCCCCCAGCGCAACCGCGAGTCGATCCGAGCGACCCTCGAGCGGCTCGCCACCGTGGTCGCCGATCCGGGCCGCTCCGGGAGCTGATCCGACGGCGAGCCGGCCGCCGGGAACAGACCGAGGATCCCCGGGACGACCGAATGGACGGGTACGCCTCAACCTTCCTGCAGGAATGCGGCGATCACGGCGGCGGCCGCATCGGGGCGCTCGTAGGGAGTCATATGTCCGGCGCCTTCGATCTCGACGAGGCGGGCGGCGGGCAAGCGACGCACCCATTCGTGGCCGTAGACCACCGGGGTGAACCGATCCGACTCCCCCCACACCACCAGCGTCGGGTTGGCGACTCGGTACAGGCGGCGGCCGACATGGCGGTCCGGGATCGGGAACAGGATCTTGCCGGCCGTGCCGAGCCGTCGGCTGTTGGCGATGAGGAACGCCTTCACCGCCTCGTTGTCCGCGAAGTCCGTCCCACCGGTGAGCAGCGCCGCTCCGGTGGCTGCCTCCTGGAACAGCAGACCGGGGAACTCGAAGGGCAGCAACGCGAACAGGTCCGGAATCGGGTGCTCGTCGAGCCACAGTCCGAGCGCGTCGACCAGCACGAGCCGCCCGTAGGACGCCGGCGACAGCGCCGCCATCTCGGCCGCGATCATCCCCCCGAAGGAATGCCCGACGAGGTTCGGCCGGCGGTCGGACCAGCCCAGGGCCCGCACCACGTCCGCACCGTGCAACGCGAAGTCGAGCATGTCGTCGAGCAGGGTCTCACCGGGCTCGGACCCGAACCCGGGCCACACGGGGGACGCGACCCGGAAACCCGCCGCAGCGAGGGCCTGCAGCATCGGCTCGCCCCCGAGGTGACCGCCGGTGCCGTGCAGTGCGACCACCGGCGGCCCGGCCTCGGGACCACCCACGAGCACCCGGCACACGATCCCGCGGGCGGTCGTCGCCGTGACGACGTCGAGGACCGTACCGACGGCGCTCACCGGCCTACCCCGTCGGGGAGCTCCGGGTGGCGGCCGACGTCGGCGAAGGTCTCCTCCGGACGCACCCGCCCGTCGTAGGGGTGGATCCACCACCGGGTGTCGTGTTCGTAGTCCTTCCAGATGCCCTTGAGGCGCGGCATCACCCTCTCTGCGAACAGCTTCGAGGAGTAGCGGGTCTTCCAGTCCGGCTGGTTGCCGTTGTGCAACAGGCAGAACACGTGCCCGATCCGCAGCGAGCGGATCATCTGCTCCATCTGCTCGGCCACGGTGTCGGGGCTACCGGCGATCACGTAGCCGCGCTCGACGAGGTCCTTCCAGGTGAGGCTGGCGAACACCTTCTGGTTCTCGGCCCGCAGCTGGTCGAGCACCCCCGCCTTGATCGTGTCGATCGTGCGGTACCCCGCCGGATCGGAGAACCCGGGGTACACGTGGAGGCACCGGTTGAAGAAGTAGAGCAGGTGCTCCGAATACAGCCGCTCGGCCTCGGCGTCGGTGTCGGCCACCGCGATCGTCTGCGCGAATGCGGCCCGGTACGGCGAGTCGTCCTTGCCGGCGGCCTCGGCCCGGGCCCAGAACCCGTCGAGCAGCGTCTTGCCCGCCTTGTACCCACCGAAGGACAGGTAGGAGTAGTTGTAGTCGTGCTCGAGGCAGAAGTCCCAGGTCTCGATCGAGCCGCCACCGGGGATGTAGATCGGCGGGTGCGGCTGCTGGAGCGGCCGGGGCCAGATGTTCACGTAGCGCAGTTGCGTGTACTTGCCGTCGAAGGCGAACGGCTCCTCGGCGGCCCACGCCTTGCGGATCAGTTCGTGCGCCTCGGCGTACTTGTCGCGGGTGAGCGCCGGGATCTGGCCATAACAGAAGTTCGTGTCCATCGGGGTGCCCACAGGGAACCCGGCGACGAGCCGCCCGCCCGAGATGCAGTCGAGCATCGCGAACTCCTCGGCCACGCGAATCGGTGGGTTGTACAGCGCGATCGAGTTCCCGATGACGCAGATCGCGGCTTTCGAGGTCCGCCGGGCGAGGCCGGCCGCGATGATGTTCGGGCTCGGCATGATGCCGTAACCGTTCTGGTGGTGCTCGTTGCAGCCGATCCCGTCGAACCCGAGGGTTTCGGCGTACTCGAGCTGGTCCATGTAGGTGTTGTAGAGGTGGTTCGCCTCCCGCGGGTCGAACAGCGTGTTCGGCAGATCGACCCACACGGAGCGGTGCTTGTCGCGGAACTCGTCGGGCAGATGCGGCCACGGCATCAGGTTGAACCAAGTGAACTTCATGGTGCACCCCCTTCGGCACCGTCCCCCCGGAGGCGCCCGACGAAGTGTGTCATGCCCGAGACGCGGCGATGCCCCGGACCGCGTTCCGGGGCATCGTCGACGACGTCTCGGGCGTCAGGTCACTTGGGCACGACGACCACCACGGACTTCACGATCTTGTCGGCGATCGTCTGCTTCTTCGAGTCCCACAACGGGAACAGGAACCCGACGTAGCAGATGATGGCGTCGACGATGTGAGCGAGCCAGCGGGCGATCCCCATGCCGGCGCCGATCGGCTGGCCGGTCTGCTCGCCGACCACCTTGAGCCCGGCGACCTTTTTTCCGATGCTCTGGCCCGTCGTGCCGTTCAGGTACGCGTTGTAGATCGCCCAGCCGAGGCTTGCGAGCGACAGCAGTGCGCCCAGAGCGCCGCCGCCGAGGTTGCCGAGGATGCCCACGACGATCCCTGGGCCGATGAAGTCGATCAATCCGCCGAGCGCCCGCTGCGGCCACTCGGCCAACGGACCCGGCAGGTTCCCGGTGCCGCCGGCCGAGGAGGGCGGCGGGGGCGGGGGCGGCGGCATGCTGGACATCTGATTTCCCCTCTCGTGCCGGGCCGGCGGCCGGTCGTGCGTCACCGTAGCAACGGCACATCGCCCACCCGGACATCCCGCCGAGGCGCTGCGCACCGACTGCGACGGACCTCACCGATAGGCTCCTGGCACCCTCCTCCCCCCGGAGTCCCTCGTGCTCGCTCGCCTTGCGCGCCTGTCGTTCCGGCGCCGCCGCATCGTCCTCGCTGTCTGGGCCGTTCTGTTCCTCGGCCTCGGCACCGCCCAGGGTGCGCTCGGCGCCGCCTACCGGACGGACTTCAGCCTCCCCGACACCGAATCCAAGCGGGGCCTCGACCTGCTGTCGGAGGCGTTCCCGGGCGCCGGTGGTGGCGGCTTCGAGGGGCAGATCGTGGTGCGCACCGCCGGCTCGGTCACCGATCCGGCGGTCGCGTCGGCGCTCGAGCCGCTGTTCGCCGCGGTGACCGCAGCGCACCAGGGCATCCGGGTCGTGTCGCCGTTCCAGCCGGAGGGGCAGGCCCAGGTGGCCGCCCAAGGGCCCCAGGCGGGCAAGATCGCCTATGCCCGGGTCGAGTTCCCGGCCGCCATCGCCCGCAACGAGTTCACCTCGATCACCGCAGCGGTCAAGCCGGCCGTGGAAGCGGCGCGCACCGCCCTCGGCACGCGGGGCCAGGTCGAGCTCGGTGGCGAGGTGTTCGCCGAGTTCGCACCACCGGAGTCGGAGATCTTCGGGATCGTGTTCGCCATGGTGATCCTGCTCGTGGCCTTCGGCTCGGTACTGGCGATGGGTCTTCCGATCGGCGTGGCGCTGTTCGGGATCGGCACCGGGGCCGGGATCATCACCCTGTTGAGCCACGTCATGTCGATGCCCGATTTCACCCTCACGCTCGCCGCGATGATCGGCCTCGGCGTGGGGATCGACTACGCGCTCTTCATCGTCACGCGATACCGGGAGGGCCTCCACGACGGCCTCGAGCCCGAAGACGCCGCCGGCGTCGCGATCGACACCGCCGGGCGCGCCGTGATCTTCGCCGGCATCACCGTGGTGATCTCGCTGCTCGGGATGATGCTCATGCAGCTCAGCTTCGTGCGCGGCCTCGCCATCGGCGCATCCACCGCCGTGCTCATGACGATGCTCGCCTCGGTCACCCTGCTGCCGGCGCTGCTCGGCTTCGCGGGCCGCAAGGTGGAGCTCACCCGCTACCGCGGGCTCGTCGCGGTCGGATTCATTGCGCTCGCCCTGCTCTCGGTCGGCCTCAAGGTGCCGGCCGCCGCTGCGGTGTTCGCTGCGCTGGCGGTCGTCGTGCTCGCCGTCGGCCGCTGGGTGCCGGGCCTGCGCACCCTGCGGCCCTACAAGCAGCCCAAGGCCATGCGCGACACGGTCTGGTACCGCTGGAGCCGGTTCGTGGAGCACCGACCCTGGCCGGTGCTCGCCGTCGGTGTGGTGGTCCTCGGGGCGCTTGCCTTCCCGGTGCTGTCACTTCGGCTCGGCAACTCCGACACGGGCAACTACCCGACGGACTCCACGACGAGGCGCGCCTACGACCTGCTGTCGGACGGGTTCGGGCCCGGCAGCAACGGACCGCTGCTGCTGATCGCGCGCACCCCGGCCGGCACCGCACCCGAGGCCCTGCGCACCGTCACCGAAACCGTCGCCGCCGACCCCGGCGTTGCGTTCGCCTCGCCGGCCCGCCCGAACCCCGATGGCACCGCCGCCCAATGGTTCGTCGTGCCCCGGACGGCACCCCAGGACGAGGCCACGACCGAGTTGGTGAACCGGCTCCGGGGCGACACGCTGCGTTCGGTCGAGTCGAGCACCGGGATCGACGTGATCGTCACGGGCTCCTCGGCCGTCGGCGTCGACTTCGCCGAGTTCCTCGGCGCCCGGCTACCGCTGTTCATCGGGGTCGTGCTGGCGCTCAGCTTCCTGCTCCTCATGGCGGTCTTCCGGTCGATCCTCGTGCCCCTCAAAGCGGTGCTGATGAACCTGCTGTCGATCGGCGCCGCGTACGGCGTCGTGGTGATGGTGTTCCAGTGGGGCTGGCTCGGGCCGCTCGTCGGCGTGGGCCGGGCCGGCCCGATCGACCCGTGGGCGCCGATGATGCTGTTCGCCATCGTGTTCGGCCTCTCGATGGATTACGAGGTGTTCCTGCTGTCCCGGATGCGCGAGGAGTTCGATCGTCACCGTGATAACGCCGCCGCCGTCGCCGACGGTCTGGCGTCGACCGCCCGGGTGATCACCGCCGCTGCGGCGATCATGGTGTTCGTGTTCGGATCGTTCCTGCTCGAACCGAACCGGCAGATCAAGCTGTTCGGCGTCGGTCTCGGGGTGGCCGTGCTGCTCGATGCCACCGTGGTCCGGATGCTGCTCGTGCCCGCCACGATGCGGCTGCTCGGCGCCCGCAACTGGTGGATGCCGGCCTGGCTCGACCGGATCCTGCCCAAGCTCAACGTCGAGGGCCACGCCGTCGCCGCGCCGGTCGCACCCCACCCCGAGCGCGAGGTGGTCGGCACCCGCTGAGCGCCCGAGTAGGGGCGGCGGTCGTCAGACCGACGGACGGGCCCAGATCGGACCGAACACCGTGCCCTGCGCGAACGCCGCCTCGACCTGCGCGGCGGCGAGCGGCCGGCCGAACAGATAACCCTGACCGAACTCGCAGCCGAGCGCGTGGAGCGAAGCATGTTGGAGGTCGGTCTCGACCCCCTCGGCGACGACCTCCATGCCCAGCGAGTGACCGAGGCGCAGGACCGCCTCGACGATCGCCGTGTCGCCGTCGACGACGCCGAGGCCGCGCACGAACGCCCGGTCGATCTTCAGGATGTTCACCGGGAACTGCTGCAGGTAGCTGAGCGACGAGTACCCGGTGCCGAAGTCGTCGACGGCGAGGCGGGGGCCCCGCTCTCGCAGGGCGACCATCGTCGCTTTGGCCGCAGCCGGGTCGGCCATGATGGCGCTCTCGGTCAGCTCGAGGATCACCGCCGTCGGATCGACCCCGCTGCGGTCCATCTCGTCGACCACCGTGGCCACGAGCCCCGGCGCCGTCAGCTGACGGGCCGACAGGTTCACCGCCATCGTGAGACGACCCCGTTCGTCGTGGGGTCCGGCCGCACGCCAGGCCGCCAGCCGTCCGAGCGCATCGTGCAGCACCGCCCGCCCGATCGGCACGATCAGCCCGGTCTCCTCGGCGAGTTCGATGAAGTCGCCCGGCGGCACGAGCCCGCGTTCGGGGTGCAGCCAGCGCGCCAACGCCTCGAACCCTTTCAGCCGCCCGGTCCGCAGGTCGACGATCGGTTGGAAGTAGGCGCGGAACTCGCCGCGCTCGATCGCGCGGTGCAGTTCCCCGCCGACCCGGACCCGCTTCGAGGCATCGGCATGCCCTTCGCCGTCGCCGTCGGGAACGGCGATCTCGATCTGGCCCCGCCCTCGATGCTTGGCGCGGTGCAGCGCAGCGTCGACGCTGCGCAGGATCGCCTCGGTCGACCGGCCGGGCACGACACTCGCAGCGCCGATGGTCGCGCTGCAGAAGACCTCTCCACCCGGAACGGCCAGGGGCTGGGCCACCTGCTGCGCCAGGCGGTGGGCGAGCGCACGCAGGTCGTCGTCGCTCGCACCAGCGACGACGGCGACGAACTCGTCGGCCCCGAAGCGAGCGAGCAGATCGTTGCCGCGCAGCGTGTCCCGGAGCCGGGCGGCGACCGACCGCAACACCAGGTCACCGGTGTCGTGACCGAGACCCTCGTTCAGTTCCGTGAAACCGTCGAGGTCCAAGGCGAGCACCCACAGCGCCGGCGCTCCGGGCCCCCGACGGGTCAACACGGCGCCGAATCGCTCGACGAAGCCGGCCCGCCGCAGCAGCCCGGTGACCTCGTCGAAGTGCTCGGCGAACCGCAGTCGCTCGCTCAACTCGCGCTGCTCCGTACGGTCCTCCAGCAGGGCGAGCACGAACGAGTTGCCGCTGTCGTGCACCAGGCCGACCGTCATCGACACCCGGCGGCCCGCGCCCGCCCCGGGGCGTAACGTCACCTCGAGATGCCCGGGTTCGAGTTCGTCCCGGCGCGCCCACACGAGCAGCTGCGCCGCGGCGCTGCGTTCCTCGGGATCGATCATGTCGAGCAGGGAACGTCCTGTCAGCGTTCCCTCAGGTGAACCGAGCATCCGCTCCAGCGCTGCGTTCGCCTCGATCAAGGTCCCGTCCGGACGAGCGACGAGCATGCCCACCGGCGCTTGGCCGAAACCGACCCGGAACCGCTCCTCGCTCGTGCGCATCCGCGCCTCGAGCACAGCGATTCGGCCGTCTGTGGCCTCCGAGGCCCGCGTCGCTCGACGCAGGGCCAGCGCGATCGCAGTGGCGGCAACGCCGCCGAGCACCAAGCGATCATCCGCCCCCTGGAGGACGGCCAGGCCGGCGACAACGGCCGATCCGCTCGCCACGACGACGCCGGAGGCCAGCGATCGGTCCCGGGCGGGACGGGGCCATGCCGACGACAGCATCACGGCCGCCAGTCCGGTCGCGAGCACGGTGCCCGGACGGCCCGTCGCCGCGCCGGTCGCGTCGGTGGCGACGCTCAGGGCTGCGGCGGCAAGGAACACCGCACCGACCAGATCGAGGACCCGCGCCGTGCTCGCCGG
>Ga0169931_10015664_pt1 | contig 10130 bp, 8 predicted proteins | sample Kivu_15m_20L_FD_129675 | JGI IMG/M metagenome (GOLD analysis project Ga0169931, IMG submission 129675) | Freshwater microbial communities from Lake Kivu, Western Province, Rwanda to study Microbial Dark Matter (Phase II) - Kivu_15m_20L... | ecosystem: Environmental > Aquatic > Freshwater > Lake ... | reverse complement strand
GTCCCTACACCAGGGATATGTGAATGCCATTGATTGATAAATTTTTCCTTGTCCCATACTGTTTGTTGTAAGAATAAAATCTTTGCAACCCATGTAGCTACCTTGGTAGTATTGAGTATCCAATATTCCCTTTCATTGGAATTCTTTTCCATGTCATGTATTCTTTCTTTATCATTTCCTTTTACGTCATGATGATCCACTTGTATTTGATGTTTTTTATCATGTTGCTTCATATAATGAAATAAAACATGATAAATCAAGGAATAACTTTGATTGGTTGATAAGGATACATGTATCCATAATGAATTTAAATGTTGTATAGCCTGTTGAATAAATGTAGTTAGATGTATTCCTTGAGTAGCATACTTTGTAAATGTAGCATTCTTTGTAGACGGAGATAAGGTATCCTTCATATCAAGATTGAAATCATCATTCAAGGTATACAATATAGCCTGGATCGTAAAATAAAAATATTCTTCTTGTATCCATCCATATGTAGAAGTAGTAGTAGTCGTAGTCGTAGCATCTTCATTCTCGACTGGAAAAGTAAAAGCATGTACATGATATAAAGCGTTTTGTATTTCCATGGGTGTACATGTAAAGTATTGTATCAAGTCGTGCATGGTACATCCTTGAGTCTGTATAGGAAAAAGAAATTGTTTTAAATAATTCAATAAGGATTGTTTCCCCTTGGATGTATGTAAAAGTTGATTGGATATATCTATAGATTCAATGATAAATGTATCTTGTTCATGAAATAATCGTGCATTCATGGTTACGTACGAGGACGACGAGGTGGAGGGTATGGGAACTTGAGGTGGTACTAAAACATATCGATTACTTGTTTCAACACGAATCAAAGCCAAGGTTTTACCCAGGGTAGGTATAATCATCGTGCACGGATGTGTTGTTGTTGTTGTTGTTGTTATGGTTGTGTTTTTAGAAGAGTCCAATGAGATGGCTCCTACGGTGGTTATGGAAGGTATATCTTTGATGTCATCGTTGTCATTATCAGTATTATCTCGAATGAGAATTTGTACGTCGTTATCTGATGTTGTTGTTGATGTTGTTGTAGCTTGTAAGAAAGTATGTAAAGAAAGAGTTGGAGGGAGTTGGAACAAGAGCAAGGAATCCTGATGATTTGTCATGGTCTCAATAGTGTCTTGGTCTTTGTTGTCATCATTCGAAGTAAAAGCATTTGATTTTACCTTGGACAATAAAGATGACGTATGATTACCTGCCGGTTTATTTACAGACACAAAATCAGATAATGGAAGTTGTAACAGTGATGGTTGTGAGTTCGTGGGATCATCCACTCGTCGTTTTTTTGTTGTGATATTTTCATCGTCCATCTTATTGCTGTCTTCGTCTTTTTTAGTAATGTCGGAGGACATTTGAAAGAGAATGAGGATGAGAATTAAAATGGATTTGTTATACGTAAATATCGACTGACTTTTAATAAAAATTTATATGCTGAGCAGGATACGGAGGGGTTTTTAGCATGACTGAGAATTTTGAGTTCTTCCATTTATGTTTTTACATCCTCAGCTCAGTAGCTCAGTACGTTGCTCCACTACTGTACAGTAGGAATATTTTTTCAGTGGGGTTAGGTAGGGTCCAACCTCCTACGTACCTATGTACCTGTCTTCTTCTATTCGCTTCATGAACCAACCTACCGACCCAAACAAAGGAAATCACGTCGGGTTATCTATCTATCTATCTACCTATCTATCTATCTATCTATCTATCTACTAGCCTAGTGCATTTTTATATTTAAGACATGGAATCATCATTAATTTCACAAACAAGAACTGCTGATGAGGTTTTATCGCTACCCATCACAGCTACCTTAACCTTACCAAATGACGTTCCAATCCCTTTTTTGATATTGAAATCTACAGCTAATACTGCTCAAACAGCTCGTATACCCATTCATACATCTTCCTCGTGCACTTCTAATGCTGCTGCAGCTAACAGCTCTCCTCCTCCTAAAGCTCTTATTATTGGAAGACAAGTAACAACTTGTGATATACGAATAGATCATGGTTCGATATCTAGAAAACATGCTGCACTTTACTTTATATCATCGAATACGAATACCAGTGATACAAGTAATACTAGTAGTACAAAGTATCAACTTATCGTACAAGGTCTAGGGACCAAGCATGGTATAACCATCAATCAAAATCGAATACCATCTCAGCAATCTACTATATTATATCAAGGAGATGAGATAATATTTGGTAAGGTTCAGGAGCAAGTTTTTGTAGTTGGAGGATGGATATCACGGAAGGATAAGAATGAGATGGAAAATGAAAATAAAGAGTATCCGTTACAGGAAGCTTCGAGAGATACTAAAACACAAGACAGTATTGAAAATCATACTTTCAACAATAATAGAAAGCATGAGGAGGATACACGACATGCAAATGAACAAGGCCAGCAACTGGAACAACAAAGACTTACCAGTATACAAAGTCGTGCACAACGAGAAGCTGAAATTCAAGCTATGATTCAATCCTTGGAACAAACACCATCATATAAAAAGATGATTACTACTTTTACTTCACAGGATGATGGTGATGATTCATCAAGAAATAAGGAGGAGGAGGACGAAGAAGAAGAAGATGATGATGATAATTTTGTTACACATATGCAGAAATCCATCAATATCAACCGACCGAATAAGAATTACAATTCTACACATCATGCCATTCAGCAACTTTCATCGAATTTTATGATGGATCCACAAATATCGTCTCTTGTATCCAAATATAAATTACCTATTTCATGTACAATATCTTTACCTAGATATCACAAGGTATCATCATCATCATCATCATCGGATTGCATTACTGCGTTACATATAGATACAACAGGATCACGATTACTTACCGGCACATCCCATGGATATCTTCATTTGTATGATTTTTCTGGTATGACAGTATCACAACCATATCCATTTAAATCGATACTTATAGAAGAGGGACAATATCCTATACATGATGTAGCCTTTTCTATCCGGTCGGGGGGAGATCGGATCTTTGTAGGGACAGGTAGTCCTCAACCTACCCTGTTAGACCGAGAAGGTAAAACGATTATACAATGTACCAAGGGGGATCCATATGTTACAGATACAGCTAAGAATCTAGGACATACAGGATCTATTACTTCTGTGGCATGGCATCCTCTAGGAGATTCGTCTAATACAACCTGTTGTAATATAGTCCTTTCCTCTAGTGGGGATTCGTCTGTACGTATATGGGATGTAGAAAGAAATAAAGTGATTTTTGATAAACTAACAAGTCGAGGGGAAGATGTTTTACGAGTCAAGAATGAAAAAGGACAACGTATTGTGATGGGTGGAGGAGGAGTGACTTGTGCAACATTTTCTCCCAATGGACGGGAAATTGCCTTGGGTACTGCATGTGGTAGTATCCAAATATGGAAATATGGTGGACCGTATACTCGTCCTATCCGAGCCGTGTATCATGCACATGGAAACAAGAAGAATATCATCTCCACATTGTCGTCGTCATCATCATCATCATCGTCGTCACCGGCTATACATTCTCTAAACTATAGTCCTAATGGAATGTTTTTAGCAAGTCGAAGTATGGATGATGATACCATTCGACTTTGGATTGCATCATCACTTACGAATCTCTGTATTTGTGTTGGTGGTCTTGTCAGTACTAATGAATTTACCAATTGTGCCTTTCGACCTGATGGAAATGTATTATGCGCTGGTACATCAGTAGTACCTCGTTCAAGGAACGAATCAAATGATCGAAATACTCAAAGACGAGAATCATATGGTCGATTGAAATTTTATACCATAGATGGTCCAGGCCGAGTGATTGACGAAGCAGTGTCTAAAAGTAGTGCTGCTTCATTACAAAATGTGTCGAAGAATTCAGAACGTCTTTGTCGAGATCCATTTTTAGATCTACCAATAGTGGAGGGAGTCAGCATTGGAAAAATAGTATGGCATACGAAATTGAATCAAATTTTCATGGCACTGTCTGATGGAAGGTAGGATTTATGCAACCTTTTCTAGACATCAATACAATCCATTTTTATATCTCATTGAAGATTATTTTCATCATTCCGGATAATTGCAGTGTTCGAATCCTCTTTGACCCAGTGATGAGCTCTAAAGGGATCTTGTTATGTACTGCCAAGGGATTGCGCATGAAAGATGACTTATCTATCCTCCTTGAAAAGCGAGCCGAAAATTCACATAAAATACAAGGTGAAATTATTGCACCCAATGACCCTACCCATCGTCAACAAATGCTAAAACGGAAGCGAGAACGTGCAGACCGCAAAGATCCCATTAAAAGTAAGCATCCTGAACCTCCCGCCAAAGGAATAAAATCAAGCGAAGCAAGTGGAGGCGTCATAAAGCTCGTGCAGTTTTTAGCGACAGACTCGGCTCCACCCATAAGCAACACCCGAAAAGATCCTCGCGAGGATTTGTTTAAATACCTAGAAGGGAAAAATTATGTTGAAAGTGCCCTTTATACTGGGGATCGTAAAATTCTGGCCGATAAAACAGTCGAGGAAGAAGAAGAGGAAGAGAGGAAACGAAGTAAAATGTAATGGTACTCATTTTCAACATAAAACACTGATTAAAGAATAATGTATATTATATATGTGCTATTATGTAAAGGATCCTTCATGACCAGAGTCATAAAGGGACAAAATTGGTTTCTTGTTTCTGAGCTTATAACAGTAATATCCAAGACCCACAGAGGATAAAAAGAAAATAATAGCAAATGCTGTGGCTGCTCCATTTCCGGAGTTCGATGGCTTCGTATGGATCTGAATCGATTCAACACTATTAATGTAATTACATCCACTTATGGTAGGCGAGACAAGAACACCTTTCATCCCAGTTTCACACTTAGCCGATAGAGGATACAGGCTCGTACACATATTATTAAGGGTATAGTAATGTCGATCAATACAACTGTAAAAGTCTTGAGTGGCTAATTTCTTGGTAGTGGTACCATCAGAATAAGGAAGACTGTATCCAGTAGCTGCAACAAATGCCCCCGATGTATCCAATATAGAACAGAATTTATCCGTAAAAAGACTTAAAACTACACCACTACCATCGGATTTACACATAGGGCCTATGTAATATGCGACACTATGTGATGAATGAAGGATAAACAAAAAAATATGATGAGACGTGATCAAGTTAGATCGATGCGTTATCGTCTTCGGATCCTGTCGGATTGTGGGATACACGTACTTGTTGATTTTATATTGCTGACAATAGAGATACCTTTGTACATCAAAGTTCACATCAACATTGGTTTGGATACAGGACGAATAACCTGTTTTATTGAAATATGCCTGCTCACATGTCGTAATGTCAGCGGCTGTTGCACACCCACCCGTTGAATCTGCTTCTTCCCGTATTTTTTCACAAGTATATGCTTCTTGAGTCATCTTTGCCTCTGTATAAGCATTGATAAAGGAATTTATATCTGTAACGTATTCAGCACCTGAGCAAGTACTCTTCAGACTATCTGCATCTCCAGTACATAATTTGTACTTGACAACCTGTTGAGGGTATACACCCAATTTTTGTTGATTATTATTTTTTTGATTTTGTCCCTGACCGTAGGCATAAAATTGAGGAACTGTGTAGCACCCCACAAACTTGAGAGCGAATTCTGATAGAAATGCATATTCGGAATAAACAGCCACTTGATCATCGACAACAGCATTATTATTATTATTGTTATTATCAGCCAGGGTGCGGCCATTGACCAATGCAATCAGACAGGAAATGTAGAGCAGTAACGTGAGAATTATATACATTTTTGAAATGTATGTATCTCCATTCAAACTTCGTTTCATCAGGGGACAAAGGTTGTCTCAAAATGAAGAATCGTGGAGTAATGCTAACATTGAAATCAAACGCAGCAAAACAAATGTTTAACAAAATAAAAAAAGAAACCGTTCGCAGAAATGAACAATGACGTAGGGATAGTCTGTGTTAGAGACTAAATTAGCCGATGAACTAGAGCAAAAACCCAATGTACATGAGTTGTGAGATATTACTGAACTGTTGATACATTATACAGGTGAAAAGAAACAGTATCCAAACAATATATCTATTTAAAAAAGGTTTACATTCATTTTCCATGGAATAAAATTCTAAACTCTCATTTTAAGCAAAGCCGTCACTGGCAAGAGCTTTCTTTCCTAATCCACCAAATTTCTTCATCAACATGTACAAGTAGGCAGCAAGAGCAATAGTTGTAAAGAAGAAGATCCATGCAAAAGCTTTGGCTGCTCCACCTGAAGACTTGGGGGCTACATAGGTAGATTGTAAGGAGTCCACTTTGTTGACATAGTTACAACCACTGGTGGTAGGGTTGGAAACATCTCTACTTGTCTCACATTTGGCAGAGAGAGGATACAAATTGGTACACATATTGTTTAGTGCGTAGTACTTATCAACGCAACTGTAAAAGGAGGTAGAGACCAAAGATCTACTAGAGTATGGAAGAGCATATCCATTGGCAGCATAGAATGCACCAGAGGTATCCAATTGTGTACAGTATTGATCCGTGAAAAGACCCAAGTAAACATTTTGACCATCATTGGAGCACGTGGGTCCAATGTAATAGTTGACACTAAAATATATAATGAATAAATTTAGAGGTAGCATGATGAATGAGTGGAAGATTTTAAAAAGAGAAAATATAAAATCAATGATTAATTCTTCTATGAAATCCCACGTACCCATTGTATGCATTGTATTTCTGACAGTACAAATACCTTTGCACATTGAAGTTTGCTTCAAGGTCTGTTTGAATACACTTGGAATTACCAGTCTTGTTAAAGTATTCTTGTTCACAAGTAACATCAGATACACCGTCAACAAGACAGTCACCATCGGAATCTGCTTTTTCACGTTGTTCCTCACAATAGAATGCATCTTGTGTCATCTTTGCCTCGGTATAGGCGTTGACGAATGAACCAAGGTCTGTAACATATTGAGGACCAGAGCAAGTGGGTTTTAAAGTTGCAGCGTTACCACTGCAAAGTTTGTAGGACACAACAGCTTGAGAATAGAGACCAGCCCTATTTTGAGGATTGTTATTACCACCTCCACCACCAAGTAAGCGCTTGTTATTGTTGTTGTTATTGTTATTGTTGTTTCCGTTGTTATTGTTCTGATTGTTTTGGTTCTTGTTATTCTGTCCCTGTTGATAGGGGAAGAATTGAGGAACATTGTAACAACCTTGAAATTTGAGAGAAAACTTGGACAAGAACGAATAATCAACATTGTTGTATGCAGCATTGTCATTTTGAGCGCCTACATAGAGGGCGAGGACAGAGATTGATAATATTCGAAGAAACATGTTTACTTTTATACTCTTTCAAAGACTATCTTCAACAAATGACAGGAATGATATATCCAAAAGTCCCAACGAAGGATACAAAACGCCATGGCGCCATGGGATGCATGTTGCATGACAACGCGCAATTTGTGCTAAATTGAACTGTCTCCACGTACTGCTCGTAGGCAGTCGAAGATAGCATTGCGATTCTTTTACCCAGAGTCCACGGGTCAGGACTTTTCAAACCAATCGTATGATGTATGCAAGTACAAAATACGGGTAGGCCATTTATAAGTAAACTCAAGGTTAATTTGGGGATGCTGCGCTTGATAATCGACACCATCATCCAGGCAATCCCTATCAGCCCACCATGAACCAACCAACAACCATCAACGACATCTTGAACATGAACACATTAACGTTTCAGAATTGGATACGATTGCGTGAATTACAGCGTCAAGTTTTTCATAAAGGTAAAACATCTTTTTCAAATGTCTCTGAAATCAAATAAGCAGCTCGAGAAGTCCTTTTCGCAAAACAACAACAAGAACAAAAATACACCTGTCATTTCGTTTCATAACAACAACAAGAAAGGGGGAAAGAAAATGACAACAATCCAATCAGTCGATGAATCATCTGACAAGGAGACATCTCCGAACTCAACCAAATCGTCCAATCTTAAAAAGGATATAAATGACATTGAGGAATTATTTACATTCAAAAAGGAAACCATGAAGAAACGAAGGATAGAGCAAACACTTCAACAACAACAAGAAGAAGAAGTAGTAGAAAAAGAATATGGTCAAAAAAACAATAGTTTTTCCTTCAACAAACCCAATACTACGAAGAAAATTGATTTAGCATATACTCGAGATGATACAACTAAGATACAAAAGGGTGAATGGGCCCAAGATGGTTTGGGTGGAGTTTTTGATTCCGATGGTTGGACAGGTCGGATCGAATCGGGGATGAAAATTTATAAACATCATTTATTTAATAAGAAAAATGCTGGTCAAACTAAAGATTGTCCCTTTGATTGTGATTGTTGTTATATATAAAAAATAAACATATAGCAAAATCGTATTGTAACGTATATATATATATAAATCTATCTATAGAGAGAGATGAAAGATACAAAATGGATTTCCACAGTTAAGATAAAGAATTTCTTTCAAACGCTGCAAAAACAACACTATGGATACTATGAAGATTCCATAACTAGGGAGATATGGCGGGACAAAAAAGCCGACGTTCAAGTTAGAATGATTCAGTCGCCACATTTACATGCTACTGAGGCATTCAAGACATGAAACAACTAAAGCTCTCAACAACCACGGGGCTGGTGTCATTCCATGTCCCTCTATACCCTGTTGATCATAAGGATGCCAAAACTTCCATATTCCAATTGAAGTCAGCGAGAGAAAGCTTCAAACGTTTTCTTTGAATGTCCAATATTTGGCAAGCGAATTACTTTTCGACCTTTTGAGGACAGTGATTGGACAAACAATGAAAAATTTTGAAGGTTTCTCTCTCTATCACGGCTTGACTTTCATTGGTATACAGAAAGTTTGGTATCCTTAGGATTAACAGGATACAAATACAGCGTGAGGGGGAAATGGAGAAATGGCATGAGCATATATTTTTTAAAAAAGCAATGAAAAGGCAAATAGCATGAATCCGCACGACTCACATGGAAAATAGTACATTCTGTACTGTTCAACATACGGAGGAGGGCATTATACCATTGTACCGTACGACTACTACAGTAAAGTAGCCACTGTACGTACTGTAGGAACAGCAGCAACAGACACCACACTGCCACCACTCACCTCTCTCACATTCAAAATACTCGACACCTTCATTATAGAGTTGCACTCTTTCTCATATAATAATCAAACGCTACTATACATAACAACGAAACTCAGGAATCATAAAAAAGAGAGGGAAGAATATAAAAAAAAACAAAACCTGAAGGAATATCGAAAAACACCAAATGGTTAGCAAATGTCCTATTGATCCTCGGAAACTAAAAATGACCACCCTCCAATCGTATGTAAAATTTGTATCCATGACGGAATTACCATGGACACCACTGTATACGCAAAAACAACAACACGATCCAAGGCATGATTCTTCATCGATCATGTATACCTATGCCATGGCTGGTACGATTCTTTTTACGGTACTTGTATTTCTATTGGAGCGTATATTAGATGAACGTCAAGCTCAGGCATATCAAAAGACAGATTTTCCAGTCGATTTGTCAATGACGGTATCTAAAATTGATTCTATCCATGCGAATTCTTCATCATCGTCCAACAAGGATACGTCGAATACAGCATCGCAAGAGGAGGAGAAAAACTCCAGTAGCAGTGATAATAATACACGGATTGATACACAGAAACCGATTTTACCACAATTACAAGAAAAATTTCATAAAGCTCAAACATATGGAACGGATAAAATACAATTTGGAATGTTTGCTTCAACGTATAACCTTATTGAATCTATATCCTTTTTAATCTTGGGGTATTTACCGTATATTTGGGATATATCCGTTTATATTGGATATCATTATATGAATTGGAAGGGAAATGAAAGTCAACATGAAATTAAAATCACTTTAATTTTCTTACTTATTACAACTATGATTTCAACCATAACTTCATTACCTTTTGAATTGGTACGTGGTGGCTTAACACTTTAAAAATTCATGTGGATAATCTCACTCATCGTCCGTCCGATATGAACTATTTTTTT
>Ga0169931_10015663_pt1 | contig 10130 bp, 5 predicted proteins | sample Kivu_15m_20L_FD_129675 | JGI IMG/M metagenome (GOLD analysis project Ga0169931, IMG submission 129675) | Freshwater microbial communities from Lake Kivu, Western Province, Rwanda to study Microbial Dark Matter (Phase II) - Kivu_15m_20L... | ecosystem: Environmental > Aquatic > Freshwater > Lake ... | reverse complement strand
TTATTTGAAGTTGAAGTATTATAATTATTGGAAAAAAAATAATAAAACAAATAATCAGTTAAAAATTTAACATTTAAAAAATCACTTGAGGATTGTAAAAATGATTTTATCAACAAATAATTAAAAAAATTTAAAGAATTGAAATATATATCTCTAGAATATTCATTGTTATTGTTAATTGGATCCATGAAAAAAAAACTAGCTTTAACTTCATTAATTAAAGGATTAGTTGGGTTGTTTGTTAAATAAAATGGTAAATTAATTATTTTTTTATTATTTGAAAAATATTCTCTATATAAAAATTCTCGTCTAGTTAAAATGTCAATTAATGTACTTACGTTATAATAATAAGATTGGATAGAAGTTTGAGGTTTTCAGTTTAATTTAGAATAACTACTATTACCAGAAAAAGAAGGGTTGAACATGTAATTGTGATAATTTATAAAATACAAAGATGTTCAGTATCAAGAAGAGATGTTTAAAAAAAATATAGTTGTATTTAAACTATTATCAGTATTTAGCACCTCAAACATAATATTATTTTTATATCAAGATGTATTTTTAGCATAAAAATATGGAGTATAGGTTCAATTAGGTAAATAATTACGACGGGATTTAGATAATCGTAAAAAGTAGTTTTCTGTTTCATTTAAAGAATCGTTATTAGAAGAATTAAATTCAAAATTTTTTGAAAAATAAGGCATACCATATATGGCGTATCTAGACGAAGAAGAGGGTTGCACTTCACAAAAACCTCATTTTGCAAATCAATCAAATCACAAATAACGAGAAGAGTCGCTTTTTAAAGCTAATAAAAATGGAAAATCAAAAAAATAATAGTTTAAGGAAGAATTAGAGTCATAAAAATTATTAAAATAGTGTTTAAAATTGTTTTTATAAAAATTAATTTTAAAAAAATTATTTTTATTTTTCCCTAAAAGATCTTCATAGTGTATTCTGTTTGCACTAATAAAAGGTTGTTCTGTATACATATTACTTATGTCGCTTAATTTTGCATTTGATCGCGACTCATCAAAACGAGTTTTAAATACTTTTTGGATAGCACTATAAGTTACCATTGAATTTTTTACTGTACTTCGTAAATTTAAAGAATTACTAAATCTATCGAGTTTTTTCTCATTTAAATTAGATTGTAAATCAAACTCATTAAAATCAAAATTTAATAATTCTTTATTATTTAATAAGTTAAATAAATGATTATACTGATTTGAATCATCGATGTATCAAGAAAAATCATCAAAATCAGATCTAAAAGAATCAAAGACAGAAATATAATTATAAGGTAAAAACGCCGAATTATTTATATTTAAATAAATTTTATTATTGTTATTGTACATATAATTTAAATATTTAAAAGATTCGTAGCTGTCGTCTAAATTATTAAATGAACTAAATAAAGGTAAATAAAAAAAATTTTTTAAATTAATTAAATTAGATGGGTTAATTTGATCATCTAAATAAAACGAATTAGAATAAGTTTGACCAACAGAATTAGTGTCTTTAAATAAAGGTTTGGTTAAAATTTTATCTTTAAAGTTGTAATTTTTATTTAGTTTATTGTAAAAAATATTTAATTTATCGGCAAACTCATATTCATAAAAATCTTTAGATAAGTTTAAATATTCATCATGTGTATAAATAGAATAAATGGACTCTCAATAAGCATCTTCTAATAGTTCTAGAGCTTGTCAGTTTCTAAAATCGTAATCATAATAAAAACTAAACATCGGTAAATAAAAAGATTTGTGAATAGTGTTGTATTTAATATTGTTGTAAAATTTTCAGTCAAAGTTAGAATTAGATCAATAAAAATTTCAATAAATTGATGTTATAGTGGAAGGTATAGCTTCTTCTTTTGCTTGTAAAACATTTGGAACGTTTTCAATTAAGGTGTTGTTTAAATTGTCATATTCAAACCATTCATTAAATGGATTATTAGAAATAATAGGAGAATAGGGGTAATCTAAATATATTTTTGCCGATAAAAACTTGTTAGAAGAGTAATCATTCATTCAGTCGGAGTTGATAATATCATATAAATGATTATTATTAAAACCTGAAATATTTCGAACATTGGTAAGATAATCATTAATAGTGTTTAAATTTAAGGAATGGTTGTATTGAGATAAGTTTGAAGAAGTATTAATAAAATTTCTAACATATCTATTTCCAACTAAAATAGATTGATTATTTGAAAAAGTCGAATTTAACTTATAAGAAGTAGATTGGTTAAAGTAATAATTGGAACTTTCATTATTAGAATCTAACAAAGATAAATCATTAGTGCTGTTATTTAATTGATTTATATTATTTATATTAAAATATGTGTTTTTTTTAAATTTATCGTTAAAAAGTTTGTAAATAGGGTAATTAATTTTATTTTTATCGCTATTATCATTAATAGAAGAAATAAAATTAGAATAAACTAGGTTATTATTTAGATTCAATAATGATTGATTTTCATAAAAAGAATTAAATATTTTATTTAAATTAATAAAAGAATTATTTAAAAAATTATTGTTAGATTTTTTAAAATAATTTAAATCAAAAAAACTAAAAGAATTTGTAGAGTAAGAAAAATTATTTTTAAAATTAATGTTAATAAATTTATTAACCGAAGATAAATTTAAAAAAGTTGATTGGTTATTTAATAAAGCTTGTGAAGATAAAAAGTTATGTTGTCTTTTTAAACCATATAAATAAGAATCAGAAAAAATAGTATCATTTATATATAAATTAGATAACGTTTTGTATTTTTGAGAATAGTTATTAGGTAAGTAAGTTAAGTTAGAAGTATAAGTTTTAGAAAACATTCTAATTTTTTTAAAGGCATTTATTTCTTGAGAAGAATTTGCACCAATATCATTAAAATTTAAAAAATTTAATAATTTATAATTATCTAAAGGTAATGTTAAGATATGAGCAGGTGTAATAACTTGATCAGTGGACTTATTTTGATAATATTTTCATAAATTATTAGTTTTTAAAGAGTTATCGGGTGTTTTGGTATATTTAAGAGAATTACCTACAAATTTCGAGTAAGACGGTTTAATATTGTAATTCAAATCAATATCTTTAGGGTAATAATATTCTCAACCTCATTGATATGCGCGAATACCAACAACTAATTCAGTAGTACCAAAACCGTCGTAATAGTCATTAGCATCGGTAGACTCATTAATAATAATTGATAGAGCTCAAGTAACCGGAACTGTAGCAGTAATCAAGTCACCACATTTAGATCTACTAACTCCTCTAGTTTCACGTCTAGGTTTGGTACGCATATTACATCAGCGTACAGTACATAAAAATGTTAAAAAAAAAAAAACTATAAGAAAGATAAAAAAAAATCACAATCAGTATTGAAAAAGCAGTATATGAACAAACCATAAATCAGAATGAATAAAAGAAGGTGACGCTATAAAAGGTTCAGGGTAACAAATTTTAACATTTGGGATAGAATAATGGTAAATTGAAGTAATATTTTCTAAATTATCGTAAAGACCTAAATCGTCAATTTGATCAATAAAAGTAATTAAAGAGTTATTTGAAAAAGAAGTTTTATCGAAAAATTTTAAAGAAGTATAATAAGAAAAATCTAAAATATTAAAGAAACATGAATAATTTGTAAAAGTTAGATAAGAATCAGTATTATAAAAATTATCTAAAAATAAAAAATTTGAAATAGCTAAATCGGGGGAATCGGAGAGAAATAAATCATTAAATAAATTTTCAGAAGTAAAACTAAAACTATAACTAGAATTATTAAGGGTTAAAAACTCTGGAGATCGGTTGAACTCTCTTGTGAATTTCATAAATTAAATAATTAAAAAGTATAAGTAAACAAGCTTAAAAATTTTTTTCTTTTTAACATTATAGATACCGGACCGTAAAGATATTTTGATTTAATTTCTTGTTTTTTTTTTAATAAAACTGTATTATTTGATTTAAAATAAATAGCAGAACCATCATTTTTATTAATATTATATTTTGTACGAATTAAAAGGCCTCTACATATGTCACCTTTTTTATTAAATTTAAATTTAAATCCTTTATACTCAATACGAGGGGGTTCTACTACACGAGCTGAACCTTTAATAAAAAATCCTAATTTTGAAGATTTTCGATAAAAACCTTTATATAAATGAAATATTTGCAATCATCTAACATTTGTATTATCAGAAACACTTAATCAGGTTTTTTTAAAAATCATTTTTATTAAATTTTTTTTTAAGTCAAACCCTGGCCCCTGCTGATGTATTTTGTTGACGAATAAAATTTTGATTTCGAATAAAAAAAGTAGAATTGATTTCGTTATTAATTTTAATATTTTTTAACTGGCTCAGGTTTAAAAAAGAAAAAACTCGTTTAATAAGAAAACATAAATTTATAGATCCGAAAATCCCGTAAAATAACATAAAATTGATTAAAAAAAAATGCAGTGAATTGTTATAAAAATAAATTTCCCGTAACAAGTTTAAATCAGTTAAATTATAAGAATAAAAAAAAGAATAGTAATTGTATCAACTTAAAAAAAAAAATCATGATTTTTTTAATTGATAATTAAGGTTGATGTCGTTAGGATTAACAATAAAATAAAAAAAAATAAAAATAAAAATAAAAAAAAATAAAAATAAAAATAAAAATTTATTAGATAAATCGAAAAACGATTTTTGATGTAAAAAGTTTGAAAAATGTAAAATAAAAATAAAAAAAATTAATCCGACACCTAAATCGATAACTCATAAAAAACCAATGAAAATATCTGCGTCATCTAACAGCATTAAAAATCCTAATAAAACTAAATAAATTCCAGCTAAATACCACAAAGACATAATATTAATAGTATTAATAAAAAAAATTAAAGAAATTATTGATAAAATTTGTAATAAAAAAATCTCGTTTAACAAAAGAATACACATTATTATTTTTTTGCAAAAGTATAAGTAATTAAAGTAGTTTCGAATGGTTCAAAGTTGTAGTAATTATTATCGTTTAATTTAATAGAAGTAGGTTTAATTAATTTAAATAAAGTTAAACTTTTTTGATGAATTTGATTAATTCTAGAAATTTCATATAAATAAAAATTTAAACGTGTATTATATCGACCAATTCCAAAAGTATTACGTGTAACTGCACGACCTTGTCTAATACTATCAAAGATAGCAATAAAAAAAGCCATTAATCCAGCAACACTTAACATATGTCCTGCGGAAATAACACTATGTCATCCCCCCATAGAAGCAGGGTAATCGAGTACACGACGAGGCATACCAGCATAACCCAATCAAAACATAGGAATAACAGTCATCAACTGACCTATCAAATAATATGTATAATGTAAATAAGCATAAATACGACTAAATTTTACTCCGAATATTGCTGGAAAATAAAAATAAAAAGCTCCAAAAGATGCAAACATAGCTCCTCCAGCTAACATAACGTGAAAATGTCCGATAACATAAAATGTATCATGAAATAATACATCCATTCCGGTATGAGCAACACACATTCCACTTATACCTCCCGAAACAAATAAAAAGATAAAAGTGTAGGCAAATATTAAAGGTAATTCCATCGCTATAGAGCTATTTACTGTCGTTACGCATCAATGCATAATTTTAGTAGCTGCCGGGACAGAAATCATAACAGTTAAAGTACTAAATAACATTCTGGTTGTATGTGATAAACCTACCATATACATATGATGACCTCAAACAAAAAAACCTAAAAAAGCAATTGTGTACATAGAATACATAAGACTAGCTCTAGCAGAAACACGTTTTCGTAAATAGTAAGACAGTATACTATTAACAAATCCAAAAGTGGGAATGATAATAATATAAACTTCGGGATGACCGAAAAATCAAAACATATGTTGAAAAAGTACAGTATCTCCTCCACCAGAATAATCAAAAAAAGAAGTTTGTCAGTGTCGGTCTGATAAAAGCATTAATATCGCAATAGCTAACATAGGATTAGCAAAAATCATCATTCAATTAGAAACGATAATACTTTCTGTAAAAAAAACTCGAGCATCTCTCATTTTTCTATTATTTAAAGTAGATAAATAACGATAGGTGACTAAGAAATTAGCAGCACTGATAATAGAAGAATTAACTACTAAAAAAACACCCATCAGTCCTATATCGGTTTTACCGACAGCAGTAAAACGAGTACGAGATGAAAAAGGCGTAATCATAGCTCAACCAGGTAATAAATCTTTAGCATTTCGTTCAATAGATCAAAATACTCCATCTTCGTGAAAGTATCTTCTAAAAAGAGTTTTTTGATGACGAGCGGCTAACAATTTGCATCGTCAAGCCTCACGTGTAAATTTTAATTGTCTTCAATTAGAATAAATACGTTGTTGCATTGAGCTAGTATTAAACATTTTATAAAATTTTTGATTTAAAGAATCTAAAGAAACTCATTTTTTATTAGTGTAATTAAAGTCAGAAGAAAGGGTATAGAAAAAATTATAAAAACCATCAGTATTGTTAAAACGGCTAGAGGATCATTGATGTATATTAAAAGATTCTAAAGAGGTTGATTTAGTAATATTTTTGTAAAAATCAGAAAAATTATCTTTAAAAGACTCACTATAATTTTCTGAAATAAATCAAGGTGCTGTTCTGACACTATTAGTTAAATCATTGATAGAAGTAAAAAGGTAACTGTAAACTTGTTTGTAAAGTTTTGGGAAATAGTCACCGGATTTATAATCATATTTAAAAACGGGGTTATAAAAACGTAAATAACGAGCATTATTGTGATTTTCTTCATTGAAATATTTAGTATAAAATGAAGAAGAGATATTAGCAAAAAAATTTGAAGTATAGTTTGTGTTTTTTATTTCATTTTTATTTACAATATTTGAGTTTGTAAATAGATTAAAATTATAAAAAAATGAAAATAAACGATTTGTTTGAGTAGAGAAAAAAATATTGCTAAAGAGTGAAGAAAAATTAAAAAAATCACTAACAATAGATAAAAAAGAAGAATTAACATAAAAAAATAAATCAGCAAAAAAAAAATTTAAAAATATGTGAAAAGAAGAAAAAGAAGATAATAAGTAGAAAAAGTTTAAAAAAGATAATGTCGATAAAAAAGAAAAAGAAAAAAAAGAAGATTCAAAAAAAAAAAAATTATGAGTTATTTTTTGATAAAAATAAAAAATAGCGTTATCACTTAATAATGACGGAAAATAAAACGAAAATAAATAAGTATAAGTGTTGTTTAAAAATGTAATTAAAGTGTTTAAATCTAAAAAGTTTCTAAAAATAGAAATAAAAAATTGAGGTAAAGAAAAAACAATGTTATATAAAGTATAAATATAAATAAAGTACGAATTATAATCTAAACTAACAGATTTAGAGAAGAAAATTTCGTGATTTTTAGAAAAATTAAAAACAGTGGAGTTTTTGTTTTCTGTTGAAAACATATCAGCAATTTTAGTATTATTAATGCTATTTGGAAAATTTTTCACATAAAAAAAAGTTAAATTAACTTGTGTAGAAAATATAGAAAATAAATTTGTTAAAAAATGATAAAAATTATCAGATTTATAATAATTATATAAAAGAAAAAAATGATAGTATTTAAAGTTATGATCTAAATTTAAAGAATACAACACGTTGTAATTATCAATAAATAAATTATTTAAGCGACATATCTCTAAAGAAAAAAAATTAAATATTATGTTAATAATATTTGAAAAGTTAAATAAAGTTAATAAATCAAAAAAAAAATTAAAAAAAAAATCCATAAAAATATCATAAAAGTTAATTGTAAAAAAGTTTAAAATACCGTAATTAGTTACGGTAAAATTAATATTAAAAAAATAAAATGAATTATATAAAAAATGTGTTAATAAGTCATAAAAATTTCATAAAAATTTCATAAAAAGTCAATCAATAATAGTTAAATCAAAAAGAATTCAAAAAATAACATCTCAAGTATACTTTAAATTTTTCATACTCATACCGTCACTTAAAACAGAGTAGAAATTTAAAATAAGATTAGTAGCGTAAATAGTTTGGTCGTAAGTCATTTCAGTGTATCGGAGAGCTGTCGAAGAAAAAAGGAAAAAAAAATTGCTTAAATTTAAAAAAAGGTATTTAAAGTTATAAGTTAAATTTAAAGAATAAAACAAGTTGTAATTATTAATAAATAAATTATTTAACGGAGATATTAAAGAAAAAACGTTATTGTTAAAAAAATTTATTAAATTAAAAAAAATAGATTGAATAGATAAAACAGAAAAAGTTGAATTATCACTTGACGAGAAGTATTCGTTAAAAGTTCGAATTTTAGGGGAAAATTCTAAACCGTAATTATAAAAATTAAAAAGATTACTATTCATAGAGTTAATATTATTTGTTTTAAAACGTAAACCCATTGCTGTTTTATCAAGTAAAGTTTTATGGTCGTGAGTGTTAATTAAATCAGTAAAAAATTTACGTTTCAAAATAGATTCAATTTCTCGAATATTAAAACAATTCATACGTTGGTATCGTCGATCAATACAAACTAATTGACATAACATTAATAAACCACCTGGTAAAAATCAAAAGGCTGCACTATTTAAACGAGGGAACGCTACATCATGTACTCCTAATTGTGTTGGAATCAAAAAATTAGCAAAAGCACCTAATAATAAAGGCATAATCATAAAAAAAACCATAATAACTCCGTGCGCAGTAGCCATACTTAAATATTGTAGACTATCACCAGCAAAAACTCCAACCCCAGGATAAGCAAATTCTAAACGAATTAAAGTAGCTAAAACCATTCCTACGATACCAGATAAAATAACAAATCAAAAATAATTTACAGCGATACGTTTGTGATTTGTAGTATAGATTCAATTATTTACATAATAGGCAATTCGAATTTTTAATCAAAAACTCGTGTAAAAAATATATTTGTAAAAATTTTTTAAGTTAAAAAAATTGAAAAAATCTTTATTTTTGGTATTAAAAAAAAAACTATTAAAAAAATTATTAAAAAAATTATTTTTAATAAAAGATAATACAAATAATAATTCATTTTTGGAATTATTAATTTTGAAATTATTAAACTTATTAGGCATTTTTAATCACATTTTAATTTCAAGATATAGGAAAAACATACATTAGTATTTTCAGTTAATTTTGTTTAGATAAAGCTTATTTTTAAATCGAGTGTTGAATTTTAAAAAATTAGTATCGTAATCGTTTAAGTTAATAGAACGAGTTATTACATTTTGGAATAACAAAAGTACTAGTCCTATACCAAATTCAATAGCGGAAAAAACTAAAAAAAAAAAAGTTAATGAAAGTATATTCAAATTATCAAAAATAAAACCAATAGACAAAACAATAGTATACAATGTAATTCAAAGAAGTTCTGCAGTTAAAAGTAGATGAAGAGATGTGTTTGTATTAATTAAAATACTAAAAAAAATTAAAAAAAAGAAAAAAAATAGCATATTTAAACTTTCGACCATCATTTTTATTTAAAAATAAAAAAAAGCAAATAAATCTAAAAGATTATCATTAAAGTTTTTATTCATAAAATAAATATTACGTAAGAAAGAAAAATAAACCGATAAAAGGTTTTTAGATGTAAGTATCAAAGAATCTTGATTAAATGTAGATTCTTTAAAATTTGGTAAAATGTTTATTTCAAAATAGTCATAAAGAATGTTATAAAAATAAAAGATTGAAATAGTGATAACAATTATAAATGCAAAAATATTATCAAAATTTCATTTTCAACTTAAAGCAGCTAATTGATTTTCAACTTTTAATGAATTAGTTTCTGTGTTGTCTTGTCGAGAAAAAATCATTTCAATAGTATCGAAAATGACAAAATTTGCAAACATAATTTCTTTTATTTCAAACGTAACTATCCCTAATTTGAGTTTTTCTTTTTTAATTCGTTCAATTTTTTTTTTTTCAAATTTTGATTTAATAAATTTTAAAAACAACAAATTATTGGTATATTTTAATAAAAATAACTGATTTTGGAATTGTTCTTTTTTTTTTTTTTTTAGAAGTTTTTTTTTTTTTTATTTAAAATAAATTTTTTTGTTTGAAAATAAATTTTAAAAATTCTATTTATTA
>Ga0169931_10015662_pt1 | contig 10131 bp, 6 predicted proteins | sample Kivu_15m_20L_FD_129675 | JGI IMG/M metagenome (GOLD analysis project Ga0169931, IMG submission 129675) | Freshwater microbial communities from Lake Kivu, Western Province, Rwanda to study Microbial Dark Matter (Phase II) - Kivu_15m_20L... | ecosystem: Environmental > Aquatic > Freshwater > Lake ... | reverse complement strand
TATTATAATTAAAAATATAATAAATATATATTCATTATGAATATCTATTAAATAAACAAAAATTTCATAAAATCAAATAATGAATATTCTTAATAAGAATATTATTAATATATCAATCTTGTTTATTTACTATTAATATCTAATAATAATTTGTTTTAATTTTCCAAAAAAAATATTGTTTGGATAATCAAAAGAGATAATGAAAAGTTAAGTATTACAATACATAGAAATTATAGCAATTAATAAAAATTATTGATGATTGTGCATTTCATTTAGATAAATATTTTATAATTTTCAATTAAATCCATATCGTTAAAAATATCTAATATTAAAATAATTATTTAATTTTTTCATGACTTTTTTAACTCTACAATTAATAGTAGAATTTTAAAGTCAATGATATTGTTTATGGACTTATAATATTCAGTAAAATTGATGATATACTACTATGAGATAATTATAATTAACATTGATATAATGTAATTAATAGATAATTTATACAATAAAAAATACTCACTGAAAACATGAAAAATAATCAATGATAATATCAGAAAAACATTAAATAAGATAGATTAGATTAAAATAATCAATAGAAATAGTTTATATTTCCCCAATTTTTCATTGATTCGTTGTTTAGTAAACCCATCCACACATTCGAAATCGGGATAAATACTATAGGAAAAACTTCATTCTGATTATTGTAGATTATACTATTTGAATTCAGATTGATTTATTCTACATTTTAATTTACTTCTTCTACATGTAGCCCTTAAATTCCTTCTCGACGGTTATATTATTCTTCTTCAATATTTTTCGATTATTTTTATGATTTTCTCTGAAAAATATGTTGATTTTATCGGAACTTTTTCATTATGGCTTTAGCAGTAACATTTTTGATGCCTAGCATTCGTGATGCCCTATAAATCGAATAACCTTGCTGAACAACTAAATCAATAAGTTTTTTTCTTAACTTTAATAAGCAAAAAAATTACTTAAAAAGTGATAATTTGGTATTTGTTTGACAGTCTTTTGTTTTTTTTGTTACTTTAAATATATTCTGATGATTAACTCATTGTTTTATCGAGTTGATTCTATGGTAATATAAATTGTATATAATAATCAAATGGAGTAATTATTGATAAATCCAATTTTAGACATTTATATATTATGAAAGTTGAATATTAAGCTCATAATTTAGCGTTTCTATCCTTTTGAAACTATTTCATATAATTATTTTATCGTTATAGTAAGAAAAACCTTTTATGTTTTAAAAAAAAGAGCTAAAAAATACACTTAATTACTTTAAATAATAAATTACTTTCTAATTTTATATAAATTTGCAAACAATTTCGTAATTAGTCGATAAATTCTCAAGAATCTTCTTATTGCTTGATATGGCGTTAAATTAAAAGAATTGTTATATAATTCTCAGTATTATAGTTCATAATAAAATATCTAAAACTAATATAAATTATTAATTGCATTAAATAAACATTAAAATAATTTAATAGTATCATCAGGAGTCCTTTAGACATACATTTTAATTATTTTTCGTTTTATTTTGATTTTTTTAATTTTTAAAAACTAAGTATTGATGTTTGTTTACTAAAACATTCAGGAAATAAATAAGTACATTTTTTATAGCAATATAATGAAGATATTGTTTATTTAGTAAAAATTATATCATAATATATTTTTTATACCTTCGATCTATACTTGAACATGCATATACTATTATTAAATATATCTAAAAAACATTTTGAAAAAGAATATTATCTCTTATAATAGAGTAATTAGCTAATAGATTGAAATAAGGTGATAAATGCAATCTTTTAAAAATACTAAACATTATTAAGGCACTATAAAAAAAGAATACTTTTTTATTCTTAAAAAGAACATTAAAAAATATAATGAAAGGTATAATTTGTGTCATCATATATCATGATATATATCATCAATGTTCAAAAATATGTTTTATTTTATATATATTAATTATTAGAGCATCTATATTATAAAAAGGATATGTCGAGCTCTCAAGATGTAAGAAAATAAAATATTTATCAAATCGTATAATCATCAGTTTTTAAAGAGTGGCGCTATATTGGTGATCAAATATTTGTGGGTCAACCTTAATCTGTACAGGAAGACATTAAAAAAATTATGTCAGATACTAAAACGCGGATATATAATGCTGTAAAAAATTATATCCAACAACAATTTAATCCAGGCGTAGATCAGCTCATCTTTGCTAATTAAAAAATAAGAGAAAATATTTCGAGGCTCAATAAAGATAATTAATAATTAAGATAAAGATTGACTAAAATACACGATTTATCTAGAACATAATGATAAAACATCAATGATTTTATAGATCTAAGATAAAAAAATTGATTATTATTTAGATATCCTTATATATAATAGTTGAATCAATATCATAATATTTTTAGTAGATGATTTCAATAAGATCATACAGATGAATAATGATAATCATCATTTAGTATAATAGTTATGAAATTAAAAATTAAATGCTAACTCATATAATTTAAATAAAGTTTCATCTTATTATTAGTTACATAAGACAATTTAAGGCTTTTGTTTCATTTTTTATCATGAGATTAATATTTTATATAATAATAAGATATGTATCAATACGATTTGATCAATAGGCATGCATTCCTGTGCATAGTTTAAAATGTCATAAAATAAATGAAAGAATAAGTTAGATTAAAATTCAAAGATCAACCCCAAATTGTCCTAGAATAGAGCGAAATGATTCTTAACAATATTAAAAATGATTTATAAATGAATCTATATCAACTTCCTATTGTATATAATGAGCCTGATCCTCGACTTATTGAAGCCATCGATGGATAAACTAAATATTTACAACAATAATAATAATTTTTATCAAAGCAAAATAATGAACTGAAATAAAAAGTAGCAAAAATACATTAATTATCAAGATTAAATAATTGAATAAAATGATTAATCTAATAATAAGTCTTTTTTAATATAAATATTAGTTAATGAATCAAAGTTTATCAATAATTTGATGTATGATTTTTATTAAAAAAATATTGTATTATGACTTTATAACTAGAATTAATTATGCTTTAAATCATGCATCTTTTATGTTTTTATTATTGGATTATATATAAAAGTATATATATTCTTCTATTATTATTCTATTTATTAGTATATCAAATTAAGTTCGATTAAATTTAATTCATAGTATTATAGAAGAAGTAAATAAATAAATGAGGAATCATACTAGCAAAGGAAGCCAATATAAATATAGCCAAATATTTGGGTATAAAGGACCAAATTAGAAAATATTAGATGATGATATCATCACTTCCATCAAGTTCGATCAAGAAGGAAAAATGATTGCATTGGGAGATAAAGCAGGAAGAATCATCATCTTTAAAGCTGATTAAGAAAATAAAAAAGAATAACTTAATTTCGATTATTTTGCTTAATTTCAGTCACATTAAAGATAATTTGATACACTCAGAAGTATGTAAGTATAGGGAGATATCATTGATATCACTTGGCTTAAACCTCAAGGAAAATACTATAAAATGGCAACAACCAATGCAAAAAGTATTAAACTATGGAAAATATTTGAAAAAGTATAGAAAAAAATTGTGAAGTCTCAGACTAAATAACTAACTATTCCAAAATTAAAAGTTGTCTAAAGTAACTTTGCTGCATAAAATCAAAAAGTATTTCCAAATAAACACATTTCATCAATTAATAGCTTTTCCCCATCATGCAATTAAGAATATATGCTTTCATCAGATTAAGCACAAATATATTTATGGAGTATGGAAAAGCCTTAAAAACCATTTGTCGTATGTGATCTCATGTCTAAAGGTGTCAATATATAAGATTTAAAATAAACAATTAATTGCAGTAAGATGCATTCTTAAAACGACAGTCTTTTCATTTACGGAATGAACAAAGGATCTTTAAATTTAGCAGATTTAAGAATTTCATCAAATGTATAAAAAAGTGCCCTCTGTTTTAAGTCTTAGTCAACATCTACGAAAGCCAGTTATGTTTATGAGCTTATTTCAAGCATATCATCAATAAATTTCATGAACAATAGTAAATACATAGTTTCTCGAGATTATTTAACAGTTAAAATATGGGATATATGTAATAATAAAAAGCCTATCAATACATTTTTGATACAATAAAGCATGAAATCCAAATTATGCTAAGTAATTGAAAATGAATGTATATTTGATAAGTTCAAATGTGCAGTTTCACCTGATAGTAATACAATATTAACTGGAAATTACAATAATAATTTTCATATGATCGATGTTGATGGAACAAATACTCAATATTAATGCAATTATAAGAAAACTACTGTATCAAGATCGATTGTGAAAGGATCAAATAGTTCATCTGGCAAAATGGACTATGAAAAAAAGATATTGGCATGTGATTTTAGTTCTAAAAAGAATATCCTCGCTGTTGGATCGCTAAATTGTTTCTTTACATATTCATTATGATATAATCATAATGTTGATCTATATAAATACTATTATTATCTAAATCATATAATAATATTTATGCAAATATCATTTCTATTGTGATCTGCATGGAAAATGTTGTATACATCTAATAAAATATAACTTTCATTTTAAATAATAACGATTGATTTATTATATTTATTAATATTTTGAACAAATGCTTATAAAATCATTTATCTTCATAATAATCATAATAAACTATTCTCAATAAGCTTCTATCCCGCCAACATGGATACGTGATTTAAAAATAGATGCTGGTAAAATAATTCTAATTATAGGCTAAGTTAAAGCAGTAAACTATGCAAATGGGACATCAGTTAATGCAGGAACTTCTCATTTTTTTAATCAACCCTTTGTAAATGCAACATTTACAACGATACCTCGATTTATATATGCTATGAATTCTTACGGGATAGATACTAGTAATCTTTATAATACAACATCTATAGGATATTCAATAGCTATAACTCAATTATTAACAACATATTATAATTTGACAGTAACAGTATATGGTATAAAAATGTTGGCATTAAATTATCAATACATTGCTATATAGGGGTATAATCATTTATATTTTATATCCATGGATGATATTCAATATTCTAAAACATGTAAAATTTAATTCACATATAGTTGATAATAGCTTTAATGTTGCAAATAATGCTTTAGGTAGTGTTAGGACTACAGTACTATAGTTTCAAAATCCATTTTCTTATACTTTAAATTCTTATAATGATACAAGTGATCTAATATTAAAAGTATGGCCTGTTTCATTTACTTATACACCATTAGCCAATGTATTTTCTCTTAAAGTATCTCAAAACATCATTAATAAAACACATTTTTCAGTTTAAATTACAGTAGATAATTAAATGATTTTATAAAAAATAAGATTATCTATATTTTATACTAATAAAACAGCAGTATTTTAAAATAAATATAATCAAGTTTTATTTCAATCGAGTGTGGTGCATAGAGGAGGAAACAGTTCGCTTACTACAACAACTTTTAGTAATGTTGGAACAACTCCTTTTAATTTTAGAAATGCTTTATATGGATATCAAAGATGGTATATACCTTTTCTTCTTAATGGAACTCGTAATATGTTCTACTTTATTTATGCCAGTCCTACTGTCACAAATCCTCAAAGTATAGGGTAGCATTAATTTATCCAACAAAGTACAAGAGCATGTGTTAACGGTACCTTTACAATATTTCGTGTATAAGATCGATTATGTCATGATTCATGTCCTGCCACAGGTTATTATATCAATACAACATTTCAGTTTTGTAATAAATGTCATATAACTTGTATTAATTGTACTTCAAATACTGATAAATCATGCACATCTTGCAATACGACAAATTTAAGAATATTAACTAATAACAGTTGCCCATGCATAACCAATTATGTTGATATAAATAACATATGCACTTTATGCCATTATACCTGTTAAAATTGTATAAATTTATTATAGACTGGATGCTCTAGCTGCTTAAGTACACTTAATAGACAGCTAGCAAATCAATCAACTTGTTCTTGCATAAATGGATATTACTCTAATAATACTTGTATGCTCTGCTTTAATAGATGTGCCACATGTACCTATCATATGTTGAATTCTACATATCAGTGCCTTACTTGCGCAATAAATTCTTCGAGAATAGTTATAAATTCAACTTCTTGTATTTGTGATAATGGATATTATTAATAAAATAGCACTTGCTTTCTTTGTAGTATAGGATGTACGGCCTGCACTTCAAGTTTAGATACATCTTGTACATCATGTAATACTTCTTCTTTTAGAACTTTAGTCAATAATAGTTGTCCTTGCCAATCTAATCATATAAATATCAGCAATGTATGCTAACCATGCCACTATACTTGTTCGACATGTTCAAATACATTGTAAACAAATTGTCAAAGTTGTTCTATCATATAAAATAGATAATTAATAAATAATTCGACTTGCTAATGTATATCTGGTTATTATCATAATACAACATGTATGACATGTATTAACAGTTGTTTATCCTGTTCATTTCATTCAAATAATCAGACATATTAATGTCTATCATGTAATGCCACTTCTAACAAAATTATAGTAAATTAATCATGTGTCTGTAGTATTGGTTTATTTGAAAATAACAATAATATATGTATAGCATGTAATGTTGGTTGTTTGAACTGTAGTTCTTTGACTATGTGTTATTAATGTAACTCAACATCTCTATTCTCATTATCTTCAAACAATACATGCATTTGTCCTCAAGGTCATATTATAAATGGATCTATATGCATAGTTAATCCTATAACAGTATGTGGAAATGGTCTTCTTGAATCTGGATAATAATGTGATGATTCTAATACTATAAACTTTGATGGATGTTCGTCTACATGTATCATTTAAGATGATCATATATGTATCAATAATGCATCATTATCATCGAATTCTATCTGCTATTATAATAAAAATATAATATTTACTATTTTATCTGTTTATAAAGTGCCCTTATAAAATTCAGTATCAATAACCTTGTCAGTGTCTGCCTAAAATTGTAATGAAGTATTTTTAAAAATTTATTTATAAACAAATATTTCAATATAATTAAAAGATAAATCTCGATTACTTGTGGCTTTGAACTCATCAGATTTAGTTAATGCTAAAACTACATATAATACATAGTCTAATATCCTTACTGTAGAATTTTAATATGATAGAACTATAGATTTATCAAAAAAACTGATTGTTTTTAACCCTTCCTTACTGATTTCTTAATCAAGTACTAAGTATTTTTTTAGTTCACCAGCAATATCTACTCAATTAATCACACCAACTAACAAATTACTTACAATCTTTTATAATAATGATAAATTATCTCAATTCAAAATATTAAATAATTTATACTTAGCTTTAATCATCTCTTGGTGGTTCTTTTTTCTAATATCAGTGTATTTCAATCAAATTGCAATTATGGTTGAATCTTTACTAGTGATGCAAATAGTTTATTAATCTCTGATAAAATGTTAGTTTATTAACTAAGGATGGTCAGGGCTAATTCAATATGGTAAATATACATATGGCTATAATATATAATACTTTACTTAAAGAACTTATGATAAATTATAAATTATCGATCTCAATTCCAATATATTCAATACACTAAACCTATCCTTTGCCATATTATTTATTAGTATCATTATAATATGCATAATGATATTTTATTAGACAATAAAACTAAAGTTATAATAAAGATATTAATAAAAATAACGTTCTAATGATAACAGAGTATAAGAATTAACACATATAGAGTAATAAAACAAGGTAAATCAAAAAGTTTATGATATAAAACGTATAATAATATTATTATTAATATAATTAAGCTTAGCTTTTAGCTTCATTACTGTCAAAATTACTACTATGACATTCTTTTATATGAAAGATAGCATTCTAACCTTAGCAATCTGTACTTCATTATACATATTCTATGTTATCATATGGTTGATTTATTACAAGTTTTATTAAATTGAACTATTCAGAGATATCTCATTCAAAAAGATAATAAGATAATCTAAATAGTAAACTTAAGAAATACAAATGACTAAAACTCAAAAAATAGTATAAATATATATAAAATATTATTATTTGATAATGTTTTGTATCTTGATAGTATTTAGTGTGATAAACTCTATAGAAATAAGTGGAATAGCCTTATTTATCATGATTATCATGTTATCTATTGCATTTATCATCTTTGGATTAATAAATAGTACTTATTACAGAAAGTAGAATGCAATCAGAGCAGTTATCAATGTAGTTTCAATAATAATATTGATGATTCTTCAACTAATACAATCAAGAACTATTGATATATTATAATAACCAACTAACATTGAACCTATAATTGGTTTGACTTTACTATTTTCAACTTTACTAGTCAACACGACAATCATCATACGAATACAATACAAAAAGTATCGTAACAGCCAAAAAATAGGCAATAAAAAGAGAGTTAAAAAGACTAAAAAAAGAATTAAGGAATAGATAAGAAATTAAACTTAATAACCTATATAAAAGATTGTTATTTTTGAAAATATTAGATATGAAAAACCTATGGAATAACCAGATTAAATGAATATGAGCTAATAAAATATGAATAAAAATATTAAATTTTCAAGGCATTAATAAATATCTTAAATATCTTTGCCATAAACTAATAAAAAGATGGCAGTTTAACTCAATTAAAATAATTAAAAAACTAAATAAAAATTATAAAAAAATAAAATAGATATAGATTCATATAAAAATGTATCTATATCTATTTAACAAGATCGATCTAAAGATAAAACACATTTTAATTAGACTGTAGATAAATATAAATATAGATACTAAGGCAAATTATAAGATAAAATCAAAGTTATAGAAAAAGAGCATGATAATAAACCAGCTTTTTAATAATTGTAGATTATTTACGTTAGTGAAAGTGATAATCAATCTAATAGAACTATCAAAAATAATCAAAAAGAATAAAACAATGTTAATTCATAAGGAAAAGGTAAATAAAAAATTAATAATCAATCAGGATAAAGATCCTTATAAAGACAAGATTCACCATAAGGATAAGTGCAAGATATATAAAATAATATAATTGACATAAGTTATAGAAATTAGGGGTCTGTTGAAACAAAAATGTAATAAAAATGATTCTTAATACTTTATTTTAATATAATAATATCATTGATTATTTAATACTTGTCGCTTTTTACGTGATACATAAAATTGAGAATTATTCATGCATAAAAATTCATTATGAACAAATTAGTTCCAATCAAACTTTTACCATAAAGCCCATTTATCTACACTTATTGCTTAGGCCCATTATTATTTTTATTTAAGCACACTTTTAGGATATTTTACAGTTCCGCCCTACAAAAATAAGATGTCTAAGACTGATGTAATCAAGCCTATTAATATATCTATTCTATAATTGGCAATTATAACATATACTGTCACTAATAATGAAAAAATCATAATACAAGCTTTCAATTTAGATTTTAATAAATCTTGTCTACTATAATAAGCAATTTTTATGCTTAGATTAGTCCAGATTGCCCCTGATCCAGCTTGAATACAAAAACATCGACTTACTAAAAAGTATTGAACAAATTATAAACCAAAAGTAAGAATTATTAAGTAGATGCCATTGAAATTATATTCAAAAAAGGCAATAGAAGTTGAAGATTATTTTTCCTAATATATATTTATATGTTACAATAAAGTTTATGACCATGGAAAAAGTCAAGATAATAGATAAGCATAATAAAATGTTTGGTTATATGTAAAAATTTAATGGAATTTTATAAACTTGATATTTTAATATGGAATCTTAAAAACCAGTCTTTGTATCATATTGTAGCAAATCTATAATCTAATGATTTTAAAAAGATAAAAGCGATTTATTCTTTGTTTATCGAGAATATATTAAAGTCCAATTATATATACTTATTATGATTCCCATGAGAACTATAGTTGAAAATAATCGAATACAAACTGATTTTTTCCTATTAATTTTTTATTATCTTTTT
>Ga0169931_10015661_pt1 | contig 10131 bp, 9 predicted proteins | sample Kivu_15m_20L_FD_129675 | JGI IMG/M metagenome (GOLD analysis project Ga0169931, IMG submission 129675) | Freshwater microbial communities from Lake Kivu, Western Province, Rwanda to study Microbial Dark Matter (Phase II) - Kivu_15m_20L... | ecosystem: Environmental > Aquatic > Freshwater > Lake ... | reverse complement strand
CTCCCAAAAACCGATTTCAAAGAACCTATATAGACCAACGAATCTAAAACTCCCCGCCCAAAACTCGTATCGTCATTTCCTTCTCCTGAATAAAGCTAGGTTCAATTCTACTGAGAGGCAAATACTGACCCTGTGCATACTTTGCCAACACGCTATCAACGACATCTGAACCGCGATTAGATGGCAGTTCTGACTCGGTAAGCGTCGACATCGCGCGACACTCTGCACCATTAGAGGGTGCCTTTATGATGACCTCTATCTCAGACTCCGATTTTCGCTTGAGAGAACTGACATGCACAACATTATCGATAACCGTGTCAGATTTAGTAGTCGTATCTGAATTGGCCTTACACATCTCTTTGGCAATCATCTTGATTGCACGAGACAGTTGATCCGCCCCTTCATACTCAGAGTTGCCCTTGACTTGTCCAGTTGCCTTAGCATAAACCCATCCATCCTTGAAGATTACCCCATCCCCCGCATCGGTCACTCCTCCGTCAACGAATGGATTGGACGACGCCACTCTATTAATTGCCTGATCACATCCAAGCAGAACTTGAGTAGAAAGAAGCAAAAAAACTACGGATCTATTCATAATGTAATGGCCTGAAAAAAATTCCATCACCAATAAATTTCAAGAAAAGAATTTAAAACAATTTTCAACCTAAGACCTTATTTTCGACAAGATAGGCGCATTGCCTCAATAAATAGGGTGCTATAAACAGTCGAAAACCCTGATCCTCGGGATCCCACTCGACCTCCAACGGAATCTCACGAATATCCAAAAGGTCTTTAAAATCTGTTTTTTCCAGTAACGTTCGAAACTCATCAACTTTCAAAGAGTCCACCAGACAAAACTGACAGGAATACACCTCGCAAACCTGCCGAGCGAAACTCTCCCCGCCAAAAAGATCATCAACCCTAATAACCCTGGGTAGCCCAACTTGCGACTCAAGAAATCGTTGTAACTCGGCTGACCGTTTAATATTAAGGCTTGTATCTTTATAGCCAATGAGAAAAACGGTTCCCCGATCTTGCTTGCTTACAGAGGCACGGAATCCTGGCTTTGCTCGAGACCAACCTCCGTCTAACGAATGTATAAGTTTTATCGCTCCAAATACCCCCAGACCAAACGCCATACAAGTGGAAAGGTCAATCAGATAATTCGTGTAACTCGCTGACAACATCGTGATCGAGGCTGCCCCGGACTGAACTACAACAAACGCGGTATTTAAAAATATACCAATCGCTCTACCAGAGCCAATCCACACCAAAACCCAAACAGTTATCAGTTCAATTAAAAAGACTAACCATGGTGGCATAACGCGTAGATAAGTTCCATGAAGCATATCATCCAGCGCAGTTGCGAGAATCTCATTATCGTCTTCAATAGATTTGACGGCAGTCGCTTTCGACATACCCAAGCCAGGAGCCGAAACTCCAATTATGACGATTGAGTCCTTAAAAACACTTAATTTCTGGTCGTTCTCCCTCATAGTTAGGAGGTCTGAGAATGAGACCCGAGTATATGGATCCGCCTTATTACGCCAATTTAAAGAAATCTCATTCGGTAATTTCTCTGTTGAATTCCCAGATATGTCAACCGCCCGCGATACAATCGTCGGCATACTAAAACTAGGTTCGATCCAACGGACTGGATATTTTCTTATGATTCCATCAGCATCAGGTTTCTGATTAGCAATTCCTGACCGTGCAATCATAGTCTCGAACATGGGCAAGAGCATTGCGACGGTCGTGTCGTCGTTTCCCTTATGGGAGTCACCAGTGATGTTTAATAACTCCTTGACGCGTAGTTGACTCAATTGATCATTGTTCTGATTTAACCGAATCAAAGGGTAAACGACATTCGGTACCATAGACGAGACCACCTCAAGCGCGCCATCTGCATCTGGGTTAGCTTTATCTGGATCAGTCAATAAAACGTTAAATAACACCGCTTTTGGCCCAGAGCGAGCCAATACCTCGAGAGCATCGGCCAATACACTCCTTGGCCACGGCCATCGACCGAACTCCGGAGCAAGGGCCGCTAAAGATCGTTCATCTATATCAACAATAATTATGTTTTTAGAAGGATCTGGGCTTGCCCATCGTGCCTTCAGGATCGAGTCATGCGATGCAGAGGTTGCGGTTGGAGAGATTTGATCCGAGAGAAAAAGAAAGCCGGCGTACAAAGACGCCGCAACGCCGACAATCAGCATTGCCCTGACGCCCAACCGCCGGGACAGCATTCCCGACCACGATAGGCCAAAGTTTCGTGCTGCAGTCACTCGCGACTGAACGCCAGAAATCGACATAGGGCCAGTCGAAATCAACTTCCAGAGCTGTTTTAGGAAGTCTTTGAGTAGGTTAGAAGCGCTCATGAACGCCCAAAAAGAGGCTATTCAAAAATTAGCATTTTAAAAGAGGCTTAGAAACTGCCTAAAGCGAATTGCTCTAGAAGACACCCCATCGCCACTCGGCCTCGTTAATGTGTCCATGTTGGTGTTTAGCAAAGCGTCGAGACGCTCTGCAGGCGATGGGTGGGTCGAGAACAATAGCTCAGCCCGTGGATCGTTACCCTTTAACTTCTGGAGTCGTTCAAGCACACCTATCGTCGCAGCTGGGTCATAGCCCGCCTTAGCCATTAGCTCAACGCCCAATCTATCAGCATCGAATTCAGATGATTTATCTAACCCGCGGGCATAAATTTGAGCGCTAGCCTGTGAAAGTGCGGCACTAGCTGAATCTTCAGAAGCCGCTTGAAGATTACTGGCCGCCGTTTCGGCTAAGCGTTGCCGAAGGACAACTCGGTAGTGATGCTTTCGCAGTACATGGGCCGCTTCATGAGCGAGAACGAAGGCCAATTCGTCCTCATTTTCCAACTGTTTTACAAGTCCAACTGTAACTAGAATGAAACCGCCGGGGGTGGCAAATGCATTTACTGAGTCTGTCTTAATCAAGCCGAATCGCCACCTATAAGAGGACTCCGTGGACTGAACAATCGTGTTGCCAACCAGGTTGAGATACTTTTGAGCCGGAAGCACGTCCACCAAAGGTGCAGCGCCAAGAATTCTTGCAGCCGCGACTTCGCCAACTTTCTCCTCATCGCTTTGACTTGCCTGACTAGATAACCCCGCGAACATGAGGCATAGCGGAACGAGAAAAAGCATTAACTGATTTCGATTTTTACCAATCATCTGATGCCCTCTTTGATCCAGACTTCGTGGGTTGGGGCTGGCTGGCCTTCTCTTCAACGGCCGGTTGAGTCGTGGAGGCCGCTAAAGATTTAACTTCTACAACCTGCTTAGACGAAACAATCTTTCCCTGGGCAACAAAGAGTTTCAACTCAGCCTCCGTGGAGACGTACTTCTGCATCTTCTGCACCTCCTCCACCCTAGGAACACCGGTTAAGATGTCCTTAGCTGACAGCCCACGCGCCGCAGAGGTTGAAACTATATTTCCAGTACCGAGACGTCCAGTATCTATAGCGGTCGGGCCTGATGGGGTACTTGAGAAATTAAGGCTAGAAGCCTTTAACCAACCGACGCGTCCTCCTACGTCAACACGAACCCAGAAACCTTGACGCTCCAAAACCTTAACCGAGGTCTTCCCCGGAATAGCCAAACCCTGAGGACTACCATTAGGTTTATCAAATAACCTGGACTCCTCCTTAAGGGCTTGAGAATAAACATTAGTACTAGTGATGAAAATTGAAAGTAAAATCCATAGATTAAATTTCATCTGAAGTCTACTAGAGGTCATTAATATTCCCCCCTGCTTCGATAATCGCTTGCACGTTCATCGTCGGCTTTGGGTGCAAGAAGTCTGGGGCTAAGACTATCGCTATCTTCTTTTTTCCGAGACGGTTGCTTACTGTCCGTTCGGATCGCACTATTCGAAGAATCGGGAGTAATGCGATTGCAGTCAGGAGATTGCAACGGTACTTCTATAACTAACTTTATTTTCCCGTTACGTTCGACTGACTCTACGATACGTAGCCCAAGTAAATCAGCGGAAACAGCGAACTGCCCCGAACTCGTATGTCGACAAAAATACTCCACGAGTTTCTGTTGCGCCCGAAGCAATGCCTGTCTTTCAAGAGGTTGCAAAACCGAATAACGCGACGCCTGAATCTCAACTCGTACCGATTGCGATCCATCGCTAGCTACCACCACTAAACGTTCCACGTCTCCCTGAGCCGGGAGACTATTGTCAGCCGGCTGACTTCTAGTGTTTTGAGCGTTGGCATCGTTCTCCGAAGGGACCGCATACTGAATGCTAGCTATCAACACCCAAAGGCACAAACCTGCTCGGAAACATAGAGATAGGCATTTTTTCACCACGCGGTATCCGAACATTTCGAGACGTCGATAGAACGCCAACGCTTTCAAAGACTTCTTGAATCCACTCAAAAATCAGGTTTACTCACACCTCCCTGACCGGAGCTCGCGTTCGTGGTCCGGGCAGGCGCTGCTGCAGGCCCGCTCCCGATAGGCGAATCCCCACCACCCCCTGCAGATGTATTAGAGGAACGCGCTGGCGCCTGAGGCTGAACAGTTGGTGTGTCAGGGAGGCCTCTTCGCGATGTCTCTGCCGCAACTGCTGCACTGGCAGCGTTTAACTTACGAACGACGCTAGCAAGTTGTGCAGAAGATGCCTTCCATTCCATGACAACGCCTACGACAGGACCGTTATTTGCCGGATGTAATGTTTCCCAGGAATCAGCTTCCTGTATCCCACGAATTGGCAACGACTCAGCCACTGCTCGAACACTAGAACTAGCGGTAAAGTCCAAGGCAGCCTGAATATCTTCCCCCGCACGCTCGATTGATTGCTCGCCAAGCGCCATCTGATTATGTGAGTAAACTTGAGAACCTAGAAAAAGCCTCATCTGAGCTTGAGCTTGTAGGCGAGCCTGTCGGTAAGCCATATCCTTGCTCTGCTGAGAGGCGGAAACCGGTTGAGCCTGGCCAAACGAGAGCAAAACATAATCCCCCCGTTCGTTACGAACCAGTTGTGTTCCAAACGAGGCAAGTTTGGCCCGCAGATCCGTCGGAATATGCTGCTCTACTGGCAGGCCAGGATTACCTTTTGGAATAAGTTGATAATTTCCCGAAACTATTGCATCAGCTACCTCATGAAGCAATCGAGTGTAAATCGTAACCACACCGACACTTCCCTGGCCAGAGCTGGGGTTCTGTTCAAAAGAAGCTAGAACCTTTATTCCGGTGCATCGCTCTGCTGCTATGGCTTTGGCCATATTTTTGAAGGAGGAAGTATTTAAAATGGGCTTCAATTGTTGTTCCGAAACCGGCTTGTTTGGATCGATACCCATCTTGGTAAGGGACTCCCTCACCTTATTATCGAGTACCTTTTCGACATACAAACCCGCAGTTCGAATCGCCGAAGGCACCCCCCCGCCTTTCATATCGGCATTAAGGGCTTGAGCGACCTGAACGGCTCCCTCCTTTGCAAGGCCCTCACGTTCGAGCCTTTTAAGATCAGCCGCAGCGCGTTGATCTCCAGGTTGAGCAAAATCTTGGGAGAGTTCAGTCTGAATACTTACCTGCTGAAACTCCGCGCACTTAGACTTCGCATCAAGGAGAGCCTTGTAATAAGCGTTAATTCGAGCTTGAACGAAATTCTTGTCTGCTGGACCTACTACTATCGTGCCCTTGCCTGTAACTATCGAAGCCTCACGACCGTCGGGAAGGGTGTTTTGTCCAAGCTTTAATTGCTCCTTACGAACCCAAGCCGTCATGCGAGAGTCAACGGTTTCAGTACCAGAAATACTGTTTGGAAGAGGTGGGGGCGGTTGTTGCTCATACTCGACTTGCGATGCCCATGCCGCAGGAATTACCGAGCACACTGTTAGAGCTAAAGCAATAACGAGATTATTTCTATTCTTCATTGATTTCTCCCTTTACCGGACGTTCATGTTACCAATCATCGCTCTTCGGCTTGCCTCTGTCAGAAGCTCCCGCAGGAACCAAAGGACCTAGAGCTTGATTGGACTGTAAACCCATAAATTCTTCATGTGTCGGTCGCACTAGCATCTCTCCGCTAACATGTACTAGATTGCCTTCGGCTAATCGGGCTTGTGCAGTGCGATCAGTGACGCTAGTAACCTCCACAATACCAACTTCTACCTCCTCGTTACCCAACGACTCTTTCGTGTGAGGATCAACAATTTTCTTACCTAAAACCACAAGGCGATACCGGCGGCCCACCTGAACCGTATCACCACCTTGATTAAGCGTCACAAAATTTCCAGTAACAGCAACAACCGCAATTGGAAAGATCGCTGTACTGATCGTCTCACCTATTTCATGACCGACATCCTGAGCATGCTCAGATAACCCATAACCAGTAGGCAAGCGCCCTCTATTGGTGTACGCGCGAGCAAACTTTATCTGTCTCGTTGCTATGTCAATAACCCTAACATCAACTGCGACTGGAGCAACCAACCGCGTTGTAGCGCGGCCCAGAGGAGATGTACCCTCCACTGAGTGAACGGAAAAGTCTCGTAATGACGCCAAGACGATGTAATCGGCACCCGCCGTCATGCCCAACTTCACCGTATCTTCTATTGGGGTGGCTCCAGAAATTATCTGATTCAATTCTTTCTGGGTGTGTGCGCCATGACGACGGTCTAGCATTGCAAACCGGCGGGTCGAGGTAAGGTGTGCCTCTAGAGACGCAGATATACTGTCTGCAAACTTTCGCGCATTAACATTATTTGACAATTGCGGGTGCACCACCAGCGGGACAACTACCAATTTAAGCCGCTTTAAGTGCTCAGACTGTCTGTATGTGGGTATAACCGCATCTACAGTAATGCACAACTGACCAGACCCTTGACTTACTTTTCTATTGGTAATTCGATAAGATTTAATAACACCGCGGGTCAAGCGCTCGACATTCTGTCTAAAATTAGATTCAAAATTCACGGAATCATTCTTAACACTCTCTTGCACTTGCATCGCGACATCAACTTTAAGTCGCATCCCTCCCACCTGGGAGAGAGCTGTTTGTAATGCCTCGAGCAACGCTGAAGACTCATCACCACCGCAACCCTGCCCACGGGCGTCTTTAAATACAACCTGAGCGACCGCTATAGAGGCAAAGAATATAAGTAAGCATTGTCCGAAAACAAGCTTGCGAAAAACGGTATCGAAATAGAATTTGATTGAAATCACCATTTAACTATCAAATTAGGTCGAAGAGTAAAGACCGAGCGCTAAAGCGACAACGATTGAGCGGGCCACTTCCACGACAAGATTCTTTTAGACTTAATAAAGCACAAAGATGCCTTCCGGCTCAAAATTTTATGCAATAAAGAGGTTGGGGTGCGGATTCCGAATATACTTGTAAAAAATTACTTCAGATTGAGTAAATTGATAATGGCATCTGCCGCCGGCTTCGATGCATTTTCAAGCGCATTCCGTGCGGCGTCTTGCTTTGTAGCTGCACGGCCAGACAAAGTACGTTTCGCAGACCCAATACCCCTCGCACGACGTGAAATGTCGTAAATATTTACATTCACGTTACCTGTTGCAAGCCATAATCCCGTCCCCGGATCCGTACGATAACCATCAATTTCGACTTGCGCAATTATAATTTTCTGAACAGCCCCGCTTTTGCAGTCATCGCGTAATTTTCTGAATACATCAACCCGCACTGCAGTTGGAATATCGCCCACGGTTGAATCCGCGTACTGTTTCGAGAACGGTTCACTGTCTGGCAAGCCACAGTCTGGCATTAGTTCTTCCCAAGCCAATGGAGTTATTTTATTATTATTCAGTGTCTCTTGGATAGAATTCTGAAGGTCTCTAATATTCCCCCAAGGTTTGTACTTAATCTCATCACCTCGAACTCTCTCAGAGCCACCAGTCACTTTCTTAGAGCTTTGCGTAACTGATGCCTCATCGCGTTGCGCCTCTGTGCTAGCGGATCTACCCGCTTGACTCTGGTCCGAAGTCGCTGTCGTTCCTTGAGTAGAAACAGTTACCTCAACGCGCTTAGTGACTTTTGTTTCGAATCGTGTTTCTTCATCGAGTACCCTAGCCATTAGTAAGAAGGCGATATCATCCCCACTACCAATTGCGGCTGTAGAACCAACGCCGCTGCCCTTACTGATTTGCCGAAGTCCGCTATCAATCAGCGACTCGTTAATGGTGGCCTTAATTGCGACAGTACATTTACCAAACAGAGGTCCATCGCACTTTTCTTCTACTACCGATACCGCCCCTAAGTAATTGTCAAGGTTTTCTAAAAAAAATTTCTCATTGGCGACAACATTATCGAGCTTCGCTCCATCAAGGGTGCCAAGGTAGTTTCGCCAAGCCGCTACCTTAGCTTTTTGAAGTGCCCCCTCTTTCGAGGCCTCAGTCGCTTGACCCCTAACAAACTTTTGCTGAGCGAGTGCGGCTTGATTCATGAGAACACTAAAGAAACTAACAAAAAATACTAATAGGAGCACATTACGGAAAAAATTAAACCCGAACTGGTTCTTCATTCTAGGCTCACCTTGTCTTTTGATCTAATTGGTTTATTCGGGGAATAACATCCGCAACCTCCGAATGTTTTACATTGGCCTTGGCCAATGTCGATGGATCATTTTTCGCTAAGCCCTGCAACAAGAAGGTCATAGTTCGCACAAAAAGACGATCAAAGAAGACAAAGTCTCGGTCGGACGTATCGTAATCCGATTGCTCGTAGGGAATTTTATCGATATCCGAGTCGGCGTACGCAATTGTTCGCAAAATTCTCTTAGGCTGATTAGTTGCAAAATCGACCTCAGAAACCCGAAAATCAACAACGAGTAAACGACGAATTTCTGTAATTCCAAATTGCATTCTAGGACGCAACTCCTTCTCGACATCACGCAGGACCACTTCAAACTGCAGATCAGCGTCAGGAATGACGATAACATTTTGAGCAATCAGATCCTCTGTAAAGCGAACAGCATATCTATTCGCGAGAGCATCGTTCTCCAAATATGGAAGCAAGGGCATCTGTAGATGGCGGCAAATTTCTGAACTACTCGTGAATCCTATGAATTGGGAAGTCAGAGACCTATGCAAATTAAGCTTTTGAAGCTTGACTTCAGCATCAGGGTGTACTCGAGCTCTAACTACTCTCGCAAAATAATTGGCGCTCGATGTTCGCGTTAGGCTACCCGAGATCTTTGTGTGCTTTGAAAATGCATCTCCGTAGTTTTTATATATATCCTCGACGAGCTTTACATCAGTCGTCCGCAAGTTTGGGCGACTTCCCTTCTTTTGACGCTCCCACTCCATTACGAAAGGGAAACTCGCTAAAAGTCTCCAACCAATATTTTTCTCATAAGTGCAAACAAGACCTGCACCGACCATTTTCGCGGCGATAAGATAAATCGCCTCACCCGCTGACCCGGTGGAAACATCTCTAAAAATACTATAAGCCTCGTAGTCATGAACGAATCCAAGTAGCTGGTCAACTCCCAACTGCGCCTCAGTGCGGAATCGAAGCTCTCCAGAATTGTTGGTCTTGACACTGTTGTCTAAATAGGCCCGGAACCACGAGAAAGCCTCGCGACTCGACAAATCTTTGTTTTTCTCTTTCTTTACGAACTCTCGCGTTATGTCAAATCTATTGTCTAGAGTACTACCGTTGAGACCAAAGCCAACCCAAATCGGCTTGTCTGGAGTCGAGCCGAACGCTCCTCTCAGCATCAGAAAATTTGGCAAGAACTGGAGACCAGCCAGCGCAAAACTTCGTGCCAACTGTCTACGCCGTACGCCTGAGAAGGGCATGATCAGTCGTCCTTGTACGCTGCCGCTTTAGAGCCCACTTCTGCTAATGCCTTGCTCTTATCGATTACGGGAAGATCACGTGAACGCATGGCTAGCTCCCACTTCGTGGACAGTTGGCAGGTTGACACAAAAGCCCGCTGGAACTGCTTAATTGGTTCAATCTTTGCGAGTAACCCACCACTCTGATCATTCAATAGTTCCATCTGTGCGGTAAAGAGAAGTGCCTGCGCTTGGTACCTCCTCTCCTGCGCCTGAGCAAAAAGTTGGGCGGCTTTCGGGTCCGCCTTTCCTGCCGCGAGGGCGTTTGTCTTTTGCGCTAGTCGGAAGATAAATG
>Ga0169931_10015659_pt1 | contig 10132 bp, 4 predicted proteins | sample Kivu_15m_20L_FD_129675 | JGI IMG/M metagenome (GOLD analysis project Ga0169931, IMG submission 129675) | Freshwater microbial communities from Lake Kivu, Western Province, Rwanda to study Microbial Dark Matter (Phase II) - Kivu_15m_20L... | ecosystem: Environmental > Aquatic > Freshwater > Lake ... | reverse complement strand
GATATCGAAAATATTATAATAAAAAATGTTTTTGACTAATTCACATTATCAAAAGATTATACTAAATCATCAAACTTTATGCGCAGAAATATAAGGTTTGATATTTATTAATTTTGCTGGAAGAGATCCTATTAATAAATAAGAACTTTTAATAAAGAAAAATTAAAATAATAAATAATTTTCAGCTAATTTACATGCTTTCTCTAAAAAAATGCATTAAAATTCTCAAAAAGGTATTCAAGTAATCTTAGCTACTCTTAAAGATAAAATAAAAAAATAAGATTCTAAGAAATAAGATGCTTTAGGTTTTCCTTAAAATATGAATTATGGAGATAGATCAATGATGAGACATTAATTAATAAGAATAATTAGAGTTTCTTATTTACTTGAATATATGAGTACATAATCTCTAGGAAAATGTTATATTAGCAATATCAATATCTTATTCAAAATGATATAATTACCTGAATAATACTATTAAGAATATTAAAATAAAATGGCGACTTTACAATGGGAAGAACCACCAAAAGCTGGTGAATAAGCTAAAAAAGTAGAACCAAAACCTATAGTCAAAGAAAAATCTACTAAAAAATAATAACTAAAGAAGATTCAACCTATTCTAAAAGTCGTTTTTAGTTTAAATTTATAAAAAGATCTTCAATTTAAGTTAAAAACATTTGAAGAAGATGAGGTTAGAGCATTAGATAGTTTTGATCTTAATTATTGGGATAATAAGCAGATAAGACTTTTCTAAAATTCTGTTGATATGATTTAAATAGCACCATTCTAAGAATAATTGACTGAAATTTTAATGGCTTTCTTCAAATAATCAACTATATAGAAGGGAATAAAAAATTGGAGAAATAATGTTGATATTTTTGTAGATTCTTTATAATAATGGGATGAAGTAATTGGTGGAAGAAATAGAGATAGATAAGGAATGAGTTAATATATTGATCCATCATTATGGCTTCGAGAATTTCAAATTATGACATAGTTAATGCCGCGAATAAAGATGGCCATGAAAGAAAGTTTCTAACAAATTTATAATTTTAGAAATGAGTATAAAAGTTATATAGATGCTTTTGCACGTCAAAAATAAACTAATTATGGAGATCTTTAAACAGGAAAATTTGAATAACTTAATGATATGTACTTAAATATAGTAAAAATAAATGAATGGCTTTATACAAAATTAACGGCTAACCTTGCTGAAATGAATTAAGTTTCGATCTATTAAGTTAGTTGTGTATAATTAAACAAACAATTAATACAAAGTCAAGAAGAAAATAAGAAAAGATTAGCTAAATTCATGTAAAAACATATTTAACATATTACTGATGAATGTGATGCATATTACAATAGAATTATTATGAAATTATCAGCACCAATGGTGTCTATCGATGATTTCTCAGGGCAAAAAGATAATTTAGCTGAGATAGCCTCCACCATCACTGCTATTACTTAAAAAATATCCCTAATGAATTTATTACCATTTTTATTGCCTGATATGAAAAATAATAATTTAAAGAAAAAAGTTGATAAAGCTATTTTATTATCAGCTCAAGGTGCTCAACTTGTAAGTCAAGTATAAGATCTATGCACATCCAGTATTGATAAATTCAAAAAATAATATAAAGATTTATAGAAAAAAATTAATAAACAATTTTAATAACTTATAACATAAGTTACAGATAAAAAATGGCTAACATAATATGGCTCTGATATAATTTCATACAAACCAAAAGTTGATAAATTGTAGGCGACAGTAAATCAGATGATTGGCTATGAAGATGTTTTAGATATTAACGGCTAAGGAAATTATTAAAATTTATATACATTAAAGCAAGAATTCGAACTTAGATATTCATTATGGAAGGGATTATAAGATTTTTCAGCTTTGAGTCAACAATGGGCAGTAAAAATATTAAAAAATGTTGAGGTCAAACCAATGATTCAAGAAGTTGATAAATATTTCAGAATAGTATCTCAATGTTAAAGAAATTTAGGATAAAATCCTATTGTTCCTAAATTAAAAGATATGGTTTTACAATATAAATAATCTTTACCAGCATTCAACTCACTTAAATCACAATATTTATAAGAATAACATATACTATAAATCAATGCCATTCTTAACACTACTTTCAATGCACAAGATGATTAATTATCACTACAAAAATTATTCGATCTTAAAATTTAATCAAAATCTGCATAATTAATATAAATATCAACAAAAGCCCTTCAAGAAAGAAATTTAAAGTAAACCTTAGGACAAGTCTAAAAAACTTTATTGTAATCTGATATGGCTATTAAACCATATAAAGATGGATATGTTCTTGGTCAAGTTGATTAATTAACTATTATTCTTGATTAATCTTTAGCTAATGTAAATAATACTTTAGCTAATCGATATATTAAACCTATTAAAAGTAGAGCTTAAAAATTATCACAAGATATTCAATTAATCATGTAAATTGTATAATTGTGGGTATAGGCACAAAGAAAATGGATGTATTTGTAGAACATTTTTGTAGCTCCAGATATCAAAACACAAATGCCACTTTAATCAAAAGATTTTGAAGTTTGTGATAAATTTATAAAAAGTCATGTCAAAAGACTATTAGTTGCTCCTAAAATTATGAAATTAGCTAAGTTCCAAGGTTTACTATAAAAATTTACTGAAACTGTCTAATCTTTATAAAAAATATAAAAGAAATTATAACAATATCTTGAAGGAAAAAGACAGATATTCCCTAGATTTTATTTCCTTTCTAATGATTAATTGCTATAAATTTTAGCAAAATCTCAAAGTTTAGAAATGGTTTAACAATATTTAGGCAAATGTTTTGAAGCTTTAGTAAAACTCTATATGGTTGATGGTAAATCTACTTCGTAAACAAATCTTATTGAAGGAATGATGAGTCCTTAGAAATAAAAAGTTATGTTTAAAACTATGGTACAAGCTAAAAATGGTGTATAAATATGGTTAGGTCATCTTCAAAAAGAAATGTATGATTCAGTTAGAAGAATCATAAGTATTGGATTCAATTAATGGATGGATGGTAAATATAAAAAGAAACAATAATGGATATTAGCTCAACCAAGTCAGGTCGTAGCTGTTGCTTCACAAATTATATGGACATTAAACTCTTAATAAGCTATTAAAGAAAATGCTAATACTGGATAAGCTATTTAAGCACATTTAAATGTTATTATAGGTCAACTTAGATAATTAACAGCTGTTGTAAGAGGCTAAATACCTTCTATCTTAAGAAAGATTATTGTAGCTTTGATAACAATTGAAGTACATAATAGAGATATTATTGATAGTCTCAATAAAGCTCAATGTGATAATTTAAATGACTTTTTATGGCAACAACAATTAAGATATTATACAAAATAAGATAGAACAATTCATAGACAAGTTACATCAGAATTAGAATATGGATATTAATATCTTGGAGCCACTTCAAGATTAGTTATTACTCCTTTGACTGATAGATGTTGGATTACTATTACTTCAGCCGTAGCAAATAAATTAGGAGCAAATCCTGCAGGTCCAGCAGGAACAGGAAAAACTTAATCAACAAAAGATCTTGCAAAAGCTTTAGGAAGATTATGTATTGTATTCAATTGCTCTGATCAAATTACAGCTAATATGATGAATAAATTGTTCAAGGGTTTGGCACAACAAGGTGCATGGGCATGTTTAGATTAGTTTAATCGTATTGATATTTAGGTACTTTCTGTCATCGCTCAACAACTTTTAATTATAAGAATGGCTTTGTTACGTGATAGAGCTTATTAACCTTTCGAATTTTAAGGAGATTTGATTCCTCTTCACCACAATTATGGTGTTTTCATTACTATGAATCCTGGTTATGCTGGAAGAACATAATTACCAGATAACTTAAAATCATTATTTAGACCTGTAGCTATGATGATCCCAGATTATGCTATGATTGCATAAATTATGTTATTTGCATAAGGTTTTGAAACTGCAAGTGTCTTGAGCAAAAAGATGGTCCAGTTATATAAATTATCTTCAGAGCAATTGTCACAACAAGATCATTATGACTTTGGTATGAGAGCTGTAAAATCATTATTAGTTATGGCTGGTTCTTTAAAAAGAGCTGAACCTAATCTTGAAGAAGATTCCATATTGATCAAAGCTATGAAGTTTTCTAATATACCTAAATTTGTAAAAGCTGATATTCCATTATTCACAGCTTTAATATTAGATCTTTTCCCTACAACATAAGTACCTCCTCCTTTAAAATCAAAGCTTTAAGCAATTATTCCATAATAATTAAAGAAAGTTGGACTTCAACCATCTCCATTATTTGAATAAAAGATTATTCAACTTTATGATACATTCAATGTTCGTTTTGGTGTTATGTTAGTTGGTCAATCAGGTAGTGGTAAGACAACATGTTTCAAAATGTTAGCTCAATGTGCTTCTTAAATGAAAACTAAAGGATAAAAAGGTTTCGACAAAACTTTTTATAAAATTTTAAATCCAAAATCAATATCTATGGGATAAATGTATGGTTAAGTTGATGTTTTTACACAATAATGGGCTGATGGATTAGCTTCATCAATTATAAGAGAGGTTAATACTCCAAATATATAAGATCCAGATTGGAATCCTAATGATAGATATTGGATTGTATTTGATGGTCCTGTTGATGCTTTATGGATTGAAAATATGAATACAGTGCTTGATGATAATATGACATTATGTCTTGCAAACTCTGAAAGAATTAAATTAAGACCTTAACTAAGAATGTTGTTTTAAGTACAAGATTTAGCTGTTGCATCTCCTGCTACTGTTAGTAGATGTGGTATGGTTTATTTATCATTTGATAATTTACCTTGGATTTTATATGTAAAAAGCTGGCTAGAGAAATCAGGATTTTAAAAACAACATCAAGATATTCTTGAAGGATTGTTCAACAAAAGTATATAAAAAGCTTTTAAAAAGAAAAAGAAAATCAACTAACCTTTCCCAATTACTATGATACAATGTGTAACAAATATATGCAACCTCCTTAAAAGTTTAAAAAGTCAAATGAAGTTATAAATATAAGAATTAGCAACAAAGGTCTTAACTGTTCATTTTATATTTGCTTTTATATGGGGTATAGGTGGAGGAGTCTCAAATGTAAGTAATGCTTAAATTACATCAACTATTGAAGATACATTTAATGATTTTACATTCCCTAGATCATAATGTATTTTTGATCATATGATCCATCCAGATACTCAACAAACCTTTATCAACTGGAGCACAAAGATTCCAGAACTTGTAATTGATAAATAATCACAAACCTTTGATATATTAGTACCAACAATAGATACTATAAAATACTCTTATGTTATATAGCTGATGATAGATATTTAAAAACCAATAATTTTAACAGGATAATCAGGAGTAGGTAAATCAGTATTAATTAAAACTTTACTTCAATCTTTGAAAGAAAGAAAAAGAATTTCAACTATCTTTTTAAATTTCTCAGCACAAACAAAAGCTAAAGATGTTCAATTAGCTATAGAAAGTAAATTAATTAAAAAAGGAAAGACACTATTTGGTGCAAGACCTTTAGAAAAAATATGTATTTTTATAGATGACGTTAATATGCCAGCATTATAATTTTATGGTGCTCAACCTTGTATATAATTATTAAGACAACTTGTTGATTTAGGAGGTCTTTATGATCGATCAAAATTATTCTATAAATAAGTAGTAGACACAACTTTGATTCCAGTTTGTGGACCTCCTGGAGGTGGACGTAATCAGCTATCTTTCCGATTCCTTAGACAACTTTTACCTTTAATGTTCCCAACTCCAAGTTCATCAACAGCCTTCAAAATCTTTAATTCATTATTAGCACCAAAATGCTCTTTTTCATAACCAATCGTTCTGACTACTTTACAAGTCTTCTAAAAAATATCAAAATAACTTCTTCCTACACCTTCTAAATTCCAATATATTTACAATATGAGAGACGTTGGTAAAGTCATAGAGAATATCAGTAAAGGTAAATAATAATTTATAGTAAAAATATTTATTCATGAAATAAGAAGAGTTTTTGCTGATAGAATGGTAAAAGATGATTATTTATGGTTCAAAACTGTTGTAACTTAAGCTTATAAAAGATATTTCAGTAATTTAGCATTTTTAACTGATGATACCTTCAATGTACTTTTTACTGATATTCTAAAATTAGATTCTGGAGTATCTATATATGAAGAAGTAACTGATATGAGAAAATTATATAAAATTTTAGAAAATAAACAACTTGATTATAAATATTAGACAGGTGATAAATTAGATTTAGTTTTCTTTGACGATGCTGTTGAACAAATATTACGTATATGCCGTATCTTAAGGCAACCTAGAGGAAATGCAATGTTAATTGGTGTTGGTGGTAGTGGAAAACAAAGCTTATCTAAATTATCTTCCTTTATAATGAAAAGCACAAAATATCAAATTTAGTTAATCAAAAATTATAATTCTGAATCTTTTAGAGGAGATCTTCAAAAAATTGCTAAACTTAGTGGTGGATAACGTAAAAATCTTTCATTTATATTCACAGATGTTCAAATAGCATATGAATCATTCTTAGAAGATATTAATAACGTCTTAAATACTGGATAAGTACCTAATCTATTTACTAAAAAATAAGACTATGAATAAATTTATAATTTAGTTCGTCCATATGCTGCTAAAAAGAAAGTACAAGATTCTCCATAACCTCTTTGGAATTTGTTCATCAACTGCATTAGATAGAATTTGCATATTATATTATGTATGAGTCCTGTAGGATAACTACTGAGAGTTAGATGCAGAAAATTCCCTTCTTTAATCAATTGTTGTTCTTTAGATTGGTTCCCAAATTGGCCTAAATAAGCTTTAATTTAAGTTGCCAATAAATTTATAAAAAATATATAAATGCCTTAATAAAAGATCAAGGCTGGTCTAACATAAATGTGCATGCAAGTATCTTTAGATGTAACAGTTTTATGTTAAAAATATGCCAAATAATTAAGAAGAAAAGTTTATACAACACCAAAATCATATCTAGATCATATTACACTTTATTAAATTTTACTTGCCCAAAAAAGAGATGAAATATAAAAAATTAAAAGAAAACTTTCTTTTGGTTTATAAAAATTATATGCTACTAATGAAACTGTTATCAAACTTCAAGGATAAATGACTATTCTAAAGCCTCAACTTGCATAACAATCAGTTAAAACATAAGAGTTTTTGAAACAATTAGCTATAGATACTGTTTAAGCTGGTAAAGTAGAAACTGTAGTTCAGGAACAAGCTTAATTAGTTAATGGATAACAACAATAAATCAAGATTATTGCTGATGATGCTCAACAATAGTTAAGTAAAGCCATTCCAGCCCTTCAAGCAGCAGCCTAAGCCTTGAAAAAACTTAATAAACAAGATATTACTTAAATAAAAGGTTTTGCAGCACCTCCAGAAGCAGTCAAGATGGTATTATAAGCAGTTTGTATCCTACTAGGTTAAAAAGGAGATTGGGACAGTGCCAAAAAAGTCATGACAGATATGAGTTTCCTTGATAAGTTAAGATAATATGACAAGAATAGTTTGAATGATAAAGAATCTATGTTGAAAAAACTGAGACTTGTAACAAGAAAACCTTAATTTGATATTTAATAAATTGGTAAAAAATCATTAGCTTCTAAATCATTAGCAATGTGGGCAAAAGCTATGGATAATTATGCTAAAATATCAAAATAGGTCGAACCTAAAAAGAAGAAAGTCGCTTAATTAACAGCTAAACTTTAAGTAAAAAATAGATAACTAAAAGTAAAGCAAGATGAATTAAATGTCATCAAAGAAAAGGTTCATAAATTACAAAAATAATGTGATGAAACGTTTGCTCTTAAGAAAAAATTATAATAAGATATGGTAAGAACTAATAATCGTTTAGTTAGTGCTGAAAAATTGACTGTATTACTTGAAGAATAAGGTATTAGATGGAAGTAACAAATCTAAAATATTGCCCAGGAACTTAACTAATTAATCGGTAACGTATTTTTGTCAGCAGCAACTATTTCTTATCTAGGGCCTTTTACAGGTGCTTATAGAGAGCCCATAATTAATGGTTGGAAATAAAAATTCACTTAACTAGGAATACCATTCAAATAAAATTATTCTTTATCTTAAACATTACAAACTCCTTTAGTAATTAGATAATGGATCATTGAAGGTCTGTCCAATGATGCTTTAAGTATTGATAATGGTGTTATTGCTACAAAATGTTAAAGATGGCCTCTTTTTATTGATCCTCAAGGATAAGCTTTAAAATGGATCAAAAAACATGAATAAAAAAATGGTTTAAAAATAATAAACTTTAGTTAAACTCATTATTTAAAAACTATTCAAACTGCTATCCAATCAGGATATACAGTCTTATTGGAAAATGTTTAATAGAAATTATAACCTGCAATAGATGCTGTCCTTCAAAAACAGATTTTTGAAGAAGATAATCGTTTCTTAATAAAAGTTGGTGATAAAAAAATTGATTATGATAATAAATTCAAATTATTTATTGCAACAAAGATGAGTAATCCACATTATTTACCTGAAATATATATTAAAGTTACAGTACTAAACTTTAGTATTACATTCGAAGGTCTTAAAGATCAATTATTAGGTGATATTGTCAAGTATTAATTACCATAAATTGAAAAGAAAAAAGATTAAGTCGTTGTTTCAATTTCTGAAGGAAAGAAGATGCTTAAAGAAGCTCAAGATAATATTCTTACCTTATTATCTTAAACTAAAGGAAATATACTAGATAATTTATAATTGATTAAAACTTTATAGACAAGTAAATCAAATAGTGCTAAAATTAAAATAAATTTATAAGCAACAACAGAACTTTAAGTATCTATTAACATTTAACGTAATAAATATATTCCAGTCGCCATAAGAGGTACTGTATTATATTTTGTTGTATCATAATTAGCATTAATTGATCCTATGTATCAATTTTCACTTACTTATTATAAAAAACTTTTCCTTTTAGCCACTTAAACTAGTCTACCTTCCAAAGACAGTGAAGAAAGAATTAAAAATATATGTGATTCAATAACTAAATTAATGTTTACTGATATATGTAGAGGTTTATTCGAATCTCATAAGAAAATTTATTCCTTCTTGATGTGTACAGCAATAAGAAGATAAAATAAGACTATTTCTTTCAATTAATGGAATTATTTAGTCAGAGGAACAACAAAATCTGCTACAGCCCCTAATCCTGATCCATCTTTCTTAACTCAAGCTGGATGGTAATTCTTGTCATCAGTAGAAGAAAATTTCCTTGAGTTAAAAGGTATTGCAGCAAATGTAAAGGCTAAAATAGGATAGTGGAAAGAAGTCACAAAAGCAAATAATATCTTATAAGCAAAACTTCCAGAATAATATTAATCAATCTCTCCATTTGCAAGATTAGCACTTGTTCGAGGGCTTTGTTTTGAAAAAATAATGAGATAATTTAGTAATTATGTTGTAACTTAAATGGGCAGCTTTTTCGATTAAATTAAATCAACAAGTTTGGATTAAATTTTTGCAACATCTGATTACAAAACTCCGATCGTATTTATTCTATCAACTGGTGCTGATCCAACATCATCTTTACTCAAGTATTCTACATAAAAAGGAAGACAGTTGTTTGTAATATCTTTAGGACAAGGCCAAGGAAAAAAAGCATAAAAATTAATAACAAAAGCTAAAGCATAAGGAAACTGGGTTTTATTGACAAATTGTCACTTAGCAAAAAGTTGGATGCCTTCTCTTGAAAAAATAGTCATGTCATTTTATGAAGAATATCAAGGTAGTTAGAATTTCAGATTATTATTAACTTCTATGCCAGCAGATTATTTCCCTGTTCCTATTCTTCAAAACGGATCAAAACTAACCCTTTAACCTCCAAGAGGTCTTAAATCAAATTTAAAGAAATCCTTTTTAGATTTAACAGATGACTTTTTAATGAAAAACTGTGATAAAAAGAATAAAGATTGGCATAAACTGGCATTTACTTTATCGTTTTTCCATGCAATTATTCAAGAAAGAAGAAAATTC
>Ga0169931_10015658_pt1 | contig 10132 bp, 15 predicted proteins | sample Kivu_15m_20L_FD_129675 | JGI IMG/M metagenome (GOLD analysis project Ga0169931, IMG submission 129675) | Freshwater microbial communities from Lake Kivu, Western Province, Rwanda to study Microbial Dark Matter (Phase II) - Kivu_15m_20L... | ecosystem: Environmental > Aquatic > Freshwater > Lake... | reverse complement strand
CTACCTTGCCCTCATGCTATCTATCAAGGTCGCAGATGGAGGTGATAAGAAACTATCAAAGGATGCGATCCCTGGCATTCTCCAAGAAGCACTAGCAGTATCTTTTGATGAACACATCGGACATGATTACATAGAACAAGCTGAAGAACGTTACGAGTTTTATCATAGAACTGAAGAAAAGATCCCGTTTGATCTAGAGAAGTTCAACTTCATTACCAAAGGTGGTCTTCCTAATAAAACTCTCAACATCGCTCTTGCTGGTACTGGTGTTGGTAAAAGTCTATTCATGTGTCACATGGCTAGTGCCTCTCTCACACAAGGTCTCAACGTTCTCTACATTACATGTGAAATGGCAGAGGAAAAAATCGCTGAACGAATTGACGCAAACTTGCTGAATGTAAATGTCAAAGATATTGCTGAACTACCTGAAGTTATCTTTACTTCTAAAGTCCAAGAGATCTCTAGAAAGACCAGAGGCAAACTTATTATCAAAGAATATCCAACAGCATCCGCCCACGTCGGACACTTCAAGGCATTACTTTCAGATCTTTCCTTGAAAAAAAGTTTCAAACCTGATATAATATTTGTAGATTATCTAAACATCTGTGCGAGTGCGAGGTATAAAGGTGCGATTGTCAATTCTTACACGTATGTCAAAGCGATTGCTGAAGAGCTGCGTGGTCTTGCTGTGGAACATAATGTACCGATTGTCTCTGCTACTCAAACTACTCGTAGTGGTTATGGTAATAGCGACCCTGACCTTACCGATACTAGTGAGTCTTTTGGGCTTCCTGCCACTGCTGATTTTATGTTTGCCCTTATCTCTACTGAGGAGCTTGAACAACAGGGTCGCCTTATGGTCAAACAACTTAAAAACAGATACAACGATCCAACTGCCTCTAGAAAATTCATGGTGGGAATTGACAGAGCGAAGATGAAGCTGTATGATGTTGCTGATGATGCTTCTGCTATCAGCATCAACGATGAAGATCCTGGCGAAGAGTTTGCCCAATTTGCTGAAACACAAAACCGTTTATCTAAATTTGCTGAGTGGAATGTATGACTATTGATTTTGCCCGTTATGAAAAGTTTGTGGACGCTGTTACTTCAGACGCTTCTACAGACTTTGTTGCCCTGTCTGATCGACTTGTTGAGTTGGATCGTAAGGGTGCCAATATTGAACGACTGCTTACTGCTGGTGTCGGTATTAATGCTGAGGGTGGTGAGTTTCTTGAGATCATCAAGAAAATGATTTTCCAAGGCAAACCTTTTAACGAAGATAACCGAGAGCATATGATTATTGAACTTGGTGATCTGATGTGGTATGTTGCCCAAGCTTGTCTGGCACTTGAAATTCCTTTTGATGAAGTGCTGGCACGTAATGTAAATAAACTTGAAAAACGATATCCTGGTGGGCAGTTTGATATCTACTATAGCGAGAACCGAGCGGACGACGACCTTTGATACTAACCTCCCTCTAAATACTAACAGGGAGGTTTTTTCTTATGGCTGGAATGTCTTGGGTAGATTATGGAAAGCCTGGTCCTGGCGGCCAGCAGTATCGTCTTGAAATTTTATATAATTATATTATCAATAGACAAACCATAGAGGTTGAAGGACCAGGCGGACCAAAAGCACTGGTTACAGCACCACAAGAAGTTGTTGAAGATATAAAAAAAGTGATTGATGGCAAAATGCTTTATGATTCCCCTGATAAAACTAATAAAAATAATTTTGTTTCAAAATATAGTGGTAGAAAAGTATTGCAAGCAATTAAAAAAATGGGGAAAAAACAAGCACTAACTCAAATTACTTTTTCAAAGATAAAGAAAACTGTAGCATTTGGAAGTAACAAAGGATCTGGCGGTGGTGCTGATGCTACTGCTTTATTTGAAGGAGCAGCATGTTGGGTGCTAGCATTTAGATATTCTTTAAGAAAAGATATAGATGAAGATTACCAGATTACTATTGAAGATTTTGAGAAAGTAAAATCATCTGTGAATACTGATAAGTCGATGGAAGAGATACACCAATTCTTATTGGATAATCCTGTGTGGATGAAGTCTAGTATCAAAACAGCAAACAAACTATATTTTTATCAGTCGTATAGAAATAATAATTTTGTGTTCTATCGTGGTACTGATATTGTAGATATAATAGCAAAGCATTATTTGAAAGTAAATAAAGCATCTGGCAGACCATTCAGTGATATTAATAAATGGTCTCCAGCTGATATATGGATGTATGATGGATCTATAACTGATACAAACCTCTTGACAAATGAAATGACTTTTCAGGGAGGATACAATAAAGTATTATTGGATCTTCTTAAAGAGAAAAGACTTATTGGAGTTTCTTTGAAAAAAGTTACTGCGGAAGCATCTATCAAAGCATATAATTTTACTAGGCATTCTTCACGATTAGAAGAACAAAAGAAATTTCAAAGTATTGGATCTAATAGTTTATATGGATCAATTGATATTTACTTATATGGTGAAGGATACAAAACTCAATTTAGAGATACTGCTGGAGATGGTACTACTTGGCAAGGAGAAATTAGTGGAGGAACTGCAAAGCATGGGAAAATTGGTGGGGGTGTTGTAAATTATCTATTGGAATCAATTTATGGAGAAGGAAACGGAATATTTGATGATTACCCAAATGTGAGAAGTATTGCATCTGCTTCTAGGAGTGGCGCATTAGATAGAAAAATATTTGAGCTTGCCACTAATAGATCTTCCCATGTCATTAAAGACGGAGAAGTTGTTTCTTTAGAACTAATAAAGAATGCATCAACTCAGTGGAAGTTTTCAAAATATATTGGATTAAAGTTATGTGATGTATTGATGAGTGGCACAGTGAAAAAAAGACATGAGTTCACAACAAAACTTTATCTCTACGCCACTTCTGCTTCTGATGATTCTGCCCCATTTATTAAAGTATCCTAATGGCAAACGTAACTCAATTAAAACATCTAGAACATTTAGAAGATGAAATGCTTAACTATGGAGTTGAAGGATGTGAATCTGCAGTTTCATTCTTAAAAGAACTTCGCAAGATGCTGGGACATCAAGAGAACACTGGATTCATGCAGACAAAATGGGACGGCGCCCCATCTGTTATCTGTGGTACGGATCCTGCTAGTGGAATGTTTTTTGTTGGTACTAAATCTGTCTTTGCAAAGACACAACCAAAGCTATGCTTTGTCGATCAACAAATTGATGAGTGGTATGATGGAGACCTTGCTAGAAAACTTAAGTATGCTCTAAAGTATTTTAGTCTTCTTGGAATTGATGGTGTTATTCAAGGAGATCTTTTATTTACAGACGATACTATCAAAAGGGAAACAATTATGGAGAGCAACTCTACACATTTCGACCAAACACTATTACTTATGGCATCCCTATTGACCACGATATTGGTAAAAAAGCTGGCAGATCTAAAATTGGAGTAGTCTTTCATACTCATTATGTTGGTAATGATTTGCCTACTATGCAAGCGATGGCAGGAGCTCCTGTAAGATCATATGCAAAAACAAATGAAGTATTGGTTGTAGAAAATGATACACCAATGGATCGTGTAGGATTTTCAGCAACTGAAATGCGAACATTTGATGCTAAAATTCAAAAAATTTCTCGCATGTGCCAACTATGCGGTGACTTTTTAGATGATCTTGTCGGTAACTTTGGCACAACGGGTGATGCTAAGTTTCATATTTCTTCTTATCTCAAGCAGTTCTTCAATAGTGAGATCAAGAATGCTAGAAGCATTACTAATATCGATGAAGCAATCAACGAACTCATCAACTTTTATCATACAAAGATGTCTGCAGAACTTGCTAAGATCAAGACTGCAGATAACCTAACCAAGAAACGTGTTCTAGTTTATAAGAGTGAGAACTATTTACTTGATAATGTCTATAAGTTCAAGACGATGATTGCTCTATACAAAGAGCTTCAGGCAGTCAAGCAAATGGTTATAGATAAACTAGATCACCTTGAAGAGTTTAGAACCTTCGTTCAGACAGACAAGGGATATAAGGTTACAACTCCAGAAGGTTACGTTCTTCATAAGGACGGTAGTATGATTAAGTTTGTCAATCGTCTAGAGTTTGCCTATAACAACTTCACATTACAGAAGCAATGGCGTTAGAAGGAAAGGTTTGCTATTTTACTTTTGGTAGATTTCAACCTCCTACCACTGGTCATAAAGAAAACTTTGCTGGTGTCAAGCAAGCCGCTGGTACAAATGACTATCGCATTTATATTTCACAAACTTCAGATACTAAAGGAAATAATCCTCTTCCTCCAGATCGTAAGTTATATTACATGGAAAAGATGTTTCCAGAACATAGAGGTAAAATATATTCTGGTCCTAAACAACCAGTAGAAATTTTACAAGATCTAATGCTAGCTGGATATGATGAAGTGGTTTTTCTTGTGGGGTCTGATCGAGTATCCGCCATGCAGTTCCTCCATAAATACAACGGAACAGAGTTTTCTTTCAGAAAAATTGAGATACAATCTTCTGGAAGTAGAGATGCTGACGGTGATACATTCGCAATCTCAGGAACAAAAATGAGGAGAGCAGCATTTGCTAGTGACTTCAAAACTTTTCGTTCTGGTATTCCTAGAGCATTAAATGATAAAGATTGCTTAAAATTAATGTCAGAGATAGCAGTAAGTCTGCCAAAAAATTTCAAATGAAAGATTTCAAAAAACTACGAGAAGAAGCACTACGCCAACAACAACGCCAACAAGAGGTGTTCAAGGAGGGTGACTTTGTTATGTCATCACGTAATGGTGAGAGGGGAACTATTCATCGTGTGGGTGGTAACTACGCAATCATTATTACCGAGGATGGAAATATGTTTAGAGATTGGATCAAGAATATAAGATCTATAAATAACCAAAGGAGAATCTCTTTCTATAACCATGAAGTATCAGAAACCAATTAATTCAGTTCAAAATAGTGACGACTTCTCATCGGGATTGATGGAAGCGTATGGTAAGTGGATGGGAGGCGATTGCTTCCAGAATACCCAACCTGTAGATCTAAACCTTCAGGAAGCATTCATGGGTATGAGTCCCCAATCACATGGTGCTGAAATTGAAAAGACTACAACTAAGAAGAAGTACGCAAGCAAAGAAAGCGACAAGGCACAACTAGCAACCAAAGAAGAGTATGAGGTTCTAGAAAGAGAAGAGTATGAGATTGATGGTGTAACTTATGTCATCGAGAAAGCAAAGGGTCTTGATGGTAAGGCTTGCTGGAAAGGTTACAAGCTAGCAGGCACCAAGAAGAAAGGTGGTAAGACAGTTGATAATTGTGTGAAGGCTGGATACGAAGCAGATGGTGAAGAGGATCTACAAGAAAAGAATGGTTTGTATGCTAACATCCATGCCAAGCGCAAGCGTGGAGAATCACCTGCCAAACCAGGACACGAAGATTATCCAGCAAAAGATGCTTTCAAGAAAGCAGCAAAGACTGCCAAGAAAGAAGAATATGATGTAGATACTGCTAATCAACTCTGGTCCGAAATTTCAGAGAGACTTGAGAAGCTTGGAGAAATGGATAACGTCAAGTTCAAAGTGATTGGCGAGAAGCTGGATGCTGTCGGTAAAGAAGATGGAGACATCGATAACGATGGTGATAAGGATAAGTCAGATAGTTATCTCCATGCTCGTCGTAAGAAGATTGGTAAGATCCTTGCGATGAAGGGCAAAAAGTGAAATCCTATAAACAGTTTTGTAAAGAGTGTTCCTCTAAAGATAAGGAACGTTCCTGTAAAGATAAGGAACGCAAGGATAAAAAGAAAGCAACTGTCGAAGTAATGCCAACCGTCAAGGATGGTGTGAAGGGCATGGTAACGAAAGCAACCAACGAAGGTTTTGCTGGGAACTACAAAGGTCCTTTATACGCACCTCATCCAAACATTTAAAAGAATAAATAGCTTCGTTCCGTTTGGAGTATAACCATGGGCGCAGTAGTAGCAGTAGTAAAACCAATCCTTCTTCAGATTGCTACACATCCAGCAGTAAAGAACCTTGTTATTTCTCTTCTTGAAAAGTATGTAAAGTCTACTGATAATAGTATTGATGATGTAGTTTTTGAATTAGTTAAAGAAAAACTCTTTAAGCCAGAAGCATGATTACCTGCTTTGTAACTAACTGGGGTGTAACAATTGTCTTTGGTCTTTTGTTGACTGCTTCAGAGTGGTTGGCAAAGACCAAGAGATTTGAGGAAAATGGGTTGTTAGATCTAATAACTAAATTCTTACAAATTGTATTACGCAAGGGAGACTCTAAATGAGGTCTCCCTTTTTTATAAATAAAAATTAGGAAATAGTTATTTGCTGGAAACCCATGCCTCTATACGGAAGAACAGATAGTAATGCCAACGTTACCAAAGCAGGACGTGGCGTTGCAGCATCATCACAAGCTAAAACAATTGTGTTTGTTGACGAAACAGAAACACAATTAGCTGTAAACAAAAAGCGAGGGATTGACGGTCCTGGTTGGTGGTCATATTTTACATATACTGATTGCGATGGCAAGACACGTCACAAGGTAGAAAAGCTAGTTACTCTCTGTAACGCTGATACCAACGCTAATGAAACTCAAGCTGATGACACCATCGCAGCAGACGTAACATCCACAATCACCATTACTACACAACCAACAAACCAGACAACTGCTTCTGGCGGTGCTACATTCACCGTGGTTGCTGCAGCTACTGTTGGATCTGTCACCTTCCAGTGGCAGCGTAGAACAACTACTGGTGGTAGATTTACAAATGTCTCTGGTGCTACAAGTGCTTCACTTGTTCTCGCTGGACAGACTGCTTCTGCCAATGGTCATGAGTATCGTGTCAAACTGAATTCAACTGCTGGTGCTACTGAAGTAATCTCTAACGAAGTTACCCTCACATTCGGCACCTGATAATGTATGAACTTCAGTGAATTGACCCATGAGAATTGGATATTCTTTGCTATTCAAAATTATAATAACCCGTCATCAGTAACTTATACAGATTTTGAAGAAGACCTAAAACGCTTCAAGTATATCAAAAGACTGCTAAAAAGATATGAAATGACGGGTGAATTGAAAACCCATCTTATTCTAAATCATGTGATTGTATTGTATAATGTATTTGATGATGCAGCAACACCGCTGCTCTTTTATAAAACAGAAGCAACTTACTGGTCTCAAATTAGAGCATTCATGTTGTTTCTAAATAGATTACCACCTTCACTAAACGAGGATGTTGACAAGGAATGTCTAAAGAGCTTGAATCTAGTATGAATGAAATGGTTGCTGGTGATGGATCAAGTCTCCAGTTACCACCTGCCTTTGTTTTAGTCAATCCCAGACAAAATCGTAAATATAAGAAGGCAAACAAAGATAAAGTAGACGGTCGCACTTCTGGCGCCCGTGCCCTATTCAACCGTATCCAACGCAGAAAAATGAAAGAACAAGTAGAATTACAAATTGATGAGGCGATTGTGTCTGATACTGAAAGGGCACAAAAGCAGATCGCTCAACAGAAAAAACTCGGTCGCCAAAAAGATCTTCAGAAAAAACGTGAAGAAGCTAAGACTAAACTGCAAAACAAAACTAAAGAAATGGACTTTCTGATGAAAGCTCGTCTATCTGACTTCAAAAAGAAAGCATCCGAGCAACAGAAAAAAGTACAAGTACAAAAAAATTCATTTGAACCAACAGGAAATATGATGATGGAAAATGCTGATGTAATCCAAGTTGCTCTCGATGTAGCAACTTCTGAATTGAACCCAAGTGGTGAAGGTTCATTTGCTAAAATTCAGTTTAGCGACGGTAGTTCACAGAACCTTGATAACTTCTCAGCAAAGCGTATTGCCGCTTGCTATGCTCAACTTGATGACGAGCATAAGCAACAGTTCCAATACATGCTAAACAAAAACGCAGCTTCTTATCAAGCAGCACTTAATTTTGCAGTTCGTAACGTCTGATAGGAGTAACGATGTTTGGATTTGGTAACAGCGTAAATGTTCTAGAGACCAAGTTTCAAATATATGAAGATCTCTCCAAGGAGATGCTTGACAAACTTGAGAGAGCAGTAGACAAAATAAGTGAGAGTAACCAGAGTGTTGCTCTTATACTAGAGCGTCACGAAAACAGATTAGAACAATCTGATAAAGCAGATGCTGCAATCATAGAATTAATTAAAGGAATTAATACCAAACTAGACAAACTTGAAAAAAGAATTGACGAACTTTCAAAGTTTCGTTGGATAACTATTGGCATCGCTACTGCTGCTACTGTTGTTATTGGTTCAGCTACATTCTTTGGTAATATCTTGACAACTGGAAACGGCGGTGCTACTATGGGTGGTAGTGTTGAACGTGTTAAGTGAGTTCTTTTATTGATGTAAAATATATTCAACTAGTATCCTCTCGTCTAGTTCTCTTTACTCGCAAGAAGGCAGACCTGTATAATTTTAGGTGCCCTTACTGTGGAGATAGTCAAAAGAGACGCAATAAGGCGAGAGGATATATTTTCAAAATCAAAAATGATTTTGTATATAAATGTCACAACTGTGGGGTAGGTCGTACCTTATCTAACTTCCTAAAAGATCAAGATACTTTCCTTTACGATCAATACGTGATGGAGAAATTCAAGGATGGTAAGACTGGTAAAGGAACTACAGTTCCAAACCCTACTTTCAATTTTCAGGAACCAAAGTTTTTTAGCAAACGTGAAAAATCAATCGACCTTGAAAAAATTTCAGACCTAAATATTTCTCACCCAGCTAGAAAATATCTTGAAGACCGAGGCATCAAAGATCTAGATTACTTCTACTATTGTCCGAAGTTCAAGGCTTGGACTAATTCACAAAAGAAGATCTTTGATAATCTCAAACAAGATAGCGAACGTATTATTATTCCATTCAAAGACAAACAAGGTAACCTCTTCGGATATCAAGGCAGATCGCTCGCCCCTACGGCAAAACTAAGATACATCACGATCATGCTAGATGAGGAACAACCTAAGATCTTTGGATTGGATAAAATCAAAGAAGACAAACCAATTTATATTGTAGAAGGACCATTTGATGCCACGTTCTTGGAAAACTCTGTTGCTATGGCTGGGTCCGACGCTGATGTTAGGACGTTTGGTTGGAGCAATTATATTTGGGTTTTTGATAATGAACCACGTAACAGAGAAATCATCAACAGGATCTCCAAAGTCATCGACCGAGGAGATCAGATAGTTATTTGGCCTAAGACTATACAACAAAAAGATATAAACGATATGGTCCTTGCTGGACTTGACGTTCAGGACATCGTAAGATCAAATACTTACAAAGGACTAGAAGCAACACTCAAACTAAACGATTGGAAGAAAGTATGACAAACGGGCACAATATCAAAGTTCGCAAGCGTAACGGGTCTGTAGAACCCCTCAACCTTGATAAGATCCACAAGATGGTAGACGAAGCTTGCGAGGGGTTAGGGAGCGGTGTGAGTGCCTCTCAAGTCGAAATGAACTCTGGTCTCCAGTTCTTCGATGGAATTGAAACTAAAGATATCCAAGAGATCCTAGTTCGTTCTGCTAGTGATCTTATCAGCTTGGAAAATCCAAACTATCAGTATGTGGCAGCACGTCTACTATTGTTTGGTCTACGTAAACAAGTGTTTGGTTCTGAGTGGGTCAACGGATATCCTCATGTTCTAGATCATACTTTCAAGTGTGCTACTAAAAACATCTATGACAAAGAGATCCTTGGTAAATATACTAAGGAAGAGTGGGACAAGATCAATAGTTTTATTATTCATGATCGTGATTTTTTATTCACGTATGCTGGTCTTCGTCAAGTTGTTGATAAGTATCTTGTTCAAGATAGAAGTAGTGGCGAAGTATATGAGACGCCACAATATATGTACATCATGATCTCAGCAACCCTGTTTCAAGATTACAGAAAGGATAGACTTGAGTATGTCAAACGATACTACGACGCAATCTCAAAACACAAAATCAACATTCCCACGCCCATCATGGCAGGAGTGCGAACGCCACTTAGACAATTCGCTAGCTGTGTTCTTGTTGATGTTGATGACACCCTCGATAGTATCTTTAGTAGCGATATGGCT
>Ga0169931_10015657_pt1 | contig 10132 bp, 5 predicted proteins | sample Kivu_15m_20L_FD_129675 | JGI IMG/M metagenome (GOLD analysis project Ga0169931, IMG submission 129675) | Freshwater microbial communities from Lake Kivu, Western Province, Rwanda to study Microbial Dark Matter (Phase II) - Kivu_15m_20L... | ecosystem: Environmental > Aquatic > Freshwater > Lake ... | reverse complement strand
TTTTATCCTAGTCATGTAGTTTAACTTTTTTAGAAGTGTATCTTCCGACTTAAAAAAGTTATCTAAGATTGATTTAAGTGAAGAAATATGGTATTTTTTAATTATGATTGCTATGTATATTGATAACTATTTTTACAGTTTCCTACCAAGTTCTTCTGAGAGTAAAAGTATCAATAATAATCAGTTCTTTACCTGGTTTTTACAATTTAGATGACTATTGAATATGTTTGCCTAGGTGTACTTATATCGACATATCTCGATCAGCTATAACATTCTAGTTGAACAGCTACAATCTTGCCATGATAGAGTTGATAACAATTATGCCGTTGCTAGGCTTTACTATGCTTATTTTTCGTTTTGACTATTTTTGAGGATCAAGCATCACTCCTTTCTTTTGTTACTATAAAGCCATCATCTACTACTTTGTTCTAAATTTAGTCTATACGTTAAACTCGATACTACCGATATCTCGTTTATTTCCATTGACGAGAGTAGATAATGAATATTTTTTATTGGCTTTTAAATCTCGCTTGAAATTTAGATCTATCAAAGCTGATATTTTCTATTTACCTAGTTACATCATCTTCTCTTTTTTGCCAATACTCGGCTGACTTTTTCTTTAAGAATTCGTCTCCCGGAATGAAGTCTCAGTAAGATAGTCATCACTGATCATAAGGTCTTAGTAATCTTTAATGAAAAGTTGGATTTACATTTATACTTATTTTTTCATGTAGAGTCTTACTGGGTAGTTATACACGAAAGTACCTGATTATTATTAAAAAGGAGTGTCTTATTTGAACTATTTGCCTTATACTATAAATTTTAGATAGAATTTTGGTGTTTTTTTAAGATTTCTTACAAAACTTACCCTAAAATTAGACAATTTAAGCATATAATAATAATCCAGTTGTTTTTCCACAGTATACGCTACTTCAGTTTTCATCGTCTCATACTCTATAAATATTTTTCCAATCTCCTAGTCACTTCTATCATAAATATTCATCTTGCAAGGCAAGCTGCCAGTCTGACTATTATTCCTTTCTATCAAAACAGTCGAATGCGCAAAACTCAGAGACTATGCGACTTGATCTCTGGCGAAGTGTATCTACTGTCCTTGATTTAGAGTGATGAATTATAGTTTTAAGGGGATTTATATGTGTGCGAGGGGGAGGATGAATGTTTATTTCCAGGCGAAATTGTTTGCAGCGGTTGTGGGTTTGCTGTTTCGCTATTGGTTGTTGTAGGTGAGGCGGCAGTAGACTGAGTTGGAGCGGTCGAATTAAGTGAACTGGGCTTTCCATAAAGTGATTATTAGCTTTTCCTGCATTGTTAAATATATTTATATCATACCTATATATAGCTTAATCAGATTTATTAAACATTTTAAATAGATTTTAAATAGAAGATTAAAAATGATAGAAAAAATAATGAAATATGCTTTTGATTGATGTTTTAATAATTTTAGAATAATGTTGTATGCTTATAGAACTAAATATTATAGCTTATATTCTTCAAATTATTTTTGTTATATACTGTGTGAGTAATTATATCAAATGTTTGGAAAAAGACTTATTTTCCTTCTCTTTCTAAAGATAATTTTTACGTTGAATATCTCGTGTCCTACTTCAATAAACTTTGCCTAATCTTCGTCCGGCTGCGAATTCTTCGTTACTTACACTAGCTCAACATGTTAGTAGTTCACTTTCAGCAGGTGCGAGTTCAATACATGCACATAATACAAATATTTTAACACTAACAACAACAAGTTTAAATACTGTGCCACATAACAAAGAATATCTGAAACTTAATTAGAAAAATGCGTAGATCATTGCTGTAATAATTTTACAGATTACGATAATGGATAAGGTATCAGGCGATGTCAAAGATTAGTTCCTTAAAACACGAATACGTTAATTTTTGTAATTGTTTTTAGTGTTACAGGAGGTGCAATCATAATTATCATTTTAATAATAATTTGTAGATATCGCTATTGGTATCAAAAATTCTTGAAGAAACAAAACCCGCAGATAAAAAGCTAAGAAATGATTGTTTAATCATCCTAGTTGCAGACAGATTGTGGCAAAAAATGGATTAAAGGATTTAAATTGGGTATGAAATGTAGAAAATGTAATTAGCCAGAACCAACAATTATTTTCAGAGCATGTTTACATGCATTTCATAAGTAATGCATTTCGAAAACTACAAAATAAGACTTATTATGTCAAGTTTGTCACAACAAATTGTATAAAATGAATGTTTATTGCCGAAAATGTTAGTAATACTATTATGAGACCACAAAAATTCCTTAGAATCAATAAATTTGTGAAGTATGCATGAACAGAGCTGATAAATGATCCATTATTATCAACTACTTTTAAGGTGTTTTATTATATTAGAAAAGTTGCACTAAATCTAGTCTTCTAATTTATTGAAAAATGTAGTTTGCATATAGATTAAAATATTATAATGAATATCATATAATAAGATTTTATTTATAATATACGCAATTAAATACATAAAATGTTTATTACTAGACTTTTCCTCATCTCTTTCTTCACGACTATTCTAGCCCTAAACTCATCATGCTCTTCTTCCTACGATTTTTCTTAGTCCTCTTGCGAATTTTTCATGACATATACAGACTAGACATGTTCATAGTTCATCTTTAACAAATGTGAGTTCACCAAATGCACAGCCTACAGCTTTGTGGTTACCAAATACAATATCATTCGATACTGTGTTAAGTATTAAAGACTATCATAGACTTAATGGAAAAAATGCACCAATCAGTGCTGTGATAGTGACTCGACATACAATCAAAACTTCTAAGGAATCCAGCAATGCCAGAAGTATATAGAATAGAGTAGTAACATAACTAAAATAATCATTTTAGTTCTTTTAGGTATCTTTGGCTTAGTTGTGATTATAATTTTAATCTGCTGCATCCGTATAAAATGTAAAGAGAAATGTTCGACTTGTTGTGAATCATTAGGAAAATGCCGTGAATCTTTTTGTGCTTGGCTGAAAAATACTTTTACTTGCAAGTGTTTCAAAAAATAAGATCCACAGATAAAAAGTAATGAGATTATTGTTGAATCATAATTGCAGACATATTGTGGTAAAAAATGGATTAAAGATCACTTGAATGTTTAAAGATAAGTCATGAAATGCAGCTAACCTGAGCCAAAAATCGTTGTGATGCCATGTGCACATGCATTTCATAAATAATGTATGACAAAAATTACAAAATAACCCTTTGTAATGCCCAAGTTGTTACCACTAACTATCAAAATTAAAAGTTTACTGTCGAAAATGTTAAAATTACTCCTATGAAACACCTAACGTGCCCTAAACTGAAGAAATATGCGAATAATGTGTTGATAAACCTGATAGATGACCTTTATTTATGCCAATAACAATAAATTTAATGTTCTTAGAATATGTAAAATATAATCGTGTGTTATAATTTTACAGGATAGTTGTAGTTTACATATAGATTTAAACATAATAACTTATATTCTTGAATATACACTTTGCTATAATCAAACAACAATTATATCAAATGCTCGCAACTAGACTATTTTTGTTGCTCATTTTGAGAACCATCTTAGCTCTAAATTCATCATGCCCGACATCATACAAACTGAGTTAATCTCCAGCAAACTGTTAGTTCTTCATGACTTACTCAAACTAAACATGCTAATAGTTTACATTCGATAAATGCGAGTACGACGGATGTATGCATTTGGGCACATTTGAAGGCTGTGTTCAGTATTAAAGATTTTCCTCTACTGATTGGTAGAAATGTACCCATCGATGCTGTTACGATAAATTAGAATATCATCAAAACTGGTAGGGCATTCATTATTGCGAGGATTTACTTATTTAGAACTCAAATGGCTTAATAGTCGCAGGTATCATTTTTATTCTTACAGTAGTTCTCCCTTCACTCCTGTTAATTATTGCCTTTTTTTGCAATCGAAAAGTATGCCAAATTTATTGCAAGGCCTTCCGAAAATGTTGTGCATCAATTTTCACTTACATCATAAATATTTTAACCTGCAAATGCTTTAAAAACTAAAACCCGCAATTAATGCACTAAGAGATAATAGTTTAGTCATAGTTACAAATAGAAGTCAGTAAAAAATGGTTGATGGAAAACAATGAAATGTAAAGAAAATGCCTGAAATGTACTGAACCTGAGCCTAAAATTGTTTTCCAGCCATGCAAACATGCTTTTCATGATTAATGTTTATCGAAAACTACGATTAAGATCTGTACTTGTCAATTTTGCTGTAAAAAACCTGATAAAATAAAAGTGTATTGTCGAAAATGTTAGCAGTACTATTACGAAACCACAACCGTTCCTTAAATTCAAGAAAAATGCTAATAATGCATGAACAGACCTGACAGATGATCCTTATTATACAAAATTTAAACACATTTATTTTTATTTTTGATGGAACAATCCGTAAACTAACTTAAAGAAAATTTAGTTTGCTTATAAATCAAAATTATATATATTTTTTTAAATAAGTTCTTTGTTGTATTGACCATGTAAACATGCGTTTTATTAATAATGCTTAATGAAATCTATAAAAAAGATTTTAAAATGTCAGATTTGCTTTAAAAAATCCAATAAACTACAAGTTTACTGTCGAAAATGCTATCATGCGCATTCGTAATACTCTAATCTTTCTCATGCTTTTTCTAACTCTAATTGCTACTAAAGTCTGCCCTACGACATATGCGTTCTCACATTCTGATTTTTCCTGCCAGTTTCACATGAAATTCATAGATGACACATGTACAAATTTTTTAGATCCATATCATGATATATGGAAGTCTGTTGGTCCTGTTATTGGACTTCTTTGCTAGGTTTTAGCCTTTATTATCTCTCTCGTCATGGGCATCAAAAAATTAGTAATAAAAATTAGAAGAAATGACTGCGATTCGATACAAACGTTTTGTATGTCATCATGTGTAAAAATAAAGCATATGTGTTCGTGCAGGTGTCTGAAAAGAGACCCACAAGAAAACTATCAAAAAATGAGTAATTAAAACTAAGTAATCGTAAACAAAGTTTAAAAATTTTAGGAGAAATTATGTTAGTAAAAGGTTTTAAAAACATAGTTTTAATGTAAAAATTGCTCAAAAGTGTACTCCTAAAATTTTTGTTAATAAAAAAGTAAAAAAGATTGTGTAACTTGCATAAGTAATAGTTGATAAAATTCATTTAAATTAATAACGTAAAATCATATTGGATAGTAGAGAGGATCGATGTCATGAATAGGCATATGCGAAGGCACAGGTACGGGTACAGGTATAGGCACTGGGACTTCCATAGGTTCGTTGATGACAATAACAGGTGGATCACACATTTAAGTGTATTATTTGAATATCCTAAGTCTGATGACTTATGCTTATAGGTCTCTTTATTTCTTTTGTCTTTCTCTCTAGCGGTTTATCTATCTCTAGATAGCGTCTATTTTAGCTCTGAAACGATCTCTTTAGCTTCTGTCTTTTTAGGTAGTTCCCTTAAAATCAACTTTTAACTTCTAATTTTCTTAGTTTTTTTGATTATTGTTTGCTTATTTTTAGTTTTTTTATTCATTTTTAGAAATTTATTATTGATTCTAATTTTTTTAGTTATTGGTCTATTCGACTATTTATTTAATGCTTTTTGAAGAAATACTATCGTTTTAGATTTTACTTTACTAATTATTTTCTTTATTGATTGAAAATGATATGATTTTTCCTGGTGTTCCCTTGAAAGAATTTCCTTTTGTAATTGCAGATGCTTTTGAAGGAGCAAATGCCTAATCTATTTACCTTTGTCGAAGATAACTTGCTTGCTCGATTTATAATAATTTATCTTGTAAGTTTCTTGATTCACTTAACAATCTATTTTTTACTTTAATCGACAAATTTTATTATTCTTTCTATACTTTCTTTTATATGTTTCCCCATTCTCTTTAAAAACTTTATTTTTCAGCCTTTCGGATGCTTGATGCACATTTATTGTATTAAATTACAGCTTAGTTGAGACGATTACGTAAAATTTTCTTTTCTTATTAAACTTGATCTGATTGAGTAGATTAATTTTTTTATGTTGCTTATAGCTCACGAAGCTCAGATATGATTTTTTGTCTTTTTTGAATCAAATCTGCTAAATTAATTTTCAAATCATTAATAGATAATGATTTTTAAACATTTTCCTAAAGAATGCTCATCTTTTTTTAATAAAATTATAAATACTATTGATTATTTTATTGTAAAATAGTATATTTTATATCTAATATATAAGTATATCTTTTACGATAATCACAATAAGTACGATCACATCTTAATTCTTATATCTATTTGTCGAAGTAGTTCCTTATAGGCTTCGTTCTAAGGCTGCAATTTCAAGGCTTTCACTATAGTAATCTTTGATATGTGGTAGCTTTCTTGAAGGAAGTAGCAGACTGCCAGATTATGGTGAGCTTCGTCATAGCTTTCATTCAGTTTTAGGGCTTTCTCATAGTTATAGGCTGCTTTTTAGTAAATAGAAATACTGAAATACGCGTCTCCTAAATTTTTGTAAAGGCAATCTTTTTCTTTATGTCTCAGGCATCTCTCAAGAATCATTATAGATTCTAAATATCGACCCAGTATGTTCAAAGAAGCGGCCTTGTTGTTGTTCAAAGTCAAAGAAAGTTACTCGAATTCACCTTTTTTCTAGATCATTTTGAGAAGATTACTGCAAAGTTTCAGACAATCTTTAGGCCGATTATTTTAAAGATAAAGAAAACTTAAATATTAAGCTGCTGATACGTTGCCTTATGAATGCTTGAGTGAAGACTATAAATACTTGATCGCTTATTATGTGTTGGCAGCTAGAGACTTCATCAATAAAGCTAACGATTTTTACTGGTTTTCACTTAGTTAGATAGGAGTGCTGCATTCCAGCACTTAATCTTTTTATATTTTCTTTGTTTAATGCTTTTGTAGTTTACGAAGCAAAGGTGATTTGCACTCACTTACAGGCTTCTGAATCTGTTGCTGAATATCTTCAGGCGAATCGACTAAAATGACCTTTTCTTCGACTGACTACTCTTATTTGGCAGTTCCTCTTAAATCTTCTTAAGGCAGATTGGTAAACGCACAGTTTATTTCTTATGCTATTTCTTCATATTACTCATCTTATTTTAATTGAACTCCGCCCTCATAGTCTGAAATTTGACGTCTTAAAAGAGGTATCTGCAGCTATTTAGGTCGCATTTTTCTGTCAAAAGAAAGTTCAGCACTATTGGATAAATCTGTGACTTTACTCAATTTTTTTAGTCTTTCATTTTCATATAAGCTAGATTTGTCTGTCATCAAATCAAGTAGCATCGTCTTTTTCTTATCAATATAGCTAGCCTTTTCATTAAGTTATTACTTGAGTTTCTATATTTCCTCATTATTTTTCAGAGTGACTTTTAAGATCATTTAATCATGTTGTGTCCTTCTAACCCTTTCAGATAGCTATCGACTATGGCCAAACTGTCTTTTCATCTTCAAACTTTTTTATATCGAGGCATTGTGAATGAGATCTTTGGCAATGCTCGAATATTCTTTTGTTTAGTCGCTGATATTTTTGAATCCTTAATCTCGCTCTCTTCCGTTTTCTCTCAATACCTCTTTTTTACTTACAAAAGTATTCAAAGTACTTTTTTCTGCATTTTCTGTGGAAATCTTGTCCAGATCTTTGAATATTTTTTTGAACCCTTCTTTCTTATGAACAAACTGAGGATCGAATGGTTTTATTATTTGTTCATAACTGCTCATTAAACCTTACAAACCTTGACATAGCTATTTGACTTAGCTGATACATTTGAAGTAAAGTTGATGTTCACGCTGAATCAACTATTCTTCTGTATTTTTTCTAGCTAGTTAATTCAAAAGTCTTAGTTATTTTGGTGCTAATTTGCGGTAATCTTTGTTTTTTATGCGTTTGAAGCATGAAACCAGTTGGTTAGAGTGCAGAAAAGGGTAGCCTAATCGTTAGATTATGAGCCTTGAAATCTTATCTATACTGCTAGTGAGTTCTTATTTGAGCTGGCTAAAATATCCTTGAATATTTTCTTGGATTGTTTTGCATTTTGGTTTTACCGAATCTTCGACCATAATTTTTTTGATGATAGATGCTAAATCAATCTCATCAAGAAAGACAGTTTGACCGATATGACTATGATATTTTTTCATGCACAATTCACATCCGCTTGCCTCCTTCCACGAACAGAAATCTGAGGCGCAGAAGTTGGTGATTTTGTTGCCGTGTTAGCAAATGCTCATTAAAAAAATAATAAGTCGAGGCGTCAGTAGAATAATATATAAGAATCGAGTTTAAATTAGGGAATAAAATCATTCGTGTAGAAATTATATTTAGTCTCCCTGAGTGTAAAGGTTAACGTATGCGTATAGCTGAGCTTATTTCATTTGCTTGCTGAAAGAATCTGAACATAAGAATTTTCCATCTTGCAGCCACTCGATGTTAGATTTGGTCATGTTGATGCGGACTTAGAAGATAGTCTGTCCTTCCACGATGTTAATTGGGCCACAGCTTGTAATAGTTGTTCCGTTTGCATAAATACTCGAATTGCTTAAAAGAAGACACATAAATAAAGCATCTGAATGGACATTAACTTTGTCTTTAGGCTGCTTTCCACATACTCCAAGAAATATGGATTTGCCAGCAGTTTTAATAATTTTAACTTTATATGAAAATATTCCTTGATTAGGTAAAGGCTAAATATGGTTGCAACCATTATGTCCGCCCCCTGTCTTCAATTTAATGTTTTTGCAATTGTTTAGCAGCTCAAAATTGGACATTAGAGGATTAGTTGGATCTACTTTAAACTAGATAAGCTATCCTTATGTTTCCTTTAATTTTTTGCGATAAGCTAAAAGTTGCTTCTGCATACTGGCAAATTCCTACATAATTCTTTCGTTTCTTTAGCTTTCATTATTAAACTCCTTTAAATTGAGAGGTATCTATAGTTTCAGATGTTCATTTTGTTTTCGATAGATAATGTCGACGGGAACAATCATGCATCCTTCATCACTCATCTATAAATTATCATTATCTTTTAGTTATAAAAATAGTTTTTTAGTGTTGTTAAGGAAGAGATAACGTTTAAACTATTTTGCCAAGATTATGTTAGTGACCTTTAGCTCATAAACTCCTCCTTTTTTGAACATAAAGACGTCTATGTTAAGCTAGTTTTCAGTCCACTTCATCTTTCCTTCAAAACCAGCGCCTCGAATAGAGACAGTCTCTTAGTTCTGCATAATACTTATTTCGATAAATAAAAATATGATAAACTCTTGAACAACTTATAATATAAATAATCATTTTTTTATGTTAGTAATATTAGTTATAGTTTTAATGATAGATTTTACCAATTTTTTTTTAAACTTCATCAAAATATGCGTCTGATAATATCCGAATCGCTCAAATTATTGTCCTTATTCACGATAGCCAATTTCTGGAAAGTCGACAGTGAACCGATCATTGACCCTCCAATCCACGAAGAGTATCTCCTTTGCCAGTCGAAATTGATGTTAAGTTCTTCTCCGTATCGACTCAGCTCTTTATGTACTCTATCTTCGAGTCCCTTCATCATAGAAGACCCTCCACAAAAAATAGCATTTTTCATGATCTATTGTCTGAGATCCTAGTTGCATCTCTAAAGACTAGCTTCGATCATACCGGTGAGACTTTTGTTGAGTCCTCCTTCTCTGAAGAGCTGCTAACTTGGTGAGTATACAAGTTCTTTGCTGAGTTCGATTATATTTCCATCGGGGAGCTCATATAATTTTTCTTCTTAGCTTCTCTAGTCAGATTTTAGTTCATTTTAGTAGTCAAATGCCACTTTTACGCAATCTTATTTGACTTTTCTGATGAGTTTTATGTATTCGAGCTCATCTTTTGAAGATAGAGAAATATTTCTAAATCATGATAAAGATACCTGGCTTTGAGTTGATTTTAAAGTTATTTTGTGATCTAAAGCCCAGCTACATTCGATTTTTAAAGCGCATGATTCAATATGAAGCATTCATACACAGGAACCACAGTAGTAGTACCATGTCCGATCTCAGTAACCAG
>Ga0169931_10015656_pt1 | contig 10133 bp, 5 predicted proteins | sample Kivu_15m_20L_FD_129675 | JGI IMG/M metagenome (GOLD analysis project Ga0169931, IMG submission 129675) | Freshwater microbial communities from Lake Kivu, Western Province, Rwanda to study Microbial Dark Matter (Phase II) - Kivu_15m_20L... | ecosystem: Environmental > Aquatic > Freshwater > Lake ... | reverse complement strand
TCCAGTCCCAGGAACCGCACGGGTACTGACCACGTTATCAGCATTTTGATTGCCAATCGCAAAAATGAATCCGTCTCGCTCCGCACTGGTAACTCCTGGAATCGTGATTCGATAGCGACCAGTTCCCGTCTTCGTAATATTGCCTGCAGCAATCCCGTTGCCACTCAAGAGGCCCCCTGCACTGTTGACGTGCGCACCAACCCAGCGATCAGCAAAGGGGAAATAGGCCAGCGACAATGGCGCGTTTGCCGCACCATCGGTTCCGAATCGCTGAAGGGCCAGTGACGTCCCTCCCGATGCGTTCGGATAAGCCTGTACAAACCGGAAATTCACTGCTGCACCCGAGAAATTCTCGCGAATCGACGCCACGACAATCCCTTCGCTCTGAACGATCGGACTACCGTTTCGTAAAATCTCCACGTCGCCTAACGCGGTCGACCCCAACGTGATCGCATGGTCCCCGCTTCCAGATCCAGCGACGGACCACACTCCTTCGCTGTCGACAGCGAGATTCGCCGCAATGGTCCCCTGCGTGGTGCCAAGAACCGACTCGAGGTCCGGATCGGTATCATTGCGCAGGACCGTCAACAGAGCTCCCTTGGCATCAATTTCATTGAGGTTGATGACATCATCGTTCGCCGTGGGAGGTTGATTCTCACCTTGCACCGTGACCGTGACTGTCGCAGTCGATGCTCCCCCACGGCCATCGAGGATTGTGTAGGTGAATGTGTCTACAAGTGACTCGCCATTGCCGAGTTCCGAAATCGGGGCACCGGCCTGCGTCGGATCATAAACGAATCTTCCGTCCTGGCCGAGCGTCACTGCCGCCCCCAAAGCGCTGGTCGAGCTGAACGAGGAAATTGAAAAACCCAGTCCATCAAATCGCTCAAGCGCGTTCGCATAAGGAAGAAAGATAAACTGAACTTCCGCAGCTACACTGGAGAAGGTCTCGGATTCGAGCGATTCGATTAGAAAATCATTTCCCACCGCAGACACAACCACATTGTGATTCAATGGCACGCGAAGCGGCGCTCCGTCGACAATCAGTGTCGTACTGCCACTGCTCAGTGCCAACAATGCTCCGTCGGCAGGTGTGTAACCGTCGATACTGAGCGTCAGGCTGCCATTGGCATTGTCTACCACGCTTAGGTTTCCGTACTGCTGCAGCAGTTGACGATTCCCGAAGAACCCCCCAGATCCACCAAAGCGGCCACCAATCAAACCGGCAACGTCACCCGGGATATAAACGAAACTCCAAGGATCGACCTCGAATGCATCGGGCAAACCATCGTTATCCATTTGACGAACAAGCCACGAATTGCCAGTCTCCGCCGGCGCGACGGACATAATGTTATCGTCGTTGTTACCGCCGATCACGAACAACAACCCATCGTTCGCAGCGCTGCTCACTTCAGGAATTGTGACCTGATAAAGTCCAGGACGAATCACTGTAACGCTTTCCGGCGTAATGCCGACGCCACCAACAATTCTCCCCGAACTGTCGACATGCCCCCCAGTCCATGCTTCGGCGAACGGGAAAAATCCGGCATAAAGCTGCGCATTGCGTTCGCCATTACCCCCCGCGCCCAGCTCCGTCGCGAAAGTAATCCCCGACGACCCCTGGTACGTATTCACCGTACCGAAAGGCAACTGGTCATCCCGAATCGTTCCCAGCATCACTCCGTCGACGAGCGTCAACGGCGCGCCTCCCCTCCCAATCGCCACATCCCCACGGTTCGGCGTCCCAATAATCGTCATTTCGTTGGGCGCAGGCGTGCTGTGGACCATCGACCAAATCGTATCGGCATCCCCAGTCGCTTCCGAATTGCCAAAAATGCTCGACGAGGCAACGGAGAAAGGAGTTGTGTCGGGATGGTAATCATTGGCAAGCGAGGCAATTGTTACGGGCGTCACTTTATCAGTGACAGCGGAATCATCCACCGCGACAACCGAATCACTCTGCGGGAAAATGGTCACGATAAACTGAACGCTACTCGACGCGCCTGCGAGGTCCGTCGCGGTCACAGCGACCGTCGTCATGCCGAACCGATCTGGTGCGGGACCAACTGAGAGCAAGCTCCCGGCTATCGACATCTGCACAATTCCTCCCACGCCGGGATTGAACGTGTAGGTCAATTCGTCTCCCTGATCGATATCTGCAAAGACGGTCGTCAGGTCGATCAGGACAGGGGCCTCGTCTTCATCAAAAACCAAGTTTTCGGGTACGTCGAGAACGTCCGGAGGATCGTTCGCCCCGAGCCAAGTCACAGTCACCGTTGCGGTCGACGATTCGATACCATCAGTCGCGATGTACTGGAAATAATCGCTCGCTGTCTGCCCATCCCGAAGCACACGCGCTTGATCAGCCAATTGATACAGGATCGTCCCATCGGCGTTCAGAACGAGCGGAATCCCGAGGTCCGACGCATTCGCATTGCCCGGAGAACCGGTGTCCGACAAGCTTGTCACGGACAGCGTGTTGACCGACAGCAATTGATTTTCAAATGGGACAAAGACGAATTGAAAATCGTCGTTGATCGGATTCATCGTATGTCCCTCAAGCTGACGGATGATGAAGTCATTCCCGTCTGCTTGGTAGGAGAGATACGCGTTCGATGGTCCGCCACGACCAATATCATTGGATTCCAAAAGAAGGGCCCCCGAAGTCGGCGAATGCCCAGGAATCGAAAGTCTCCAGAATCCACTGGAGGTCCGCTGGATAATTGTCCCCCCAGCATCATGATAGAGCGGATTGGGGACGATCGAATCGCCATTCACGTGTCCGGCAATCAGACCTTGTGCTCCACGAGGGACGTAGAGCAAGTTCCATGTACCATCCTCGCCACCTGCAAAATTCTGAGCATTATCGCGACGAGCGACGAGCCACTTATTACCCCCCGTCGGCATCGATTGCGTGTAATTGTCGGAGTTTCCGGCACACATCGTGAATAGATAGCCGTCGGTCCGAGAATCATTGACTCCCTCGACAGTGACCTCGTAGCGCCCGGTGCCGATCCGCGTCACCGAGATACCCACACCCGGCGGAGCGTAATTGGTCAGATCATTCTCGAGCGCCATCCCACGCCACGACGCCGAATAGGGGAACAGAGCGGCCCCCACGCGAGCGTTGTTTTCACCGATGTTTTGCGGCCCTCCCACCATCGACAGCCAGACGGTTGCCGTATCGCTACCTTGAGTGTTGAACCCGATGACCGACAAATTTGTGGAGCTCGCGCCCGAAGCGGGAACCGTATTTTCACGAATCGTCGAGATAACCATTCCATCGACACGCGTCATCGGGACATCGTCAGCAACGCTGTCATAAGTACCGGCGGTGTCGAGCCACAAGTCGATATCCCCACGATTCAGTTGGTCGGGTTCTTCGACGAGCGACCCTGGGATCAAACTTCGTTGAGGGATCGCGGGATCCGAACCGGGACGAACAGGTATCAACCAATCCGTTTCTCCAGAGGCCGTTGCCGGGTCGTAGTCGAAGTTCACGGAACTGACAGTCTGCAGCGAAGTGCCGTCGGTGTCGTTGCTCAGCACATTCAAGATTCGCGCCGTCGTCAGTGTAAATGCATCGCCAGCAATATCGATCGCCAGGAGCATTCTCCTTTCCAATTTCTCTACTTCGAGACGTCGACTTCGAGCCAATCGTTGATTTGCCCTCTTCAGACTCCGCACCCTGTTCCAAGAAGACATCAATGCACCTCTTTCAATACGCTATGTCCGGAAATTCAACTCATTGAGACGATCATGCTGCAGAGAATGAAACTGGAATCCCGACCGATCACTCTCGCCCATTTGAGTCTATGGATCGATCGATTCGCTTCAATGCAGGGCAATCGAAGACATCCCGAGCGCTTCGATTGTTAACCGAACAATCTTCATAGTCCGCTCGGGTCCAATGACGGTTTTCCAGCGTTTTTGAAGCTCGACCCCGGCTCAGAGGTACGCTTTCAGGGGTCTCGATTCACACAACGATCGCGAAAACTTCGCGAGACTTTGATGCCGTGCTCGCGAAAAGAAGGAACTCGCGGAAAGCTTCGATGCGAAGAGCGTCGCATCGGTTGGGTACGGCACTGTGGCGGGGCGCTGTGATGGCGGGGCGCTGCCGTTACGGGGTGCTTCGGCGGCGGGACACTCCCCAAGACTAGCGTTCGGTGGCAGGGTACGAAGACCTCGTCGCCTAGCGAATTATGGCGATTTTTTCGGTTCCACCGTGATCATTACATTCTGATTCATGGTCTGCACGATGACTTGACCCTGTCCTCGGATCTCCATTTCGAGTACCTGCTCTGTCTTAACGCTGACCATTCTTCCGGCTTCGGCGTCGAAATAGAGGTCTCCTTGCGTGTCTTGGTTCTTGATCGCAATTTCCATCCCCGGTAGCGGTTTCAGGATCGACGTTTCGACAGTCGTGTGGAACTTGTGCAGCGGACGAGCATCGACCTCCTCAGTTCCATCGTAGCGATACTTGGTGACCAGCTTCATCGTGATTCCGTTATTGGCGACTTCCGCTGTCGTCTCCCATTCCTTCCCACGCGTGAGCCCTTCCTTCGGGAAGACCAGCGCCGCCTGGCTGGTCATCTGCTTGAGCGCCTCGCCGGACAGCAAGTTGCCCGCCCCGCCACCGGACTCTTCCAGCTCTTTCGGAAGCACCGTTTCGAGAACCTCCCCGGATCGTGCGTTCCGCTGGATGAAAGCCTTTCCGACAATCGGCTTGATGGCCGCAGCGACCGGCCCGAGCAACGGGTTCACGTCGTCGCTTGCCGAATCGTACGTGAGGTCTTGGCCAGCAGCTTGCATCTCAAGTTGAAACCGATCGATCGTCTGTTCGACCGAAAACTCTTCCGATGTGGAATCGGTTACCTTCCAGGTCATCTCCATGGTCGACGTGATGGGAACTTCTTGAACCTGTCCGAAAGCTTTAGTTTTTTGCTTGACGACTTGTTTCATCTTCATGGAAAACTGGTCTCCCTTCTGCAGTTTCCACTGGAGCTGCTCCTGAGCCTTGAGTGCCTGCACTGGTGCGACGACTGCAAAGAATGAGACAACAAGAGTCAAAGCGACCAGAGTGCAAAATCGGGAACGACGGGAGCAAGTCACGGGAATCTCCAAAAATAAAAAAGGGGATCAATACTTGGTGCTTTCAGGGTGATCACAAAGACACACCGCACCCAGAGGCTGCGGCACATTCCGGAAATATTATAGCAGGAAAGATGCCATGAATCTCCGCGATGCAATTGCCCCGAACGCCAAAAACAGGATCGACTTGTTTCTTGACTGGGCGAACCGGGAGAAAGAGAAGCGATTGCACAAAAGCAAGCCCGCAGCCCTTGAAAGACCGCTAAGAATGTCTGGAAATAGCGGAAGAGGGATTCGAACCCCCGACACGCGGATTATGATTCCGCTGCTCTAACCAACTGAGCTATTCCGCCAAGTGAACTCGTTTCCTGAGAATTTGTTAAAAATAGCCGATGTCGACCGCCAGAACAAGTCTTCCTGATCGTGCCGAGGAGCATGGATCGTCGAGTGAAAATGGCCGGATTAGAGTCATCAATCGAAGCGATAAAGCGCTTCGGCGGTACGAAAATAGAGCGATCCTTCGCCATACGCTGGGGATGCCAACGTTCGTTCACCGAGGTCCTTTTCGGCGAGCACTTGGAATTGCTCGCCCCCGTTCAGAATCGTGACCTTACCTTCCTCGCTCGTCAAAACCAGTTTGCCAGCAACCTCGATCGGGGACGCCGAGTAGTTTCCACCGAGCCGTTGGCGGTAAACAAGTTCCCCCGAAGTGGTCCTCAGCACTGTCAAGATACCATCGTCACTTAACACGTAGAGCCGTTGTTGATGTGCCAAAAGTGAAGGGGTATTCGGCGCGCCACGCTCTAAGGTCCAAACGACATGGCTGTCCGTGACGTCGCCGATTCCGCGGGGGTCAATTGCCAGCAGCCGAGTATCCCCATATCCGGTCGCAACAAAAACGAGGCCGTCGGCAAAGACCGGTTTGGGAACCACCGAATACCCTTCATAACGAACCTGCCATAGGATCTCCCCGGACTGGGGATCCAGCGACAGCACACAATCACTGCCTGGACAAACAACCTGGCTTTTTCCATCAACTTCGATCACCGTCGGCGTACAAAACGAGAACTTTCGCTCGGCATTCACCGGACGATTCCGTCGCCAAACCAATCGGCCACTCGCAAGATCCAGCGCCGCAATCGAGGGTTGTTCTTCCCCGTCACACGTAAAAATCACCCGACCGCCAACGACGATTGGGGAACCCCCATTTCCATGAACGGGGGGAAATCGAAGGTCGCGATTGGCCCAGCGCAATGCCCCATCGGGAGCCAATAATGCGGTTCCCTGATAACCGAAGTGGACGAGAATGTCAGGACCGATCAATAGAGGTGTTGGGCTGGCGTGCGAATTCTTCGAGTGGATCCGCGGCTGATCATCTCCCTCCTGGGAAAAGACTTTCAGGCGACGGACAACCTCCCCCGATTCTCGATCAATCCAAAGGGTGATCAAGTCAAGCGACTGCTCGTCCGATGGCTGCGATGCAGCAGCCGTGAGAATAATCTCCCGCTCGCTGAGGACTGGCGAAGACCAACCCGAGCCGGGCAGCGGAGTGCGCCACCTCGCGTCCTCCTTGGACCAATCCAGCGGAAGTTCGCCGCCGCTACGATCGATACCATCCCCACCGGGACCCCGGAACTGGTTCCAGACGCTGTGCAGAGGCGGATTCCGCAACGCATCGTCACTGTAGACATAAAGCCTACAATCGAACCCGGCGGACAACGCCCCAAGGACACCAATCATCCGTACTCGCCGCGATATGCCGGGAAAAGACCACTTAATCATCGATCCGCATCCCCCTGAGAGCCTCATCAAAAGGGTTCCACCGAAGCGGGGTCTGCCCCTCTCCGGCAAGGCCCAAAAACCAATGAAATCGACTTGCCTCCAAAGGGTCAGCCCCTTTTCGGAGACGCTCCGCGTCATGCCAAGCCACTTCGGCTGATCCGCCGCGTCAAAGTCTGTGAGCCATAGTTTAATGGTCATTCGTCCGGAAACGAAGTCTCCAGCGCCTGGATTTCAGTCGATCGAACGGACCGTTGTTCTCAGGCTCTTCGGTCATTCCGCATCAAGGTCTGCCAGTGCGTCCAGATTCTTTCCTCGCCGCCCTGAGCGTGATGCTGGTTTTAACGGTCTTGCAGCGCGCCATCGGACTGGTACGGGGGATTTGGTTTTGCCACGCGCTGGATGATGCGGCGCTCGGGCAATGGGCGATGGGGTTTGGATTTCTCTCGCTCGTGACCCCAATGTTCCTCTTTGGCATTCCTGGCTCGCTGCCTCGATTTGTCGAGCCTCATCTACAACAAGGTTCACTGCGGACTTTTCTCCGCCAGATATTCGCTGCGACCGGAATTCTTGCGCTCACCTGCACATCTGGCTTGCTTCTTTTTCCGAATCGAATCAGTGCCTTTGTCTTTGGTGGAATTCAATCCCAGCCGCTGGTCCTTTGCTTGGCACTCGCACTCGCGTGCACCGTACTGATGCTCGTGACTGACGAACTGCTGCGTGGGCTCCGTCTCATTCGCCTTTCATCGGTGGTTGTTTGTTGTCAAAGCCTTGGGTTCTCACTACTGGGGATCGCATGCCTGGAGCTGGGTGGGGGTGTGCCAAGCTTGCTGGTCGCCTTTGCAGCGGCGTCATTATTCGCGGTGCTGCTGGGCTGGTGGGGGCTGCTCCGCGCCAACCGGTCGATCCCGGCGGACCATCATTCGCTCGCCGCCCTCGCCCTTTGGCGCCGTATTCTCCCCTATGCGTTATCAATTTGGTGGATGAACGTATTGTCGAACAGCTTTGAATTGACCGATCGCTACATGCTGCTGCATTTGACACCGACCGGGGATGAAATGGGGCAGCGGGCGGTCGGGCAATATCATAGTGGGGCGATCATCCCGACGGTCCTGATCAGTCTTTCGACGATGGTCGGAGGGATCCTGATGCCCTATTTGGCCGCTGACTGGGAACGCGATCAGAGAGGCGAAGTGTTTTCACGGCTTCGTCTGGCAATCGCGAGCGTGGCCGTGGCCTTTACTGCGATCGCAGCCGCCTCGATCCTCTTCGCACCCCTGCTCTACAATTTCATTCTCGCCGGGCGTTACGAGGGGGCGCGGCAGATTCTCCCTCTATGCCTCATTTACGCGATTTGGACCTCGCTCGCTTTCATCGCCCAGCAGCACCTTTTCCTGATCGAAAAGGGACGCTACGCCGCATATGTCCTGGCGGTGGGTCTCGGGATCAATCTAGCGCTGAACGCTTGGTGGGTTCCGCTGTGGGGATTGCATGGCGCGGTAGCCGCGACCTGCATTTCGCAGCTGATCGTCCTCTGCGGAATTCTACTGGCAATGCATCGCACTGGGTTTCCGTTTGATTTAACAGTTCTCTGGGCCATCCTCCTCCCGGCAACGCTGCTGGCGGGCTGGGAATTCGCGCTCCTTTGCGTGATCCTCGCTATCTTTTCCAACCGTCAAGTGCGGCACGCGCTCAGCCGGCTCTGGTCGATGGCGGGTTGTCAATTCGCGCCACTTGCGAAATAGTGCCACTTCCTAAATAGTGATTGCGTGCCCGGTCGGGGCGAGCCAAGTTTTCTGCTTCGCCTCGCGTCGAATATCCCGCGGCCAATCCTGTTCTCACCATTTTTTCCTTCCAGAAAGGACATCCTATGGGCGTTCTCGTGACACAACATGCACCCGATTTCAAAGCGCAGGCCGTCATGCCTGATGGGTCTTTCAAAGAGATTGCGCTGAGCGATTACAAGGGCAAGTATGTGCTCCTTTTCTTTTGGCCCCTCGATTTTACTTTCGTCTGTCCGACGGAGATTATTGCGTTCAGTGATGCGCAGAAGAAGTTTGCCGATCTGGGTGTTCAGATCTTGGGGGTTTCCGTCGATAGCCACTTTACGCACCTCGCATGGCGGAACACGCCGCGGAATCAAGGAGGGATTGGCGAAGTGGGATACCCTATGGTTGCCGATTTGAGTCGCCAAATCGCCCGCGATTACGACTGCTTGCTCGATGCGGGTATCGCCCTCCGCGGACTTTTCCTGATCGACAAAAATGGCATCGTCCGACATCAGGTTGTCAATGATCTTCCCTTAGGACGAAGCGTCGACGAAGCCTTGCGGATGGTCCACGCGCTGCAGTACTTCGAGACCAATGGGGAGGTCTGCCCTGCGAATTGGCAGGTCGGAAGTAAAACGATCAAGCCCAACGTCGAGGGCAGCAAAGAGTTCTTCGAGGCTCAGTATCAAGGCTAGTCACTGGGGTTGGGGCGACGGCGTTTGCGCGACGCGCGATCCGTCTGCCCCTGGCATCAGTACGATCTTGAAAAATGACTTCTGCGCGGGAAAGACGGGGATGCGTCCCTCCTCGTCTTTTCCTGCCGAACGAATTTCACCAACGATGCTGATTGGTTTTTCTGAATCCTTCGGCCGGATGCGCCGGTTCGAATAAAAGACCCAGCTCGGCTCGATCTTCGTCTCGCTGGTCCAGTAGCGATCAGGCCACCTCTCGAGTGCTGCTTGTACCGCATCGAGATCGCTCCGCGCGCGGTCGACCGCCGCAGGACCCAAGGCGAACAAGATTGTCGTCAGGCTCACTCCGCCGATCGCGAAGGCGCGTCCGCCCAGCGCGATTTGCCGGCGGCGAACGAGTGCAAGCGCAATCATCGAAGCAACGAAAAACACGATCCCAACAACCGCAAGCGGACGTACTGTCGGGATCTCCGCTGCCAAGGGGCCGGCGATCGCTACCATACTCCCCACTCCCACAAGTGCGGCGACGCTCAGGCCCATCACGAGCCAAATCCCCTGGTTCAGCGTCCCGCGAACGAAGGCTGCCATGAACCAGCCAGAAACAAGCGCCGCTGCAGGGAAAGAGGGAGCGATGTAACTTGGCAGTTTTGTAGACGCGCATGAAAAAACGGCGATGAACGCGAGAATCCAAACACTCGCGACAATCCAGAGTGGATGCCACACGCTCCCGTTCTCGTCGCGCCTTCTCTGCTGCCATCCAGCGATCACCATCGGAATCGCGAAACAGGACCAGGGGAAAGTC
>Ga0169931_10015655_pt1 | contig 10133 bp, 13 predicted proteins | sample Kivu_15m_20L_FD_129675 | JGI IMG/M metagenome (GOLD analysis project Ga0169931, IMG submission 129675) | Freshwater microbial communities from Lake Kivu, Western Province, Rwanda to study Microbial Dark Matter (Phase II) - Kivu_15m_20L... | ecosystem: Environmental > Aquatic > Freshwater > Lake... | reverse complement strand
CAGCTCTCGCGCAATCACCCTGATAAGCTCAAGGCCAATGGCTTACCGGAGTCGATGTTGGCGCACGCGCAGCAGCGTACGCAGCAGATCATCGAAGCCTGGAACGTGATACGCGAGAATCGAGGAATCAAATCATGAAGCTGTCACCGTGGATCGCGCCCTCGATCCTCTCGGCGGACTTCGCGCGCTTGGGTGATGAGGTCAATGCCGTGCTCGCAGCCGGTGCCGATGTCATCCACTTCGACGTGATGGACAACCACTACGTGCCGAACCTCACGGTTGGGCCGCTCGTCTGCGAAGCCTTGCGTAAGCATGGCATCCAAGCGCCGATCGATGTGCATCTGATGGTGCGGCCTGTCGATCGCTTGGTCGGCGACTTCGCGCGCGCCGGCGCCAACTGGATCAGCTTCCATCCCGAAGCCAGCGACCACGTTGACCGCGCCATCGGCCTGATCCGCGAAGCCGGCTGTCGCCCTGGGCTCGTGCTCAATCCGGCCACGCCGCTCTCCTGGCTCGATCACACGCTCGAGAAGATCGATCTCGTGTTGCTGATGTCCGTGAACCCCGGTTTCGGTGGGCAATCTTTTATCCCCGAGACCCTGTCGAAGATTCGGGCGGTACGTGAACGCATCGATGCGACCGGTCGCGAGATTCGTCTGGAAGTCGACGGCGGCATCAAGACGGACAACATCGGCGCCGTCGCTGCCGCCGGCGCCGATACGTTCGTCGCGGGTTCGGCGATCTTCGGCAGCCGCGATTACGCGGCGACCGTGCGTGCCATGCGTTCGGCGGTGGTTGCCGCAGGCTGACTCAGTTTCGCGGGTCTGAATCCGAGCAGGACGACCGTCTTGCCGCTAGCGCGCAGCACGCCCTCGTTCTCGAGTGACTTCAGCACGCGCCCTGCCATCTCGCGCGAGCAACCGACAAGTCGCGCCAGCTCCTGTCGTGAGACGCGAATCTGCATACCCTCGGGATGGGTCATCGCATCGGGCTCCTCACAGAGTTCGCGCAGGCTGCGCTCGATACGACCGCTGACATCGACAAAGGCGAGATCGCGCAATTTGCGTGTGGCGTGTTCGAGTCGCTCGGCCAGTTGCGAGGCGAGTTCGAGCGCGAGCATCGGCTGCTCGGCCGCGAGCTGCTGGAAGCGCGCGTAACGCATCTCGGCGATCTCGGCGCGACCGCGGGCGCGCACGAACATGCTGCGCCCAGGCTCGGTGCCAAGCGACACCATGGTGCCAAAGAATTCACCCTTACCGAGATAGACGAGGACCATCTGCTTGCCTTGATCATCCTCGATCACCACCTCGACCGAGCCTGACACCACAAGGAAGAGCACGTCGGGCGGCTCACCACCGCGGACGAGCACGGTGCGCGATGCGACTTGGCGCTTCACACCGATGTCGATGAAACGCTGCATCGGCGATACCGGTTTGGCCACGGCAGCTGCCGGCTTCGGCGGTGGACCGACCGGGCGCTGCGAAACCACGGCGCTGCGCAAGCCAGGAGGGGTCGAGACGGGTCGAACCAGATTGGCATTGGCAGGTTTGTGGTTGGGCAGCATGGTGGTTTCTCCTGAGGGTGGGGTCAGAACCAATAACTCGTACTCGTCATCACTTTGGCCGTCGCGTGCATCGCCTCGCGAACGGGTGGGGGTAACTCGGTGCCGCCCGCATCGCGCGCCGCAGCGCCGTGGGCGATTTCGTCGCTACGCATTACTTCGAGCACGGCGCGACTACGCGCATCGGTTGATGGCAAGCGCTGCAGATGGTTGTCGATGTGGCCTTCAACTTGTTTCTCGGTTTCGCTGACGAAGCCGAGGCTGATGCGATCACCGGCAAGCGCTGCGGCGGCACCGAGCGCAAACGAGCCTGCGTACCACATTGGCCCGAGCACGCTCGGGCGCGAACCGAGCTCGTGCAAGCGCTGTTCGCACCACGCGAGGTGATCGGCCTCTTCGCGAGCCGCTTGCAGCAACATCTCGCGCACCTCTGGCCGCTGCGCGAAGGCAGCCTGGCCATGGTAGAGCGCCTGCGCTGCGATCTCGCCCGAGTGGTTCACCCGCATCAGGTTGGCGGCCTCGCGGCGCTCCGCCTCAGACAGCGTCGCCTCCGGCAGATCGGCGCCCGGCATCGGACGCGCGGCCACCGGCGAGGCAAACACCGAGCGGAGGGCCCGATCGAGGGTGGTCAGCAGGTTGTCGAGGGGTTGTTGCATGGGATCGCTCATTTCTCAGTGGTTGTTACGGCCGGCTAGGGCGCGGCTTTAGGGTCATTTGGCAAAATTGTTGTATGGTCCCGGGCGCGGGTCGAGGCCCTAGCTGCTCCCCCCTAAAGGAGAGTTTTGCAAAGACGGGGCGGGTCACGTACACTCTCGCGCCTTTTTCGGGACTTGCGGTACCCCGCCATTCGGGGCGCCCGCCGCAGTCGGAGAGCTTGGAACATGAGCACGGTATTTGCAAAACCCGCGACCGTTCGCGGTGACTGGTACGTCGTCGACGCCAAGGGCAAAACCCTCGGTCGTTTGGCTTCGCAGATCGCGCTGCGCCTGAAGGGCAAGCACAAGGCGGATTACAGCCCGCACGTCGACATGGGCGATCACATCGTCGTGGTCAACGCCGAGCAGGTGAAGGTCACCGGTGCGAAGCTCACCGACAAGATTTACTACCACCACACCGGTGCCATCGGCGGTATCAAGTCGATCGCTCTCGAGAAGCTTCTTAAGGAGCATCCGGAACGCGTGCTGCAGTTCGCCATCAAGGGCATGCTGCCGAAGACGATCCTCGGCCGTCGCATGTACCGCAAGCTGCATGTTTTCGCGGGCGATCAGCATCCGCACTCGGCCCAACAGCCGAAGCCTCTGAACATCTGATAGGAAGTATCGAATGCCCGCCACGAATTACGGCACCGGCCGTCGCAAGACCTCCACCGCTCGGGTTCACCTGAAGCCCGGCACCGGCAAGATCACCATCAATGATCGTCCGATCGAGGTGTTCTTCGGACGTGAGACGGGTCGAATGATCGTCCGTCAGCCGTTGGAGTTGACCGAAATGACCGAGCGTTTTGACGTGAAGGTCACGGTCGCTGGCGGCGGCATCACGGGCCAGGCCGGTGCGATTCGCCAAGGCATCACCCGTGCGCTGATCGAATACGATGAGACCCTGCGCCGTCCGCTGCGCGTGGCCGGTTTCGTGACCCGCGATGCGCGTGAAGTCGAGCGCAAGAAGGTCGGTCGTCGCAAGGCTCGTCGCGGACCGCAGTACTCCAAGCGCTAATCGCGCAGGTGCACGGACTGCCGTCACGGCCACCGTTTTTGGGGGATCGTCTAGCGGTAGGACAACGGACTCTGACTCCGTTTACCTAGGTTCGAATCCTAGTCCCCCAGCCAAAACCGACAAGGCCCGCAGCGATGCGGGCCTTGTTCGTTTCAGATGCCGTAATGGCGCTTAGTCGAGTTAGTCGAGGGTGCGTACGCCACCCGGGCCGCCGACCAAGACGACATCGGCGCCGCGCCGCGCGAATAGACCGACTGAAACGACGCCCGCAATGCCGTTGATCGTGTTCTCAAGCGCAATCGGGTCGAGAATGTTGAGTCCGTGCACGTCGATGATTTGGTTGCCGTTGTCGGTCACGACGTTCTCGCGCCATAACGGCTGTCCGCCGAGTTTCACCATCTGCCGCGACACGTAAGAACGTGCCATCGGGATCACTTCGACCGGCAACGGGAAACGACCAAGGACATCGACCACTTTGCTCTCATCGACGATACAAACGAAGCGGCGTGAGGCGGCTGCGACGATTTTCTCGCGGGTGAGTGCGCCGCCGCCGCCCTTGATGAGGCGTCGGTGCCGATCGGTCTCGTCCGCGCCGTCGACGTAGAGTTCGAGATCGCCGGTCCGGTTGAGATCGATCACCTCGATGCCGATCGCGCGCAGACGGGCAGTAGAACTTTCCGAACTAGAGACGGCGCCTTTCAGTCGATCACGCCAAGGTCCGAGTGCGTCGATGAAATGATTGACCGTCGAACCCGTGCCGACACCGATCACCATACCGTCTTCGAGATAGCGCAGTGCTGCGAGCGCCGCCGCTTGCTTGCCGTTGATTGCGTCATTCATACGATTTTCCTCGGGCAAAAAAGAAGATGCCCGCTTGCGCGGGCATCTTCTCGTCTTTCAGAAGACAGCGAATGCGATTTTCATCCCACTCGCCGAGACTCACAAGGAGTCTTACTTCTTCTTGGCGACCTTCTTCTTAGCCTTAGCTTTGGTCTTCGCCTTAGCTTTCTTCTTGGCCTTAGCCATTGTCTTTCTCCAGTTACGGGTTAGTCCGAGGGTGAGTATATACACGCGATTGCAAAAAACAAGCAAGAGGCCATCGCGTTCACGCCATGGTGGTCGTCGTGACTCACTGCAGCGACGTGATGAACTTCCAATGCGCTGCGTCGATGGGCGTGATCGAAAGACGATTGCCGCGCTTCAAGATAAACATGTCGCGCAGTTGTTTCGTCTCGTAACGACGTAGGTCATCTAGCGAAATCACTCGAGAAAAACGCTGTTTCAAGCGCACGTCGACCATGTACCAACGCGGTGACTCCGGCTTCGACGCCGCGTCGTAGTGATCGTGTTTGCGATCGAAGGCGGTGTGATCGGGGTAACCCGGCTTCACGATTTCGATCACGCCAACGATACCCGGCTCGTCGCAACTCGAGTGGTACATGAAGGCGAGATCGCCGACCGACATCTCGTCTCGCAGCATATTTCGCGCCTGGTAATTGCGCACGCCATCCCAGCAAGTGGTTTCGCGGGGCGCTTTCGCGAGATCGTCGATGCTGAATGTCGACGGTTCAGACTTCATCAGCCAATACTTCATGTTGTTTCTCCAATGAAGAATGCGATGCCGCGCTCCGTGATCACCGCATCGAGCGGAATGTCGGTGGCTCTCGCGGCGAGTGTGGCGATCCGCTGGCATTCATAGGCGATGCCGATGAGACGCGGACCACGCCAACGACTGCGTCGGCTGCGAAAACTCAGCGCCCGGTCGTAATAGCCCGCTCCGCTGCCCAAACGTTGACCGTGAGCATCAAAACCCACCAAGGGCAGCAGGATCAGATCCAAATCGTGTGCGCTGGTGTGGGCGTGGCCCGTCGGTTCGAGAATCCTGTGTCGGTTGCGCCGCAGCTTCGGTGTCGTGCGGGTAAAAGTCATCCGCTGCGCCCGTGCGTGTGTGATCCGTGGGAGGTAGGCGATACAACGGTGTCGGCGCAGCAAGTCGATGAGCGCCGTGGTATCGAATTCACTGCCAATGCTTAAGTAAATGCCGACGCGCAAGCCAGGTCTGAGCCGGCCGATGCTCGAGAGGTGGAGTGCAACTTGGCGATGGGCGGCTTCGCGCTCCGACCGCGACAGCGCGGCGCGGCGGCGCCGAAGTTCCTGTCGCAGGGCCGCGCGAGCGGCGAGCGGCACGCGGTCGCTCAAATCGAACACTCCCCCGATGAATTCGAAGACGTCACCCGCCTGTGCCGGTGTGAACCGTTGCTCTCGACACAGAGCAACAAGTGGGGCGGACTACGTCAGGTAAGGCTTTCCGCTCGAGGCGGACATGCACAATTCTGACCGCAAGCCCTGATGCCCCTGGGCGTTCAAAACTAGGGTCGAGAGGTAACCCGATCCACTATCGAACACCGCAGGTGACGCCTCAGAAAGGTTACACCAAAGACGCGTGGCCGTCAGAGTTCGAGTTGGCGATCGCGCTCGAGCGCACCATCGATGCGTTCGCGCATGGCACGAAGCTTCGCCGCCGCTTCCGTTTCGCTGCGCTGTTCCTTCGATTGCAGGCGTAGCAGATCGTTGGCGAGATTCAGTGCCGCGATAACGGCGATACGGTCGTAACCGACGACCTTGCCGCTGTCGCGGATCTCGCGCATCCGCTGCTTTAGGTATTCGGCCGAATCAAGCAGGGCCGATCGCTCCTCCATCGGGCAGGCGACGAGGAATTCCTTCTCGAGGATGCGAATGCTGACCCGCGCGGTATCTTTCTCGGCGCCGCTCACGCGCCGTGCTCCAGCGTCTTGAGACGACCGATCATCGCCTCGACGCGAGTGCGCACGGCTTCGTTCTTCTGCAGCAGGTTAGCCCGCTCGGTGGCGAGATGGTCCTGACGCTGGCGCAGCGCGCGATTTTCTTCGCGCAAGGCGCCGAGTAGCGAGAGCACCTCGTCGAGTTGTTTCTCGAGGCGTTTGATCTCGGCATCGAGGCCGGCGACCGTTTCGGTTGCAGAAGCTTGCATGGGCAAAATTATAGGCCTGTGATTACCGGTGTCCACGGTCGATAGGCATAATCTCGACATGAGCCAACCTGATTACCGGACGATCGAGAGCCGACTCGACGAATCGCGAGCCCTGACCGATCTGCCCGAAGCGCACGGCACTCTGACGGGCGCCCTGTGTGCGAGCAATGGCGTCGCCCTGCAAGACTGGTTACGAGAAGTGTTTCCCGAGGGTGTGGCCGGTACCGCCGAAGGCGATATGCATGCGGTATTCGAGTGGACGCGACACGTGCTCGGCAACGGACAGATGGAATTTGCCATGCTGCTGCCGGAGGACGATCGCCCGCTCGATGAGCGCGCAGCCGCGCTCGGGGAATGGTGTCAGGGCTTTCTGTATGGCCTCGGTTCCACGCCGATACCGGATATCGATGCGCTTTCGCCCGAGGTGGGCGAGCTGGTTCGCGATCTCACGGCGATCACCCAGTTGAGTGTTGATGAGAGCGAGTCGGCCGACAGCAACGAGGAGGCGCTCGCGGAACTGATCGAGTTCGTTCGCGTGGGCGTGCAATTGTTGTTCGACGAGCTTGCGCCGTTTCGCAATGCGACCACCGGAGGCAGCGCACCTGATGGTCCGGTCTCGCTCCACTAAGTCGGCGGCTGGCAAGTCGGCCACCCAGCCGGTTGCACTCGGCTCCACGGGCGCGTTGCCGCCACTCGGCCGCGACGAATTCGCGCGTCGTCGTCGGCATTTCATGAAGACAATGGGGCGCGATGCCATCGCGATCGTCGCGGCGGCACCGGTGCCTATGCGCAACAACGACGTCGAGTTTGCCTATCGTCAGGATAGCTATTTTCACTATCTGACCGGGTTCGGTGAGCCCGAGTCGGTGGCGGTGCTGATTCCCGGTCGTCCGCAAGGGGAATATCTTTTGTTCGTGCGCGATCGAGATCCGGCGCGCGAGACTTGGGATGGTCGTCGTGCGGGCCCGGTCGGTACGCGGCGCGTTCATGGCGCCGACGATGCTTTCCCGATCGACGATATCGACGAGATTCTGCCGGGTCTGCTCGAGGGTCGAAGCAAGCTTTACTACTCCGTCGGCCACGATCGGGAGTTCGATCAGCGGGTGGTTGGTTGGGTGAATCGTCTGCGCGCCGAGGCCAAGCAAGGACGTCACGCACCGCATGAGATGGTGGCTCTCGAGCATGTGCTCAACGAGATGCGCCTCTTCAAGAGCCGTGGTGAAATCGAGCGTATGCGTGAGGCGGCGCGGATTGCCGCGGCAGCCCATGTGCGTGCTATGCGTTTTTGTCGCCCCGGTCGTTTCGAGTACGAGATCGAGGCCGAACTGCGTCACGAGTTCGCGAGGTGGCGCGCTGATATCTCGTATCTGCCCATCGTGGGCGGTGGCGCCAATGGTTGCATCCTGCATTACCGCGAGAACGAGTCCGTCTTGAACGACGGCGAGCTGTTGCTGATCGATGCGGGTTGCGAATACCAAACTTACGCCTCGGACATCACGCGTACCTTCCCGGTGAACGGGCGCTTCACGGATGCGCAGCGCGCCGCTTACGACGTCGTGCTCGAAGCGAACCTGGCGGCGATCGATGCGGTTCGAGTCGGCAACGACTGGAACCGACCGCACGAGGTCGCCGTCGAGGTCCTGACCGCAGGCATGGTGAAATTGGGTCTGCTGAAGGGTCGCGTCCCGGCGCTGATCAAGTCGCAGGAATATCGTCGCTTCTACATGCACCGGACCGGGCATTGGCTCGGCATGGACGTGCACGACGTCGGCGATTACAAGATCGGCGATGCCTGGCGTCTGCTCGAGCCTGGGATGGTGCTGACCATTGAACCTGGCCTTTACGTCGCGCCGGGGACGCGCGGCGTACCGCCCGAATTTCGCGGCCTAGGCATCCGCATCGAAGATGACGTGCTCGTCACCCAAAATGAGCCCGAGGTGCTCACGTCCGGTGTGCCGAAGTCGGCCGCCGAGATCGAAGCCCTGATGAGTGCGGCGTGATGAGTGATTACGTTGAGGTGGATCTGGCGATCGTCGGTGGCGGGCTCGTCGGTGCGAGTCTGGCTCTCGCCTTGCGTGCGACGAATTTGCGAGTTGCGCTGATCGAGGGCGTGGCGCCGGATGCAACCTCTCAACCGAGCTTTGACGATCGGACCACTGCGCTTGGTAACGGCACCCGACGGGTGTTCGAGTCGCTCGGTGTTTGGTCTGCGATGGCGGACGAGGCGGCACCGATCCGACAGATTCATGTCTCGGATGCCGGCCGCGCCGGCTTTGCTCGACTCGCTGCGCGCGAGCACGACATCGACGCATTCGGTTACGTGATCACCAATCGATCAATGGGGCGTGCGTTGAATGCGGCCCTCGCTGAGCATGTCAGTCTCGAGCGGCGTATGCCTGCGCGCTGCACTGCTGTAGCCTTTGGCGAAGCGGGCGTCGTGCTGAAGACCGAGCCGGGTGAGCCGCCCTTGCGGGCCCGACTCGTGGTCGCCGCCGACGGCGCGAATTCTTTGGTACGTTCGGCCGCAGGGCTCGAGGCGAGCGTCGAGGATTATCAGCAGGTCGCGATCGTGGCGCACGTCGCGAGTTCGAGACCTGCCGATGGTACGGCCTACGAACGATTCACGCCGACGGGGCCTTTCGCGGTATTACCTCTGCAAAATGGTCATTACGGCATTGTATGGACCTTATCTCCAAGCGCAGCCGAGGAGGTTCTTGCCCTCTCGGACGCCGACTACCTCGCGCGTTTGCAAACCGCTTTCGGTTGGCGCATCGGTCGCTTGCTGCGGGTCGGTCGGCGTCAGGCGTATCCGCTGCGCTTGACCCGCGCAGCGGCCGTCACGGCAGAGCGTTGCGTGCTGATCGGCAATGCCGCGCAGGCGTTACACCCGGTCGCAGGCCAGGGATTCAATCTCGGTTTACGCGATGCGGTGACGCTCGCCGAATTATTGGCCGATGCCAAGCGCGACGATCATGCTGTCGATATCGGCTCGGCTGCGGTCTTGGCTGAGTTTGCGCGACGACGTAGCGCTGATCGTGAGGGCATCATCGATTTCACCGATCGACTCGTGAAGCTTTTCGGTGATCAACGCCCCGGCGTGCCCCTGCTGCGCGATGTCGGTTTGTTGTTGTTCGATTTGTCGCCGACTGCCAAGCAGGCGATGTCGCGTTTGAGTTGGGGATTTGCCGGGCGGACGCCGCGCCTCGCACGAGGCGTGTCGCTGTGAGTGCGGGTGCCCTTGGCGTGACGGATTTCGACGTCGCCATCGTGGGTGGCGGTCCCGTCGGCGCAGCGCAGGGCGCGCTGTTGCTGCGTGCCGGGCTGTGTCGCGCAGGACGTGTCTTGCTGCTCGAGCGCGACGTCCCCTCGCGCGAGTGGCCAGTGCCACCGGCGCAGGATCCTGCGGATTTGCGTGTATTCGCGATCTCGCGGGCGAGCGAGCGCATCTTGCAGCATGCGGGCGTTTGGTCCCGCCTCACTGCGCAACCTCGCGTGCTGTCGCCTTACGAGCGCATGCACGTGTGGCCCGCCGGCGCCCCGCCGCGGGGTGAGGGCAGTTTGCATTTCGATGCAGCGGAGTTAGCCGAGCCTAATCTCGGGCATATCGTCGGCAACGGCGCCTTGCAGCGCGCTGCGCTCGCCGCCTTCGAAGCGGCGGGTGGTGTACTGCGCGAAGAGTCGTTACAGCAGTTGAATTTTTTGAGCGATGCGGTGGAGCTCGTGACGGCGACAGAGCGGCTGACGACTCGTCTGGTCATCGGTGCCGACGGCGCTCGCTCGATGGTGCGCCGTATGGCAGGGCTCGGTATCGAGTCGCAGGATTACGGCCAGCTCGCGATCGTCGCTAAT
>Ga0169931_10015654_pt1 | contig 10133 bp, 8 predicted proteins | sample Kivu_15m_20L_FD_129675 | JGI IMG/M metagenome (GOLD analysis project Ga0169931, IMG submission 129675) | Freshwater microbial communities from Lake Kivu, Western Province, Rwanda to study Microbial Dark Matter (Phase II) - Kivu_15m_20L... | ecosystem: Environmental > Aquatic > Freshwater > Lake ... | reverse complement strand
TGCCGTATCCTGGCTGGTCATCCAGGCGTGCGAGGAAGATCCGCCGTTTTGGAGGTAGTTCAGGCAGGAGAAAGACACATCGCCGAGTACTACCTCCTTGTCGCCATCTCCTTCGACATCGAAGGTCATCACCGTAGAGCCGGGGTGCAGATTCCGGTCATCGGCCGGGCCACCGAAACAGGGAGCACAACAATCGGGCGTGGGTGCCAGATCACAGTAGCAGACCTCGAGTCCGCTTTCGTACATACCACCCCAGCATTGTGTAACCAGTTTGAAGCGCATATTGGCGAGTCCGAGACCCAGTTCTACCGACTGATTTTCGAGCAGCCAGATATGACCGCCGGCAGCAGCCTCGAACGTAACGATATCTATGTCGCCATCACCGTTGACATCATCGAAGGCCGGAATATCACCCCTGTTCACCGGCAGATTATTATACAGTCCGGGCATATCATCGTCGGGGTAATGAATATAAAGCGGATCGCACAGACTGCAACCGGGAAAGGAGAACAGGTACGGGTTGAATTTGAGGATATTTCCGTCGTAATAACCCTTGTGCGCCTGAATATCCTGGCGGCTGGGCAATACAGAGCCCGTAAAGATATCTGCTGCGCCGTCCTTGTCGAAGTCACGCATCACCACATAATCCACCATTTCGGGGAAGAAACATGCGTATTCGGGAGCGAACGTGTAATCGGCCTCATTGGGCGTGCCATTATTCAGGAAAGTGAGCAGGATATTTCCCACGCGCTCGAATACCACCAAATCCTGCAGTCCGTCGCGGTTCAGGTCGGCCTGCGAGAACTGCGGTGCGTTCAGTCCGCCGGCGAACGGAAATTTCAGGTCAATCCCGTTTGCTTTTACCGGATACCACATCCGTTCGAACATCTGTTGCTGAGCCTGCGTTTTCAGCGCGAGCGTGACGAAAAAAAGAGCGATTAAAACAGCTGCTGGCCTCATATTTTTCAGGTTGAAAAGGTTTGGAGCAAAATTACGCCCAAAAAGGCAATAAGCAGTCTGTCAAGGAATCTATCGGACAGCTACTGACAAAAAATGATTGAAAATCTGTAAAAACTATTTCTTTGCCGTGCGAACTCATTCATCAAGAAATCTGCTTTAAGGAGCCCATGCTGATCGGATTCATCCTGCTTTATCTTACGGGTACACTTGCCATTGGCTGGTGGGCATCCCGGAATGTAAAAACCGCTTCCGATTTTGTGGTGGCGGGGAGACATCTTCCTGTATATATGGTGGCCTGTGCCCTGTTTGCCACCTGGTTTGGCTCGGAAACGGTGATGGGTGCTTCATCGGAATTTGCCGAGCACGGATTCCTGGGTATTATAGAGGATCCGTTTGGAGCGGCACTTTGTCTTGTACTGGCCGGTTTGCTGATTGCGCGACCGCTGTACAATATGAACATTCTTACATTCAACGATTTTTTCGAGATACGTTTTGGAAGGCGGGCCGAGATTATATCTGCGTTTCTGATGGTACCCTCCTTCTTCAGCTGGATTACCGCGCAGATTGTAGCGCTGGCGATTGTCATGCAGAGTGTAACCGGACTGGAATATTACTGGGGAGTACTGCTCTGCACCACGATGGTAATTTGCTATACCTACATAGGAGGCATGTGGTCGGTTACGGTGACTGATTTTTTTCAGACAATTGCCATTATCATCGGTCTGACGGTTCTGGCGGTGGAGATGGTGAGCGCTGTGGGCGGCTTCGGAAAAATGGCGGAAGCTGCTCCTGCGGGCTTCTTCCAGTTTTTTCCGGACACCGGGAAGCCCATCAACGTCGTACACTGGTTCGCCGCCTGGATGACCATTGGACTGGGAAGTGTTCCGCAGCAGGATGTATTCCAGCGGGTGATGTCGGCCAGAAGCGTGCGCGCCTCCATTATTTCATGCTACATAGCAGGCGGCATGTACCTTACCATTGCTGCGCTGCCACTCATCATCAGCTACTGCGGCAAGATGCTGTATCCCGAACTGGCGCAGGGCGATACCCAGATGATGATACCGCGGATGGTACTTCAGCACAGCGGACTGGGTGTGCAGATACTGTTTTTCGGGGCGCTGATTTCAGCGATACTGAGCACCTGCAGTGGCGCCATGCTCGCCCCTGCCACCGTTATCGGAGAGAATCTGATACGGCCCATGCGGACCGACATGAGCGACAAAGAACTGCTTCAGGTAATGCGATACTCGGTAGTGGGCGTGGGTATTATTTCAGGTTGTATGGGACTGATGCGCAACAACATATACGAGCTGGTGGGAGAATCGTCGGCATTCAGTCTGGTATCCCTGTTTGTGCCCCTTGTATCGGGCCTGTACTGGAAAAAGGCCAGTGCACTGGGCGCCACCCTGTCCATGCTGCTTGGCATAAGCGTATGGGCAGCAGCCAACTTCACCCTGCCCGACCTGGCGGCCTCCGGCACGCTGGAGGGCACCGCACAATTCTGGGCCGAGTTCCCGCCGATACTGTACGGACTTGCGGCCAGTACGAGCGGTATGCTGGCCGGATCCTTTATTCGTCCGGACAGGCCCGCGATGACAACGGCATGACACAGATAACGGTATAATTCACGTTCTTTGCAGGGCGAAAAAGACCGTTGCACTTGCGCGGCCAACTCCTCGCCCCGTCCTGGAACATGAACAAGAAAAATCTGGCGCTCCTCGCCCTCGAAATTGTATGGTGGGTATTCACCGGCGTTGTTGTTTGGGCTGTTTTGTCGAAAATTGACAAAGCCATGTACGTATGGCCCTTCCGAACGCTGAACATCATTTTCATTGTGACCCTCATCACACTTACGCGATACACCTTTCTGATCAGCCATACCTTTCTGGCGAAGCAGCAGGTCGTCAAAATTGTGCTGTTACTGCTGATGTTTCCGGTGACATTCCTGCTTATTGACAAGGTTACCGGATTCATGTCCTACATTGAAGAACAGACATGGGATCCGATCACGGGCCACCTGCAACCTTTTGAAAAGATGGATATGGAGCATTTTATCTGGCGGGAGATGCTGTTTTTCGGCGTTGGCAGCATCATTGCCGCGCCGGTTTTTGCCGTCAGAATGATGATATCCGTTTGGCGCACGCGCAATCGCGGTACCGCCTGAACAAGCTCGTACCCTTCAACAGCCTTCCAACATGCGAATTCTCATTTTTATTGCCATATCAGCGGCCGTTCTGGCCTCCTGTCAGAAAGAAAGTTTTACCACTGATCCGCAGGACAAGCTGGAGTTCAGCACAGACACCCTGCGTTTCGACACAGTATTCACGCAGGTCGGGTCGGCTACGCGATACTTCAAGATATACAACCGCCACAGCAAGAGCATACGCATTTCCTCCCTGAAGCTGGAGAAGGGCGACCAGTCCCGCTTCAATCTGAATGTGGATGGTATTTCCGGCGACAGCTTCACCGATCTGGAAATTGCGCCCAACGACAGCATGTATGTTTTTGCCGAGGTCACCATCAATCCGAACGACCAGAGCAGTCCGTTCATACTTGATGAAAATCTGGTTTTCGAGACAAACGGCAACACCCAGCAGGTAGTACTGGAGGCCTGGGGCCAGAACGCTGTCTATTTACCCTCCCGCTTCGGTGCCGGGGGTGTTGCAGGCTACAACTGTGGTGGCGGTGAATGGATATGGGACGATCCGCGCCCTTACGTCATTTACGGAATTCTTGTGATTGACTCCTGCACGGTTCGCATGCCTGCGGGCACCCGCGTATATGTACACGGGGGACTCGGAAAAATCAGGACAGATACGGCTGTTTACCGGTACAGCGATGGCTACATGGCCTTCCGGGGTGCAGGAAAGCTCATTATTGATGGCACTTCCGACAGGCCTGTTATCATCGAGAGCGACCGGCTGGAATCCGAATTTGATGAAGATCCGGGGCAATGGACGGGAATCTGGCTGCAGGAGAATACGCAGGGGCACCGGGTACAGCACTGCATCATCCGCAACTCCATCATTGGCATCCGGGTGGATTCGGCGTCAGATCTGACGTTGAAAAACACACAGATATACAACACAGCCGGGCCGGGACTCATCGGCATACATGCAGATATTACTGCAGAAAATTGTTTATTTTACAGCAACGCAGGCTATTGTATCCAGCTGGAATACGGGGGTAATTACGACTTCACCTATTGTACAGCTACCAGTTACGGGGTTGACGGAGATGCCCTGAGAATGGGCAATGCCCTTTGCCTTGATCCGCTCTGCGAGCAGTATGACCTGTTCCCGCTGAAAGCCCGGTTCAGGAATTGCATTTTTTATGGCAGCCGGGCCGACCAGATCAGTCTATTCGACCGCGTGAATGACCCCGCCCGGTTCGACTACCAGTTCAGCAACTGCATTGTGCGCGTACGCGACCTGCTCAAGGAGAATGCCTATCCCGATTTTATGGAGCACTGTCAACCCTGTATCAATGCCGATAACAAAGACACCATTTTCGTGGATCCGGACAAGCGCATATTCAGGCCCGACACCCTTCATTCCATTGCCAACCGCTATGGCGCGCCCATCCCGGGGATAAATACCGATCTGGAGGGAAAGGCGCGCGATGCCGTTATGCCCGATGCGGGGTGCTTTGAGAATGAGTTCTGAAGCAGAGGAAAAGAGTATATCCCTGAACTTCAAATATCAATACACCCCGTACCCTGTACCCTTGTAAACCCTACACCTTTGGTGCGGCAGTCAGTACTTCCGGCTTCACCTGATCGGCAAATTTCGAGAAGTTATTAGTGAATTCCTGCGCCAGAGACCGGGCTTTGGCATCGTATTCGGCACCGTTTTTCCAGGTATCGCGGGGATTCAGCAGTTCAGTTGGTACGCCGGGGCAGGATACCGGCATATCCAGTCCGAAGACGGGGTGTTTCGTGAAGTTGACCTTCAGCAGTTCACCGTTCAGTACAGCGGTGATCATGGCGCGGGTGTACGAGAGTTTGATCCTGCTGCCTGTACCGTAGGGGCCACCGCTCCATCCGGTATTGACAAGCCACACATTTGCCTTGCTTTTACGGAGTTTTTTGCCGAGCAAATCGGCGTATTTAGCCGGGTGCAGGGGCAGGAAAGGAGCGCCAAAGCAGGCCGAGAAAGTAGATTTGGGCTCTTTGACACCCACTTCAGTCCCTGCCACGCGTGCGGTATATCCGCTGATGAAATAGTACATCGCCTGTTCGGGAGTGAGGCGGGATACAGGCGGCAGGATACCGTAGGCATCACAAGTCAGGAAGAAAATATTTTCAGGGTCACCATCGGCGCGGCTGGGTGAAAGCGCGTTATCAATGTGGTAAACGGGATAAGACACCCGGGTATTTTCTGTGACACTGCGATCGGAATAATCCACATTTCGCGTACCGGGGTGAAACTTCACATTTTCGAGAATAGCACTGTGCCGGATTGCCCGGTAGATATCGGGTTCCTTTTCGAGGGTCAGGTCAATCGTTTTGGCATAACAGCCACCCTCGAAGTTGAACACTTCATTATCGCCCCATGCGTGTTCATCGTCGCCAATCAGCATACGGTCGGGATCAGCGGAGAGCGTGGTTTTTCCGGTACCCGACAGTCCGAAAAAGAGCGCTATATCGCCATCTTTGCCCACATTGGCAGAGCAGTGCATGGGAAGAGCATCTTTGGTGCGGGTTGGCAGCACGAAATTGATGACAGAGAAAATACCCTTTTTGATTTCACCCGTGTAGCCGGTCCCTCCGATGAGAAGGCGGCGTTTTTTTACATTAACGATAGCAAAATTGTGCTGGCGGGTTCCATCCGTTTCAGGATCAGCTTTAAATCCCGGAACGCAGAGTACCGTCCAGCGGGGATCAAAATCGCGTAGCACCTCCGCATCGGGCCGGAGGAACATATTATTGGCGAACTGATTGCTCCAGGGATACTCGGTAATAACGCGGAGGCTGAGACGGTAGTCGGGATTTTTGCTGGCGTTCGCAGCCAGATCGCGCACATAGAGGTCCTTTTTGTTGAGATAGCGACAGACTTTGCGCCATAGTGCGTCAAACTTCTGCGGGCTAAAGGGAATATTTACCTTGCCCCAGTGCACCTTGTTGGCAGTTTCACTGTCTTTAACGATAAACCTGTCTTCGGGTGAGCGACCGGTGAATTCACCGGTATGAATAACGAGTGCTCCGGAGTCGGCGAGCTGGCCCATACCCTTTTGGAAGGCATGGTCCGTAAGTTCGTCGGGCGACAGATTCCAGAAGGCTGTCTTGTAGTTTTTGAGGCCGAGTTCGGCCAGATTAGCTGTGGTGGGTACTAATCCGAGTTCCTGCATGGTTAATTTAGTTTAGTTGTTAGGACTGAGGCGCGATGTCGCGTCATCGCAACTTTGACCAGAAACCAAAGTTTGTGTTTTTAGTGGTGATAAAAACACGGGCCAAAGATACAATATTTGGCGTACGCGATTTTACATCGCTGTAATTTGGATGTGTTTTAAAGAGCAAGTTTAGAAGTCGCCTACATTTACTCCTGCGAAGTATCCCGATTTCCACAACAGCAGAATAATAATTCCTGCTGCGATACGATAATATCCGAAAATACGGAATCCGTGTTTTGTGAGGTAACCGATGAATGCACGGATAGCAATCATGGCCACAATGAAGGCAATTACATTTCCGAAAGCGAGTAATCCCAGTTCCCGGGAAGTAAATGTTCCACCTTCGTCGGAGATATAATCCCAGAGTGATTTACAGGTAGCTGCAAACATGGTGGGCACTGCCAGGAAAAAGGAAAATTCGGCTGCTGTTGTCGGGGAAAGTCCCTGAGTGAGGCCACCGATGATAGTAGCTGCCGAGCGACTGACCCCGGGAACCATGGAAATTACCTGGAACATGCCTATGCGCAATGCGCGTGGGTACGTTACGTCGTCCACGGAGGTTTCGCGGAGACTGCGGTGCGCGAAGAACCTGTCGAGCCAGAGAAAAATAATTCCACCGATAATCAGTGCCAGAGCGACCACTACAATATTTTCGAGCAGGGCATCAATCTGGGTTTTGAGCAGCAGTCCGAAGACGGCTGCCGGGATAAAAGCTACCAGCAGTTTGACATAAAAAGAGAAACTCTGAAGAAATCGGCGCCAGTACAGTACCAGTACCGAGAGAATGGCCCCGAACTGAATAGCGACAGTAAACACCTTGACAAACGGCGAGGAGGCGATACCCATGGCTGAGGACCCGATGATCATATGACCCGTGGAGGAAACTGGTAGAAACTCGGTAATTCCTTCAATAATAGCGAGAACAAGCGCCTGCAGATAACTCATAATTATTCTGCTACAGGGGTCTCGTTCTTCCTGAAAATACCTACCACAACAACTACAAAACCTGCTACCATACAGACAGGAGCCAGCGTAATGCGGCGGGAACTGTAGATAATTTCGGGCTGCCACTTGTTGGGATCGGGCATGGAGCCACCGGCCATCAGGAAGAGTCCGGCCACGATGAGTGCGAGCCCGATACCCATAAACATGAAGTTATTGCGACCGAAAATCAGCTCCCGGTTGGCTGGTGTATTGAATATGCTGTCTTTGGGTTGTGCTGCGCGGGCGGGCGCAGGAGCCTGCTTTTTGGCCGTTTGGGCAGAAGTTTGTTGTTTTGCCATTATTTTCAGATTTGTTGACCCTGTCAGGGTTATTTAGTAAAGATCGTCAATACGCATTTTGAGGAACCGGTTCACCACGAACCAGGTACTGAGGCCCGAAATCAGCATTCCGAGCAGCACCAGGGCCGTCATTACCAGCAGGATAGCATTCGGATCACCGAGTGCTTCGAGTTCCGGGACTACCGAATGGAGCCACATAATCATCAGGGAAAGTGAGAGTACAGCCAGAAGACCGCTCAGCAAACCGTTCAGTAATCCGCGACGAATGTAAGGCTTTCCGATGAAAGACCAGGAGGCTCCTACCAGTTCCTGATTTCTGATCAGAAACCTGTTGGAATACAGATCGAGACGAATCGTATTGTGAATAAGCGCCACAGCGGCGAAGACAAGGAGTACACAGAGCATCAGTGTAGCCAGTCCGAGTGATTGCAGATTATTGCTTACATTTCCGGTATTGGCAGCCTCGAAGTACAGATCGGCTACCAGCGTATCGCTTCGAAGTGATTCGCGCCACTCCGACAGCCTGGCTGTATCCAGGTATTCTGCCTTTACGTTAAACCGTATGACATCACGGAGCAGATCGGGCATGTCCTCGAGCATACTTGAGTCGCCGAGATCCTCCTTCATGGTGGCAGCCGCCTGCTCTTTGGTTATCAGCGTAACCGATTCGGGTTTGACAAAAGGCTGCTGCTGGATACGGCGGATAAGCGTACTGACATCTGCCTGAGACTGCACCGGTTTTAATTCCAGCCAGATATCTACCCGTTCCTTGAACAGGTTGACTAACTTGCGGCCGTGAAGTGTCATCAGTCCGAAAAAACCCAGCACGAAGAGTACCAGCGCAACGCTGACAACGGCGTAGAAGTAGGCAGGTTTTTTACGCGACATGCATTTCAGAAATTTATTGCAAAGGTAAACGAGTAATCGGGTGATTTACCGTTTAATATTTGTGAATTCCCTTGTTTTTTCCATTTCGCAATGAAAAAGTATAATTTCCCGCTCATTTCAGGCCTTATAGGTATCACGTTGATGACATCATCGTTCCAGAATCAGGGCAAAATTTATTTCGCAAACCCGTCATTTGAGGATACCCCCGGGGCATCGGCCTCTCCCCGGGGATGGTATTCTGCCATTCCGGGAAGCACACCTGATATCCTGCCGGGCGCTTGGGGTCTCAATCTGCCCGCACAGGAAGGCAAAACCTGTCTGGGATTGGTTACGCGCAGCGACAACTCATCTGAAGCCATTTCACAGGAACTGACGACAGTTCTGAAGAGCGGAGAGTGTTACAAGTTTGAAATCTGGCTTTCCCATGCAGACCAATATGTAGGCTTCAACAAACCCTGCAGGTTACGTGTCTGGGGCAGCAACAGCAAAACAGACAAAGGACAATTATTGACAAGTTCTCCGCTTGTGAGCCACTCCGACTGGCGACTGTACAAACTGCGTTTTTCGACCTCTTCCGAAATCCGGTTCATTACCCTGGAGGCATGGTACGGGCCCGGTGTTACATTTCAATATAACGGCAACATACTGCTCGACAACTGCTCTCCGATTGAACTTTGTGAGCGAGCGTGAGTGCTTTTTCGGGATATAACAAGGGCCGCCCCACCATCGCGGAGCAGCCCTGTCCTCGTCATAATACTACTTTGCTTAGAGCTTGTTCAGAATTCTCTAACCGAGTCAAAAACGTCTCATTTTCTGCCATTTTTCACCTTTTTTCAGTTACGTAGCACCGGCTATGCGCCTTCAAAAATGCAAAAACTGACAAAAAATCAGCCTGTTTTTGCCACCGGTGAGAGAATCCTGAACAAACTCTTACTCCAACACTACTGCTTTCACCAGTACTCCCCTGTCAGTCATCACCGACAACGTATATAACCCAGGCGAAAGTCCCGCCAGATCCACGGTGATCATCTCAGCCGGTGCTGTCTCCATACTTTTCACCAGCCGGCCCAGGGTGTCGCGCACGTCAACACGCTGTATCATAGCGCCGGTCTCTGTCTCTACGGTCAGTACACCGCTGGCTGGCGACGGGAATACGTTCAGGCCGGCGGTTTCAGGGGTTTTGGCATCTGTGTTCACAACGCTGAAGTCTGTCAGTTCCAGACAAAACAGTTCACCGCTCCACTGACCCGCTGTCAGTGCACCGGTTTTCAACCACGTGATTCCGCCTCTGGCCGGATCGAAAAACCAGCCCTTGTCCATGGAGTTGAGTGCCGCGAGTCCGGTTGCCTGAGGCAGTTCTTCTGTCTGCGTACCAATATGCAGGTTTACCCTGCCGGGTTTATACCCGAAATGTACCGCAGCCTTGTACTGGCGGGTTGTCATCTGTCCTTCAAAAGTGCCTCCCTGCGGCTGACCGGCACATATCGTCACCGGCTCGGCGTACCCGTCTTCGGGCCCCGATGAACTGATGCGCATCGTCTGGAACGCACCCTGCCGGTATGCTTTGGAATATCCGTCGTCTTCATACAGCTCGAATGTAGTTTCACCATG
>Ga0169931_10015653_pt1 | contig 10133 bp, 8 predicted proteins | sample Kivu_15m_20L_FD_129675 | JGI IMG/M metagenome (GOLD analysis project Ga0169931, IMG submission 129675) | Freshwater microbial communities from Lake Kivu, Western Province, Rwanda to study Microbial Dark Matter (Phase II) - Kivu_15m_20L... | ecosystem: Environmental > Aquatic > Freshwater > Lake ... | reverse complement strand
TTACTAATTATTGCATTGTTCAAAGGCTTGGTATAAATTTTGTCTATCCCACTCTCATCTGATTCAAACGCTTCATAGGCGGTTAATATGAAGAATGGGATGTGTTTTAATCCTTTAGAAATAGAAATCTCCTTAATTATTTTCGAACTTGTAAGACCGTTCATCAATTCCATTGTCTGGTCTGAAAGAATAAAAATCAATTTACTTCCTCTCCGATAAAATGAATAAAAGATATACAAACACTCTATGCCATCAGCTGCTTCCAATAAATTTACATTTAGATTTTTTGACTGAAAATAAGAGTAAAGAATTCTAACAGTCGATTTTCTTGCGATTGATTCGTCATCTACTACCATTATATTGACTGCACCAGGTTTATTATACTTGTCTTCTTCAGTTAAATTCTTTTTCAAATCATCATAAGATGATTTAGTAAAAGAGGGTTTAAGAGATGGAGTGTGTTTCATTTTTTATTTTGAATTGCTGGGAGAAAATTCTTTTTCTACAGTTTTGTTGCTTTGAATAGTTGCAATATCAGAGTTTATTAACTTAGGCTTAAATCGTATCATGTCGGAATCAAACTGCTCCTCGTTTTCAATTAAACCTTTAATGCTATTAGCATGACTATGAACATTAACTTCATCTTCTTTTTTCATCTGGACTGTGTTAGTTTTTAGTAAAAATGAAAAAATGCTTCCTCTTTCTTTGTTATTAGCTCTATATGTGAGTGCTCTGTCCATCAGTGACAAAATTTCTTTGACAATTATCAGCCCTAACCCCGCACTCATCTTACTATTCTTCCTACTACAATCTACTTGCCATTTTTCGTTTACTCCATCAGCTTGTTCTTTGCTCAAGCCAATCCCAGTATCAATTACAGAAAATTCTATGAATTCCGAATCTTTCCTATCCAATTTTAAAGTTATACTACCTGAATTAGTGTTTTTAACAGAATTAGAAATTAAATTAACAAGCAATTGTTTAAGCCTGATTTCGTCTGTTATGACTTCTTCAGGAAATTCTTTAATGTTATTTTCTATTTTGAATTCAATAGTTTTTTCTTTGTTATATCTTCTTATTAGAAGATCAGTAATTATTTTACAGAAATTCAAAATATTTTCGATATTGACTAAATCTGTTTGAATTTCGATTGGTTTTTTACAGTCAGCATATTTTAATGAAAAGAAGTCTAAGTCCTTGACTAATATAAACAGATAATCTGAAATAGACTTCATAATATTCAAATTAGAATTTATCTTAGGAAGTATTTCATGAATTAAAGAATCATTAACAGAATTTTCTAAATCACTAAAAGAGTCATTAACCCTATTATAATTATGGGACTTCCTGCTGATGAGAGACCTTGATGAAGTTTGAATCATTTCCATCACTTGATCGATCAGCTCTGTAATACACATCAAAGGATTTCTAAATTCATGAGCTACCTTCGACAAGAATATTGTTTTATATTTGAAATCTGCATTGGCTTCTTCGTTTACTTTAATTCTTGTCTCATCATTAAGAATAAATTCATAAGTTTCCTCCGTTTCATCTGTTTTGTATTGTCTACCATTTATTTCATAGTAAAGATTCGATTTCAGTTCTTGATCAAAGAGAAATTTTGTCCCGATAAAGAGAAAGTTATAACTATGTTGATTTTTCTTAATATATTTCTTTACTCTTGATAGATTGTTATCAGCCAAATTATTATTATGGTCATTTTCGAATATTATAGAATAGTTTATTTCTTTAAATAATTCATTCAATACAGAATAAATATTTTCTTGAGTAAGTATCCGAATGTCTAGACTTTTTCTATCATTTATTTCTATCTTCTCATCTTGGCTATCCCTGTTCGTAAGAGAAATACACTCCCGCAAATTTCTGTGAATAATAGACAACATTTCTTTGTTTATGTAGTTCAATCGATTATCTTTGGTACTATAGCTTAAGAACCCGCTGTTCATATTTTCTAGAATGCTGTCATGCCATTCCAAATTTTTTTTATTTCTGTTCATATAATAAAAAAGTTGTCTCTTGTCTAAAACGTAATAATAAGACACCAAGCATGTCAATAATATAGAAACAAAATTTTAAGCAAATCTGTGGTGCAGAGATAGCTGTATAAATGGGCTGAAATAAGCATAGTGAGTAATAGAAATTAAGATCCCCAAATAGAAGCCGTGGATAAAGTCAAGTACCCCTGTCAAGTAAAATGTAAACCTGAACGAGTATTGAGTTGAATAGACCAGACTGACTACAACCACGTCGACGTTCGAGAAATAGTAAAGATAAGATCGTAAGCTGTAATTTAGGAATAATAGGAAATAAAAGTTTAAATATGAAATCCATTGATGCATCTTTTTATGAACGGTTAATATTCCTATAAATAGAAATAAAAAATACATTCCTGTTATCACGTAGCTTGTGATTTTTATGTAGTCGTGAAAATTTTGATTTTCTTCAATTACAAATATTGAGTAGATAATATTATTAATTATAGAGACAAGTAAAATTATCAAACTATAGATAATATTGTTTCTCCTTTGATTTATACGTAAGCTGGATAAATACTTTTCTTCTGTCAACGGGTTTTTGAAATTTAAAGTAAATTTCGATTTAAAAAAAGATTTCTCAGAGTCCATATATTAGATATATGTAAATGTAAATGTGATGGGATAATAATATATATCTTAAACGACTAATAATTATATTTTAGTAATTTTCTATATTACATAAATTATCAAATATATTTTGAATAATTAATTTTCTAATCATATTAAAATAGTTTATAAATTTAAAAAAATGAATCAATTTTATTTCTTCGAATTTAGACTTTTTTCGAATTTTACTTCATTGTTTGAATTAATTTTAGCAACCTCATTTTCGAATCCATTCGTTTCTTCTTTTATTTCAGATTTTGTATCTTTAGAGCTGTCTTTTTTCTTTCCCCAAGAAAAAATCTTATTAATAACATAATTGATAGAATCATTGGTTGACTTTGCAAAAGATTTAATTTTATCGCTTTCCTATTTATAAAATTATAAAAAGAATAATCATAGTAATAATAGTTGCCATACCGCAACGTCTGTTCCTTTATCTATAATATTAGATCCAGTCTCTGCAACAACACTTCCAGTGTTAATTATCTTATTTCCTATTTCTAAATCACCAAATTTATTTGCAATTATTTTTGTTGAGTTAATGGCCTTAAACATCCAATTATTAAGCTGAGTTACAAATCCCTCCTCGCCCTCTATATCAGGTGCTGTGTTTGAGATAGATTTGAACTTGTCTTCATTATTTGATGCTTTAATTGCTTGATTCTGGCTGCTTCCATACTTAAGGGTATCCGAATTCGTGTAATTATCTGCACTAAGATTTTTCAAGGCTTCTGCCTTTTCTGGCGGCATTCTCTCAAATTTTTCTCGATTAACTTTGGCTTTTAGGTGTTTTCTATAGAAATCTAGTAACCTACTATTGTAAAGTATTGTCTTCTCTGTTTTTAGTTTGTTTATTGTGTAAACATCAAGAAGTTCTCTTAGATTCTTATTCCCACCGAGCTTCATCATGTTAACTTGATTGTCGTTCCATAAATCCATCGTTATGCTACGTATATAGCTGATCCCCACTCCAAACCCTCGATGAACCCCAGCGCAATCTAGACATAGGTATATCCCGTTATTTACACTCGCCCAGTGAGCAGGTGATTTATCTAAAATTTTGAGAAATATATATTATAAATGATGATACTTACTGCAATCGAAACAGCTCTCGTTTTCTTTATCTTTGAGAAGTTCTTCGAATTCTGGATTACCATAAGTGTCCATTTTATTTTTAAATTATTATATAAACATATTTCAAATTAATTTTAAATTAATAGAATAATATTGTTGTTTTGAATGATGTTTCGTTTTCATTTTAATCCATATATTAAAAAAAAGTAAATGCATTGATAATTAAACAGTTTATCTTAGATAAATTTTTGAATTATTTTTAATTTAAAGTAAATTTTTTTATTTATTTGTTTAAAATTAATATATATTATATTCATCACCATATTTTTACTAATCTTAATAGGTATAAAGTAAATTGAATTTTCTACAAAACAAATTTTCCTCTTAATATTCAATTAACTTATGTATAATACGTGTTCTTCTAAAACTGATATTTTATAAATTTAAATTAATTCATAATTCTATATATAAACCTCAAGAAATGTCGAATAATAAAATTAACTTTTTCCTAACTCTCTTTGCACTTATATTCATAAATGTTACAATTATGAAGGAATCTGAAAATAATACAGAAGGATCTAAGCAGGAATCTCCTGATATAAACGAAAATATTTTTGAAGAGATTTCGGGATTTCGAATGCGTAGCCCTAAGGAACTTGAGTATATTAGTGAAATCACAGACATAACAATTTTAAAATTTGTTTATTTGAAATCATCTCCAAGGTCTCGAAAAGTTGCTAAATACATCAAGAACATCACAGAAAGGCTACCAAAAATATTTGGAGTTGCAATGATAGATTGTGAATTATTCCCTAAGAATTACAAAGATTGTGCGAAAAATGACTACTTAGCAGATAGTTTCCCAAAGCTTAAATTGCTCATACCTCCAAATATTAAATTCAACAAGGATAAACCAAAATTAGAGGATTATTCAGAATACCCATGGACCGAAAAAGAAATGACAGAGGAATCTATCTACAATTACATACAAGTCAACCTACCCTTTCAAGGAATTAAGCTAAAAGAAAATAATTTCCAACATTTTTTAAATAGTGATTACTTCAATAAAGCCATTCTTTTCACTCAAGAGAAAGACAGTCAGTTAATTTGGAAAGGACTTAGTAATTATTTCTTTGATAGACTTTTATTCGCAGAAGTTCATAAGAATGTAAAACCAATCATAGATTATTTTAAAATTACAAAATTCCCAAGTTTAGTCATATATCAAGTAAATGACCATTCTAGATTAATAGACGAGCCTCAAATTATAAAATATGAAGGAAATTTCGAAACAGAAAAGTTAATCGATTGGATGACACCATATGCAACACAAGAAAAGAGATATATGCGCTTGCTCAGGGGTTTAGGTGATCCATCCGCAGCAGAATTGGCAAGAGATATTCAGCTAAGCAAAATAGACAAACAGTCTTATGAAGACTATTTAAACAAGCGAAGTGACAAAAACATCCTCCTTTATTTCGGAAAAAATTCAAAGAATGTAAAACAAATAGTAAAGGAATATATGATTTCTACTCAAGGATTTTTTGTCTCTGCATTTTATGATTGTAGTAGCGATACTCAATTCTGTAGGGATAATTTTAACGTCACTAAATTCCCTGTGTTAAAATTGATTCACAAATACGACAATAAAACAATCACCACGCTCGAAGAGAGACTTCAAACAATTAAATCTTTAGATATTTCAGACACATGTAACAAGACTTTACATAAACAAATTCTTGAAAATTTCCCAACAAATGTTGTCCATGTGAAAGCCTTGGGATTTCCTTATTCAATCAGCGAGTCTCGTATGAAAAATAAATTTATTATCGTTCATTTATACAAAAGCTCTGAACAAAACTCTACAAAATTTTTATTACCATTTGATTTAATTTCCTTAGACGAGAAAATTGGGAAGCTGTTTGATTTTTACGAAGTTGAAAACGTAATGAAAGAAACGATTAGTATGAATAAATTTCCTAGTGACTCAGGAATTTTCTTTATGTACCTTGGTGGGAATGATCATTACAAAATTATTCCAGTAGCAAAGTCAGCCTTTTATTCTACTCTGCAATCCATTGCAAGCAATATTATTTATCAAGTCCTAAACGCACACATCAGGCCAGAATTTAATTCTAATCAGATTTACCAAATAGAAACTTCAACTCAATTCAGAAAAAATTGTTTAGATCAGCAATATTGTATTTTGACTTTTATGGACCTTACTAGATCGAAGGAGAATATTGAAAAATTTGGTAAACAAATAATGATACTTGAAAATGTAAAAGTGAATTCAAAATTTGAAAAAATTCCTTTCAATTTTGTGAATGCTACGTGTCATGATTACTTGGCAAATGAATTTGGTGTAAAAATCAGTGAATTACCAACAATTGTTACTCTTTATCCCTATAGAAGTGCCTATTCTATTTTTAATGGTTATTGGGATAATTTCCCTGTAAAAAGTTACTTGGAAAGGGCTATCAGCAACAGGGTTGATAATATAAATATTTCTTTAGATAAATTACAGTTTAAAAACTTAGACTGTGATGGGTTATATAGCGAAACTAATACTAAACCAAATGACACAAATCCAGAAGTAAATAAGGTAGAGGAAGTAGTTAATCATACAAATACTGATAATCTTAATGATTCTTCTGAGCAAAATAATAAGGATCATTTAACTACAGCATCGAATGAAAAAAGAGACGTGAAATCAGATTTATAAATTTAATTAGTAAAAATAGCTGAGTATTATTTAAAAAGTATTTTTTGAATTATCACTTAGAATAGGAATAATTAAATATATAAAATTAACATTCTTTTAAATATCTCGTTATTATCCGAATTTTATTTATATTCTACTTGGTCGAAATTAATATTATATTTCATTATTATCCTACGTTCATCTTCATCTTCTTGATTAATATTCAAACCATCAGAATGTATATTAAATTTCTCTAGATTTTCACATTTTAATTTTTCGATTTCTGTGCTTGATTTCATCAAACTCAGTTTTTGACTTTTATTAAATTCACTGATTTTACTATTGTTGAAATTATTGTTACTCCCATTTCCTATATGTATTTGATTCTCTAAAAATTCTTTATTCATATTCAAAATAATCTCAGCACTTTCCCTAATTTTAACACCAATATTCGTATCAAAAAGATTTCCCAACCAAACGATGGTTTGGTTGTGAACTAAGCCATCAAGTAAGTCAGAAAAATTTCTATCGCAAATTCCATAATTTTTACTAATATTCACTTTAGTTAGGCAGTTATTGACCTTAAGAACTTTCCCAAATTTTTTACAAAATTCATCGCCTAACATATTAGCGCCTAAATCTAAATCAACTAAAGTCTTATTGAAATCTAATGCTGTTATAATAATAGCGGCATTTAGATCGCTTAGTCCACAGGAGTACAAATTAAGATAGACCAAAGTTTTATTAAGACTCAGTGCCTTCCCTAAACAACTGGCCGATAAAACTTCTATTGTAGAGAATTTAAGAGACAACACAGAAAGCCGATGCTTTTTGTTGATAAGAATTTTTGATAAATACTCATATGAACGCCATTTATATTTGTTGTCGTCTAAATTGAGTGATCGCATATCGACATGATCAACTAAAACTTTAATTGCTAAATCTCTTGAACAGTCGCTAATGCCAAAGTGATAAAGATTAGGATGATGCCTCATCAAATTACAAATTGTACTGCATGAGTAATAGTCTGAATTAAATGGATTGTAACTAACGTCTAGATATTCTAATCTATCGTTAGTTTTTAATGCATTTATAATCTTCTTAGCGCTAAGGATAGTAAGATTGTTGTAAGAAATGTCAATACGCTTAAGATTTTCTAAATTGAATAATTCACAGACGCTATCTGCGAAATTATCATCTATGTTATTATTTCGCAAGTTTATATCTTCTACGCTTTTCAATATTTTCATTCCCTCTGTTACTCGTTTAAATAGAGGGAGTTCAAATCCCTTTTCTGCGTAATTTGCAATATTCAGATGCTTTATAAGAACCTTTGAGTCGTTTGATTTTTTCAAATTCGCGATTTTTAGTTTCATATTTTTGTCAAGTATCGAGGGTAAATTAAGTGACTCCACTTTTTCTAAAAACGTGTTGAATGTTTTATTTGATTGATCCTTATCTGAAATGTTTTTATTCTCGTTTGATGAATTGCTATAAATATATGGATAAGGAACAATCGCTTCTGAACCTGTCTCTATTTTGTATATAGTGTTAAGATACTTTATGATTTTTTCTTTTTCTTCTAAATTTTTGATTAAGTTGTCAATAATCGAGAACATATTGAGTTAAATTTTAAAACTTAAAACATTATTAACAAATGAGAAGAATTAAAAATATATATGATTAATATGAATCAATATATATATAGATCATAGATTATGTTCTTTACTATTAAACATCTCAATTCAAGTAAGGTAAATTAAGTATGACTTAATTTACCTCTTAGCGCATTATATTTTTTTTAATAATATATTTCCTGTTTTATAATGATTAAAATTCCCATTCCTTTTGAAACTAATTATATATAGAAATATGCATTCTCTGAATGCACTCATATATTTAATTACTATTGATTTAATTATTGTTAATATCCTTTTGATAAATGATTTATAATATTCTAAAAACGAATATTATTGTTAAAGATATTTTAAGTATCACACCAAATCAAATAATAATAATCTCTTTAAATTTCCCCATGATGAACACTTGGATAAAAAATTTTAATTTGAATGAATCTAAAATTATAGAATCTTATCAATCTTATCATATTCCAGAAAGTTCAAGTACTTATGTGCACAATGAAGATTCTTGTGCACAATTCAATCGATGGTCTATTGATAAAATTTACATCAACGAGAGATATGGATCCAGGTTTTCTGAAAATCATGGAGAAACGCAAAACCAAAAATTTAAAGGAAAAAAGCTCAAAATAGAAAGTTTTTTAAAAATAGATCGTCTCTCTGACCTGAAAAATATAATACAACAGTATAAGAAAGAACAGTTTGTTTTTCTATTAAGAAATTTAACACACTTCATGATAAAATGTTTGTTACTTAGAGCTGAGAAATTATTTCTCCTAATTGGAGAAAATTGACGATTTAAAATTGAAATTTTTAAATTTGTAAATTTACATTAAAAATTGGAGTTAGGGCACAAATTATCAACTAATTTGTGTAGTATATTTTAATTATAAATCGTTTAAGTAATAAAAAAGAATATGAAAATTTTAAATTTCACATCTAATTTTAATTTTAACAATCTATATATTAAATATGTGATAATTTAATTTAATTTAATATAAAATATAAAATAAATGAATACCCCTTCACGACTTTCAAACATGTCGATGCACTCGCTAAATTCAGCAGCTTCCCACAATGTAGAAAGAATCCAGGCATTAGGAGACAAACTTTCTCAGATTCACATCACCCTCAGAAACGAAAAAATATCAAAGCTAGAGAAATTAGACTTTAGTCTAAAAAACTGCGGGGAGAAGGTTATTGATTTTTCTGAACAATGCTCAGATAAATTCGACCAATTAAAAGAGCAACTCAACAAATTATTCTCCAATATCGATTCACAGAATAATCATATTCAAAATAGCTACGAGCAGAAGATGCAATATCTTCAAGCACTTGAAATGAAGGTCGTCGAGAGATTCGAACAAGAAGCCAAATTAAGAAAAGAAATGGAAAGGAAAGCCATTTTATTGATTGAAGAACGCTCAAATTATTTGTTAAATGAACTTAATAAAGAAGCAAAGAACAGACAAGAAAGCCTTGATAATTTTCATAGAATAATTGAAAGTGATATTCCTAAACTACAAGAAAGCTTAAAAGAAGAAAATAACGAAATGAATGAGAATGACAGTGCTGTTCAAAATAAAATCATAGAAGAATCTCAGAAATTAATGCATATTGTAAACACTGAAAAGAAGGCTAGGGAAGAAACAGAAGATGCTTTACTTGAAATGCTTAAAGCTATGATAAACGCTATGAAAGTGCAGTTAGAAAATGAAAAAAAGGAAAGGTATATTCATAATATTTTATATTATTAAATATAATAGACAAACTACTCAAGAATATCTTATCAATCTTCTTGATGATATGTGTAACAAGATGACTAAGGCCAATGATATAATTTAAAGCAAAGGAATTTTTCTAAAAAGATGACAAAATATTTTAATAGTCTTATATAATTTTATTTTTTATTTTTTTATTTAATGTCCTTAGTTTAAGTTTAAACATTTAATTATCATTAAATAAAGGAATGGAAACTCTTGTATAAAAATACCTAAACATGATTAATTTTTTATTCATATTGACATTAATATTCATGGATTTATAGTAGTT
>Ga0169931_10015652_pt1 | contig 10134 bp, 7 predicted proteins | sample Kivu_15m_20L_FD_129675 | JGI IMG/M metagenome (GOLD analysis project Ga0169931, IMG submission 129675) | Freshwater microbial communities from Lake Kivu, Western Province, Rwanda to study Microbial Dark Matter (Phase II) - Kivu_15m_20L... | ecosystem: Environmental > Aquatic > Freshwater > Lake ... | reverse complement strand
CGCGCCTTCGATGCGAAGGATCCAGTGAAGTACGATATCGCGCTCTTCGGGCTGGGGGTTGAAGGCGCGTCGAGAAAGCGATAGTCAGCTCCCGCTCACTCGCCTTCTGCCTCCTCCTCCGTCTCCAACGGCTTCACGCTCGTGTACGTGCGCCACTTCGCCAGCACGGCCTGCATGTCGGCGGGCAATGGGCTCTCGAAGCGCATGCGCTCGCCGGTGGCTGGGTGGTCGAAGTCGAGCGTGCGCGCGTGCAGGGCCTGTCGCGGAAGCAGCGCGAAGCAATTCTCCACGAACTGGCGGTACTTGGTGAAGGTGGTGCCCTTGAGGATGCGGTCGCCACCGTACGCTGCATCGTTGAGGAGCGGGTGGCCGATCCACTGCATGTGGGCGCGGATCTGGTGCGTGCGGCCGGTCTCGAGCTTGCACTCCACGAGCGTGACGTAGCGGAAGCGCTCCGCCACGCGCCATCGCGTGAGCGCGGCCTTGCCGTGCTCGCCATCGGGGAAGACCTGCTGCACCGTGCGGTCCTTGTTGCTGCGCCCGATGTGGCCCTCGATCACGCCCTCGTCCTCGGCGAAATCGCCCCACACCAGCGCGTTATAGCGGCGATCGCTGGTGCGGTCGAAGAACTGCCTGGCCAAGTGAGCCAGTGCGTCCTCCGTCTTGCCCACCACCATCACGCCGCTGGTGTCCTTATCGAGCCGATGCACCAGGCCGGGCCGCGGGATCTCGGCGCCGGGCACATGCGGCAATCTCCCGAAGTGGAAGAGCAACGCATTCACCAGTGTGCCGGTCCAATTGCCGTGACCCGGGTGCACCACGAGCCCAGCAGGCTTGTCGATCACCACCAGATGCGCGTCCTCGAAGAGCACCTTCAGCGGTATGTCCTCCGGCAGCAGCTCCACTTCGCGCTGCGGATAGGGCAGCACGATGCTGATCGCATCATGGGGCTTCACCTTCTGGCTGGGCTTGGCGGCCTTGCCGTTCACCAGCACGTTGCCCGCCTTCGCTGCTGCCTGTATGCGGCTGCGCGAGGTGTTCGCCAGACGGTCGAAGAGGAACTTGTCGAGCCGGATCAGCGACTGCTTCGGGTCGCAGACGATGCGGTGGTGCTCGTAGAGTTCCTGTTCCTCGCCGAGCGTTTCGATGGGCCCCTGCTCCATCAGCGCTGGATCAGCAACCGTTGCTGTGCGATGGGCCTTCCATTTGCGTCGGCGATGCGCGCCACGTAAAGCCCGTTGGCCAGCGCGCTCACATCCATCGCCTGTCCGTTGCTGAAGCGCCCGCTCATCATCACGCGGCCCAGCGCATCGGTGAATTCGATCCGCGATCCGGGCGCGGCGTCATCGCATCGCACCGCCACGGCATCGTTCGCCGGATTCGGGAACACGACCATGTTCACCTCTTCCATCTGCTCTTCCACGCCTGCGAAGGGGTCAACGGCGGCATTGAAGACCGCGCGCAGCATGGGCGTTCCCGGCAAGGTGCTGCCGGTGAAGCTGGTGGTGAGCTTGTAGAAGAACTTGTCCTGGTTGTTGCGGCGGCGGTCCCAGCCCACGTTGAGCCGCACGTTGTTGGTCTGCACCCAGCCCACATAGATGGTGCCCTCCACCATGATCGCGGAGTCGAGCGGGATCTCCACGAAGTGATCGATGCCATCGAGCCGGTAGGTGGGCGAGCTGAACGTGAGGTTCTGGTGCTGGATCACCTCCGGGTTCAGGCTCTTCCACACGGTGAGGAGGAAATTGCCCTCCAAGGGGTTGGGCGAGTTGTCGGGGTCGTTCGCCTGCGGATTGAAGTACATGCGCACGGCACGCAGTGAGTCCTGCCCGGAGATGTCGAAGCGCAGCGCGGCGGCGGCGTTGCTCGAGGCGATGCCGAAGCCCATCTCGGCCGTGCCATCGTCGTAGGCCATGTAGTTGCTGATCTCCTGCACGAAGGTGACCGTGTCGTTGTAGCGGTTGATGTCGGGCGTGGCGTTGGTCCAGAGCTTCACGCGCCAGAAAGCGGCATCGGTGCTGAGCGCGGGGTCGTACACGAAGTTGTTCGGCGCGCTGTTCACGGCGTGGCTGCTGGGGAAGATGCTCGAAGCATTCCCGCTGGAGTTGAGTCCGTTGGTGAAGGCGCTCTGCGGCCCGCCACTCTCCTCACGCGCCAGCATGCCGTAGGTCACGAATCGGTCCTCGTCGTCGAGGTTGCGCTGCAACGCTTCGATGCTCGGCGCCATGTAAGCGGTGGGCGCCTCGCTGAACTTCTCGAAAGTCACGCTGGTGTATGTCTGCAGCAAACTCGTCTCGGGGTATAGGTAGGCCACGTCCACCAGTACCGTGTCGTCGAAGGCGCGCTGCTCATCGAGGCGCACGTAATCCAGATGCCAGTGGTCGAACGAGCCGCTGAGCGTGGCGTAATTGAGGAAGCGGAATTTGAAATCCTCCTCGAAGTACTGCGATTGCGTGATGGGCACCATCACTTGCTGGAAGGGCTGCACAGGCACGTAAGGCGTGCGCCACACGCGGTTCCAGTACTGCAATGTGGGGTTATAGAATTCCAGCACCAGACTGTCTTGCGGCTGCGCGTAGATATCGCCGCTCAAGCCCTGCGGCTGGTAGAAGAAGCTCAAGTAGAGGGAATCCTCAGGCCCGAACTGCTGCAGGTCGATCTCCACCGATGTGAGGTGATCGGCAATGCCGTAAGCGGTGTACTGCGGATAGTTGTAAGGGTAGCCGGTGCGTGCAAGGCCATCGAAGGTGGCCACACCGATCGTGGGCGGCGAGGTGGGGTAATGGCCGTTCACGTACACGTCGTCATCCTCCCAGAGCACCAAGGGACGCACGCCGTTATCGGGGTTGATGTAGGTGCCTGCGGCCGGCGGCACATCGTACACCAGCAGCGAGTCCTGGATCAGCTGCGGACTGGTCAGGAAGAGGATGTCGGAGGTCGGGTCGAGGAGTGTGTCGAAGACGTTGTAGGCCGGCCAGACCTCCAACACTTCGTCCGTCGGCGGGTACACGGTGACGTCGCGCACCAGCACAGTGGTCTGCGGGAGCGGTGCGCGCGTGGTGACCGGCGGCACGGGTGCCATGTCGGTGGTGTAGGTGAAGGTGGTGTCGGTGCTGAAGGCCATGTCCCAAGTGCTCACGCCGGCCACTTCCAAGCGGTAGATGGTCCCGTTCAGCGTGACTCCTGGATCCGTTGACTGCGCCCAGCGCTTGCGCGTGCGGTCGATGGAGAAATCGTCAACGATGGGCAGGGTCTGCGTATCGTAGGCGTAGATGAAGTGCTCGTTGAGCCCATCGGCCTTGCGCATCTCGCGAATGGCCTCGGGCACGGGGCGCGCTTGCAGGGCCCTGAGCTCTGCGCCCTGCGCCAGCAGATCAGCGCTCGGCGCCAGCATCGCGAGGAAGAGGAGGAGTCGGCTAAGGTTCATCGGTGCTGTCTGGTGATGCGTAGAGCGATGGGTTGTTCCAGTCCGGGGCCGGACGCAGGCCTGCCGTATCGGTGCTGAGCCAGAGGTCGATGGGGCTTCCCAAGGCTATGCGGTTGTTGGCGCCTGAAGCCGGGCTCTGGCGCCGTACTCGCGCGAACGCGGAATCGGCGGCGGTATTGCAGCCCTGGCATTCCACCAGGAGGCCAAGGTTCAATGAGGCCATGTTCAGCACCAGCTGCACATCGGCGCGGGTGAGGCCCACGAGCGCGGGCACCGGGACGCGCTCGCCCCGTTCACCGGCCCCCAGCACCAGGGTGATGGCCTCGCCACGGCGGATGCGCTCATCAGCGGCGATGGGCCGCCCCTTGTACAGCTGCGCGATTACGCAATCGGTGCAGGGGTCGGGCTTGTACTGCAGCTCGCGCACCTTCAATCCCAGGATCTCCAGCACGCTCAGCGCCTGTCGCTTGCTGAGGTCAACGAGCTTGGGCATGTCAATCATCTTGGGCTGGTGCGCGTTGAGCACCAGGTAGACCTTGCGGCCTGGCTTCACCTCGCGTCCCGCATCGGGATCCTGGTCCACCACGCTGCCTTTGGGGCGGTCCTCCACGAAGACGCTATCGATCACCACCGCGCTCAGGTCGCGCTTGGCCAGCAGCGCTTCAGCCTCGGCCATGGTAGCACCGGCGAGGTCGGGCACCAGCATCACGTCATTGTGGCGCGTGTAGCTCCGCAGCGCGGCCCAGCCCACCAGCAAGAGCGCTGCGGCCACGAGCACGGGCGCCAGGATGGGCAGGAGTCGTTTCATGCGAAGGCGGGCGAAGGTACTTGGGCCGCCCAAGCCCATTCACCCGAACGGCCGATCGGCCCGCTCTGGTGCGTGAGGCCTGCCGTTCCACGCTCCCCAAGGCACATCCCTACATTCGCGCCGCCCTGCGAAGGGCCATCCTACACGCACGAAGCATCATGCCCACCCTCACTTTGAGCAAGATCGAAGAACTCCTTGGCGCCGACGCCCAGGCTCTGCTCAACCACCACAGCAAGACCATCGATAAGAGCGCCCTCAACCTGCCCGGCCCCGATTTCGTGGACCGCAGCTTCGTGGGCAGCAACCGGAGCCCGCAGGTGATGCGCAGCCTCCAGGCGCTCTACGGCAACGGCCGCCTGGCCGGCACCGGCTACATGAGCATCCTGCCGGTGGATCAAGGCATCGAGCACAGCGCGGCGGCCAGCTTCGCCCCCAACCCCATCTATTTCGACGGCGAGAACATCGTGAAGCTCGCCATCGAGGGCGGCTGCAACGCCGTGGCCAGCACCTACGGCGTGCTCGGCAGCGTGGCGCGCAAGTACGCCCACAAGATCCCCTTTATCGTGAAGATCAACCACAACGAGCTGATGACCCTGCCGAACCGCTTCGACCAGGTGCTCTTCGGCACCGTGGAGAGCGCGTGGGATATGGGCGCCGTGGCCGTGGGCGCCACCATCTACTTCGGCAGCGAGGAGAGCACGCGGCAGATCACCGAGATCGCCGAGGCCTTCCAGCACGCGCACGAACTGGGCATGGCCACCGTGCTCTGGTGCTACCTGCGCAACCCCGGCTTCAAGAAGGATGGCGTGGACTACCACACCGCCGCCGACCTCACCGGCCAGGCCAACCACTTGGGCGTCACCATCCAGGCCGACATCATCAAGCAGAAGCTGCCCGAGTTGAACGGCGGCTACAACGCGCAGAGCGGCTACGGCAAGACGCACAAGAAGGTGTACAGCGACCTCAGCAGCGACCACCCCATCGACCTGTGCCGCTACCAGGTGGCCAACTGCTACATGGGCCGCATCGGGCTGATCAACAGCGGCGGGGCCAGCAGCGGCGCCAGCGACATGGCCGAGGCCGTGAAGACCGCCGTGATCAACAAGCGCGCTGGCGGGCAGGGCCTCATCAGCGGCCGCAAGGCGTTCCAGCGCCCGATGGGCGAAGGGGTGCAGCTGCTCAACGCGATCCAGGACGTCTACCTGGACAACAAGGTCACCATAGCTTGATGCGGAACAGGGGAACGGAAAGCCGATAGCCGAAAGGCGGACGGCATTTCGTTTCATCTTTCAGCTTTCACCTTTCATCTTTGCTCTCATGGGTTGGTTCACACGCACCAAGGAAGGCATCACCACCTCCACCGAGGAGAAGAAGGAGACGCCCGAAGGGCTCTGGTACAAGTGCCCGAGCTGCGATGAGATCGTGACCTCCGAGGACCACGAGAACAACCTCTGGGTGTGCGCCAAGTGCAACCACCACGAGAAGATCGGCAGCGCGGAGTACTTCGCCCTGCTCTTCGACGATCACAAGTACACGGAGATCGCGGCTGACCTGATCGCCGGCGATCCGCTCGGCTTCGAGGACACGAAGAAGTACACCGACCGGCTGGCCAAGACGCGCAAGGACACCGGCCTCAACGACGCGCTGCGCGCCGCTGAGGGCAAATTGGACAAGCACGCCGTGGTGATCGCCTGCATGGACTTCCGCTTCATCGGCGGCAGCATGGGCAGCGTGGTCGGTGAGAAGATCGCGCAGGCCGCGGACGTGGCGCTGAAGAAGAAGTGCCCCTTCATCATCATCAGCAAGACCGGCGGCGCTCGCATGATGGAGGCCGGCTTCTCGCTCATGCAGATGGCCAAGACCAGCGCCAAGCTCGCGCTGCTGGCCAAGAAGAAGCTACCCTACATCAGCATCCTCACCGATCCCACCACCGGTGGCGTCACCGCCAGCTACGCCATGCTGGGCGACCTCAACATCGCCGAGCCCAAGGCGCTCATCGGCTTCGCCGGCCCGCGCGTGGTGAAGGAGACCATCGGCCGCGACCTGCCCGAAGGATTCCAGACCAGCGAGTTCGTGCTGGAGCACGGCTTCCTCGACAAGATCGTGGAGCGCAAGGACCTCAAGGCCTTCCTGGCGAAGACCTTCCAGATGCTCAGGAGCTGAGCGCGCGATCCTCATCCACCCCTCCTACCGCCCAAGCAGGAAATGGCCGGGTTCGCCCGCGCGTTCCCCCCTCCCGTGTGCTCGCCCCTTGACCCGTGACCCGCTCAGGTCGAGGAGAGCCTTGCAGGGGCCGGTCCTGCAGCCGCGGCATTCAGTTCTGCGCATGCCGGAGGCGCTTGCAAACTGCAGCCTTACCGCCCTCAATTCTCCCATTTCGGCCTGGACCATCTTCCCCTCATTCCCAGAAACTTGCCCCGGCCCGCTCCCCGAAATGATTCTTCACCTACATTCGCGCCCTGTTACGAAAAGACCATGTACCTGAGCACTGAGGCCAAGAAGGCCATTTTCACGGAGCACGGCGGCAGCGCCAAGAACACGGGCGCGGCTGAGAGCCAGATTGCCCTGTTCACCAAGCGCATCGACCACCTCACCGAGCACCTGAAGACCAACAAGAAGGACCACGGCACTGAGAAGGCGCTGCTGGACCTTGTGGGCAAGCGCAAGCAGATCCTGAACTACCTGCGCACCCACGACATCGAACGCTACCGGGCCATCATCGGCAAGCTCGGTCTGCGCAAGTGAGCCGGCACCTGGGCCCACGCGGCACCGGCAATGGATTCCTGATCGAAGGGGGCGATCGTGAAACGGTCGCCCCTTCTCTTTTGGGATCGAACGGGCCGATCATGATGGGCCCCACCAAGAAAAGACAACCAACCAAAAACACGGCGCGAATGGCGCGCCCAAGAACATGAGACCACAAGGCATCACCAAGACCATTGACCTAGGCAATGGCAAATCCATCACGCTGGAGACCGGCGTATTGGCCAAACAAGCCGACGGCGCTGTGATGGCCCGCATCGGCGACACCATGCTGCTGGCCAGCGTGGTGGCCACGAAAGAGGCCCGCGAGGGCATCGACTTCCTTCCCTTGCAGGTGGAGTACCGCGAGAAATTCAGCGCGGCCGGCCGTTTCCCCGGCGGCTTCTTCAAGCGTGAAGCCCGCCCCAGCGACCACGAGGTGCTCACCAGCCGCCTCATCGACCGCGCCCTGCGCCCGCTCTTCCCCGACGACTTCCACGGCGACACTCAGGTGGTGGTATCGTTGATGAGCGCGGACAAGAAGAACCCGTCCGACGCCATCGCCTGCCTCGCTGCTGCAGCGGCCTTGGCTGTGAGCGACATCCCCTTCGATGGTCCCGTGAGTGAGGTGCGCGTGGCCCGCGTGCGCGGTGAATTCCATATCAATCCAACCGTGGAAGAGGCCGAGGGCAACGACCTCGACCTGATGGTGGCCGGCACCAAGGCCGACATCCTCATGGTGGAGGGTGAGATGAAGGAGGTGCAGGAGGCGGACATGATCGAGGCCATCAAGCTGGCGCACGATGTGATCAAGAAGCAGTGCATCGCCATCGAGGAGTTCGCGGCCATGGTGCCGAAGAGCCTGGTGAAGCGCACATACAGCCACGAGAACAACATCGAGGCGATCGGCCAGAAGATCCACGACTTCTGCTACCAGAAGTACTACGACCTGGCCATGAACCCCACGCGCAAGGAAGAGCGCATGGACCGGTTCGCCGCGATCAAAGAGGAGTGCCTGGCCACGCTCAGCGACGAGGAGAAAACCGACAAGGCCATGCTCGCGCGCTACTTCAAGAAAACCCAGAAGAAGGCGGTGCGCAACGTCTGCCTCGACCACGGCAAGCGCCTCGACGGCCGCAAGACCACCGACATCCGCCCGATCTGGAGCGAGGTGGACGTGCTGCCCGGCACGCACGGCAGCGCGGTGTTCACCCGCGGTGAGACCCAGGCCATCAACATGGTCACCTTGGGCAGCAGCATGGATGAGCAGACCATCGACCTCGCCACCCGCAAGGGCAGCGAGCGCTTCATGCTCCACTACAACTTCCCCAGCTTCAGCACCGGGGAGGTGAAGCCGATCCGCGGCCCCGGCCGTCGTGAGGTGGGTCACGGCAACCTGGCGCTCCGCGCATTGAAGCCCGTGGTGCCCGGCATCGAGACCAACCCCTACACCATTCGCCTGAACTGCGACATCCTCGAGAGCAACGGATCGAGCAGCATGGCCACCGTGTGCAGCGGGACCCTCGCCCTCATGGACGCTGGCGTGAAGATCAGCGCCCCCGTCAGCGGCATCGCCATGGGCATGATCAGCGATGGCAAGCGCCACGCGATCCTCAGCGACATCCTCGGCGACGAGGATTTCCTGGGCGACATGGACTTCAAGGTGACGGGAACTGCCAAAGGCATCACCGCCACGCAGATGGACATGAAGGTGGACGGCCTGCCCTACGAAGTGCTCGCACAGGCTCTGGAGCAAGCGCGCCAAGGCCGCCTGCACATCCTTGGTGAAATGCTGAAGACCCTCGATGCACCGCGCGCCGATTACAAGGATCATGCGCCGCGCATCATCACCATCACCATCCCGAAGGAGAGCATTGGCGCCGTGATCGGACCCGGTGGCCGCGTGATCCAGGAGATCCAGGCCGAGACCGGTGCGCACATCAGCATCGACGAGATCGACGGCCTGGGCCATGTGGAGATTATGAGCGAGAACAAGGCGAGCATCGATGCCGCGCTGGCCCGTGTGAACGCCATTGCCAACCCGCCGCAAGCCGAGGTGGGCGCCAACTACAAGGGCAAGGTGAAGACCATCATGCCCTATGGCGCCTTCGTGGAAGTGATGCCAGGCGTGGATGGCCTGCTGCACGTGAGCGAACTGGAATGGCGCCGCATCGAGCGCGTGGAGGACGTGCTGAAGGAAGGCGACGTGATCGAATTCCAGGTGGTGGGCAAGGACCCCCGCAGCGGCAAGCTGAAGCTGAGCCGCCGCGTGCTGCTGCCCAAGCCCGAGGGCTGGGTGGATCGCGAGCCCGCCATGGCCGGTGAGCGCCGCGACCGTGGCGACCGTCCCCGCCGTGACGACCGTCCGCGCCGCCATGATGACCGGCCCCGCCGCGACCATGGCGACCGCCCTCACCGCAGCGAGCATGGCCATCGCGACCATGATGGCGGCCAACCCGGCGCCACCGAGCCCAGCAACAACTGATCGGGCCCCAGCCCCAAGCGCGAAAGCCACCCGGTGGGGTGGCTTTCGCCGTTCATGGCCCGGTGGGCGCCATTCATCGTATGCGAGGAAAAGCGGGTAACCAGCCCTGTCCCCCGGCCGTTCAAACCGCCTCATTCACAACACCACAAAGCACAGATGGCACGTATGCGTCAGTTGAAGATCGTGAAGCAGGTGACGAACCGCGACACGCCGTCCTTGGACAAGTACCTTCAGGAGATCGGCCGTGTGAAGCTCATCACCGCGCAGGAGGAAGTGGAGCTGGCGCGCCGCATCAAGCAGGGCGATCAGGAAGCGCTGGAAGCGCTCGCGAAAGCCAATCTGCGCTTCGTGGTCTCCGTGGCCAAGCAGTACCAGGGCCAGGGCCTCAGCCTGCCGGACCTGATCAGCGAGGGCAACGTGGGCCTGATCAAAGCCGCCACGCGATTCGACGAGACGCGCGGCTTCAAGTTCATCAGCTACGCCGTGTGGTGGATCCGTCAGCAGATCCTGCAGAGCCTGGCCGAGCAAGCGCGCATCGTGCGCCTGCCCTTGAACAAGATCGGCTCGATCAACAAGATAAACAAGGCCTTCGCGCGCCTGGAGCAGGAGCATGAGCGCCCACCTACAGCAGTTGAGCTCGCTGAAGTGCTGGAGATGACCCTCGAAGAGGTG
>Ga0169931_10015651_pt1 | contig 10134 bp, 6 predicted proteins | sample Kivu_15m_20L_FD_129675 | JGI IMG/M metagenome (GOLD analysis project Ga0169931, IMG submission 129675) | Freshwater microbial communities from Lake Kivu, Western Province, Rwanda to study Microbial Dark Matter (Phase II) - Kivu_15m_20L... | ecosystem: Environmental > Aquatic > Freshwater > Lake ... | reverse complement strand
AAGGGCTTTCCAAGGAGGATCTGATCGAAGAGAAATACCGCGGCATCCGACCGGCCGCAGGATATCCGGCTTGTCCCGATCATACGGAAAAATGGGGGCTGATGGCGCTGCTAGAGGCGGAGAAGCACACAGGGATTCGCCTGACAGAAAGCTTCGCGATGACGCCGGCCAGCTCGGTGAGCGGTCTTTATTTTGGCCACCCCGAGGCGCGGTATTTTGCGGTGGGGGCGATCGGAAAGGACCAGGTGGAGGACTATGCAGGTCGCAAGGGGGTGGCGCGGGCGGAGATGGAAAAGTGGTTACAGCCCAACCTGGCTTACGATTCCACCGCCTGATTTTTAGGTGGGTTTTTAACTTCAGATTTCGATATTTTTTCAATTCCATTGACCCTGAGGGGCCGGATTCTAGGCTGGTGGAATGAAGCGATGTTTTTGGGCTGTTTTTATTGCGCTAATCGGGATTTGGCTGGTTTCTGCGGAAGGGCAAGAAAAGGAAAAACCCAACCTCGTCTTTGGCAAGACTCAAGATTTGGAAATTGAATTAGTGACCGTTCCCGATTCGGTGGGTTCTGGGGGCAAGCCGGTCCCCACGGGGGCTGATAGTAAGTCCTCCCAGGAGGGAAGGTGGTTGCGCATCGACGTTCCTTACGCGACGGACAAAAAGATCACCCCGGAAGTGAAATTTAAATTCTTTCTTGAAGGTTATGAGGTGGTTGAGGGAGCTAAGGGCGCTAAAGACACGGAAAAATTTGTGGTGCTAACCGGGGAGGTGACCTACCGAGACGTACCCAAAGGGGAGAAGCACTTTGCGGGAATCTTTTTACCCCCATCCTCCGCCTTGCGCTTCGCCGGGCTTAAGCCGAGTGGAGAGGCGGACTGGAGTGGTCGGAAAATGAATCTGCGGGTGGAAGCGGTCGACCAAGGAACACCGGTGGAGGAGTTTTTTGATCTGCAAGGGGATCGGGACAAGGGGTTAAGTGGGCGAGGTGGAAAAAAAGATCCCGAATGGCACAAGACCGCCGATGCCATTGAAGTGCCCGGGGCGCTCCTCCCGATTGTGGAAACTCCCTTTTGGCCAAAGGATTACAAGCGGTATCCCCAGCACAAAAAGCTCTGAGTTTGGAGCTGTGATCCGCGTTCATGTCCAATTTTCCACGCCAACTAGCAGTTGATTTTGGAGCCACGGCTCTCCGGGGGCTTGGGCTAGGCCCAGATGCCAAAGGGCGCCCAATGGTGTGGGGAGCCGCGCAATTCGAACTCCCCCCTGAACCCGGAAAAGGTGCGGAAGCTTTTCCGCTTCTTTTGCAGGGGTGTAAGGAACTCACCACCCGGTTGCCCCCAGGGAAAAGCCAGGTCAGCCTCTGCCTGGGGGGGCCGGCGGTGTTTTCAAGGGTTATTAAGATTCCCGTAAGTGATCCGGCCAAGGTTGAGTCCATGGTTAGATTTGAGGCCCAACAAACCGTTCCAGCGATCGAGCAGGCGGCCTGGGACTACCAAATTCTACCCGGGAACTCCCCAGGGGAATCGGAAATCTTCCTGCTCGCGATAAAGAAGGAAAGTGTGGACGAGGCCGTGGCTGCGGCTTCCAGCGCATCCCTTCCCGTCAGCCGGGTCGATCTTGTTCCCTCCGCCCTTCTCAACGTTTTTCGATTTTCCTATCCGGAAGAAACCCGTACCGCCCTCCTTTTGGATATTGGAGCGCGGGCCACCACCATTCTTCTCGTGGATGCCTCCAGAGTTTTTTGTCGGGTGGTGCCTTTGGGCGGGCTGAGCATCTCCCAGGCCATTGCCACCGATCTGCAAGAGTCGTTAACCGGTGCGGAAACCCTAAAACTTGCCAAAGGTTTCGTCCATCCCGGAGGGGCTTACGAAGATTCCCAAGATGCGGTGGCCGCAAGAATTTCCAAACTGGCACGAGGGGTGATGACCCGGCTCCACACCGAGGTGGAACGCTCGATTACTTTTTTCCGGAGCCAGCAAGGTGGGGACAGGCCCCAACAGATTTACCTGTCGGGAGGCGGTGCCATGATGGGATTTATTGACCTGTTTTTTCAGGAAAAACTCCGTGCCCCAGTCTCTTTGTTGCAACCTTTTCGCCGACTAGCTTTTGGTAGCGGGGTTCCTCAAGACGTTTTGAAAAGAAACTTCCCTGCCTGGTCCGTGGCAGTCGGCACGGCTCTTGGTGGGCTGCCCGCCTGCCCTTGTCGCATCAATGCGCTCAGCACCGCGGGTCGGCAACGCAACGACCAAATTCGTGATCGCCCGGCGCAGAAAGCAGTGGTGATCGCCGCCGCTCTGCTTCTGTGTTTTCCAGGGCTACATGGCCTTTGGCAGGCGGGGCGAATTCAAAAGCACCTCGATGCAAGAGCCGGGGAAGTCCAGGAGGCAGAAGAGGCCTTGGCTCAACTGGAGGCCAAGGCCAAAGAGTTACAGAAACTGATGGATACGCTTGAGCAGGGTGCCTGCTTCGAACGGGCACGCCTTGCTTGGTTGGCTCTTCTTGATGAGCTGGCCGCCAAGGCTCCCGCCGGACTCTGGGTGACTGAATTAAAAGCAGCCGAAGGCAGCTCCGAGCCTTCCGCTGGGAACGACCCCCAGAAATCCATGTTGGAAATCCGAGGTATGTTTGAAACCCGATCTGCGGAAGCGGATGCACGAGCGGTCGAGGAGTTCGCCAAATCCCTTTCTCAGGGGGGTCTTTTGCAAAATGTCAAAATCAGCGAACGCGAGGCCCCCGACTACCAAGAGGGGAAAACAGAACAGGTGGCCTTAAAATTTGTTCTTCTTGCCGAGTGGCTCCAACGTCCCGATTGGCAGAATGTACCGGTCTCTGCCGGAAAGAAAAAAAATCAATGAAGTCCAGCCTCACCCCCCAGCAGTTACAATGGCTTGGTCTGTCGGCTTTGGGAATTCTGGTGGCAGGTGCCATCAATTGGTTTGGTCTTTCGACTTTGGGTGAGGCTCAAAACGAGGCGTTGGCCTTTGCCGACCGGCTCGGAAAACCTGGATTAGGGGCTATTCTGCAAAGGCCCGAAGGGGCCTCGGGGGTGCGCAGGGAAGTGGAGCAATTAAAGCAGATGATCCGGGAAATCGAATCCGTCCGGGCCGAACGCATCGCTCCTTGGGAGCAGGCTACCCTTACCATGTCGGGGGATGGTAAAGATTGGTCAACGGATCCCGGAAAATGGAAGGACGAACTGATTGCCAGGCAAAACCGTTATCTCAAGCGTTCAGCCGAGGAACCGGAAAACCGGAGAGTGATTCTGGCCAATGAATTTTATTTGGGCTTGGAAGCCTACCGGCAAAAAAGTCCATCCCCCCAAGAAACGCCGGAACTCGCCATGCAGCTCATGATCGCATCCCGCCTGGTGGAAATTCTGATGGAATCCAGAAAAGCCCGTGAAAATTATCCGACGCTGTGCCGGCTTAAATCCCTGAGTGGCCCCTCCGCGAGAGCCGAGAAAAATCCGGAGTCATCGACCGAGCCCAACCGATCGCTTCCTTTGGTTTTCGATTTGGAATTGGAAGTTTCGCCGGAGGTCTTGGTGGAATTCGTGCGGAATATCAGCCAAAACTCTGTGCCTCTCCTGGTGCGATCCCTTGAGGTGAGGAATGAACAGCAGACCTTCCCCACGCGAAGTGAAATTCGGAAAGGCCTTGAGGGTGAAGACCGCGCCGAAGCCATCCGGCAAAATGAGACACTGAAAAAAAGGCTGCTTTTGGTCTTGGCAGGAAAGGAAAAGCTTGAAGTGAAGATCTCGGTGGAATTTGTGCCGTGGAAAAATCCTGTAACAATTTCCCCGACGACCCCGGCCACATGAAACTTTCTCCCTGGTGGCTCGGTAGTATTTTTTTGCTCCTTCTTCTAGGCCTGGCGGTGGCTTTGACCGGCCTACTTCAGCTCGGCTGGCACCGTCCCGATCCAGAAGCCTCCTCCCCCGCCTCGGTGAATTTGGCCCAGATCAAAAAGCGTGGGGAGGATATCTCAAAGGCAGCCCAAATGAACAAGGGAACTAACAGGGTGGTGGCCGGTCGAGTGGATTCTCACCGAACGTTTGTTTCCAGAACGCTGGTCTTCCTTTCGGATGCCGGCCAAGCAGAACCGGTCCAACCACTGCAGCCTTCCATGATTACCGATGACGGAATTCAGGTGGGGTGGAAACAAAAGTATGATTTTGATCCCGCTGACCCCGCGGTGAGAGACCTCGACTCCGATGGTGATGGGTTTACCAATCTCGAAGAGTTTCAAACCCAGACTGACCCCCGCGACCGAGAGAGCAGTCCTGCCAAGGAGAGCAAACTACGCTCCCGCTCTGGCAATCCTGTTCCCATGGCGGTCACTTTTACCGCGAAGAGCGGGGGCACTTACACGATCCGGTTTCAGGTCGATTCACGCCGAGGCGAAATTAAGGCGGTGCCCGGTCGTGAATTCTGGCTCCTCTATGAATCCGCTCGCATTGAAATTTTGGAAGACGGTAAAAGAGCGGAAGAGGCTGCCCGGCTGACTCGAGATCGGGGAGGAAGCGGGCACTTGATTCCGCTCCGCTTTGTTTCCTATGAAGAGCGGATTGAAAAAATCCGAGATGCTTTGGCCGGCGGCATTGAAGTGGAGGTGGATAATTCCTCGGTAGTCCTCGAGAGAAACGATGCATTGAAACAAAAAGAAACTATTTTTCTGAGTACCCCCCAGAAACTTCGTCCCCTTTCGTGGGATGTTGGCGATATCCGCTTTTTTGCGCCAATCGAGGGAGGTCGTGAGATTGGGCCTTACCGGGTTGGCCAAGCCTTTGAATATGAGGGAAAACGGTTTATCATTCGGGGTCGGGAGGGCGTCAAGATTGAGCTCGTGGGTTCTGATGGAAAATCCTTTTGGGTGCCTGCAGATGCGACTAAGCCATCCCCCGACACCCAGCAGGGCGGCTAGTTCCCAACCGTTCGCAAGTTTTTCACGTGTCTAGCTGGCGACGGTTGACCCGGTGATGCGAGGAAACGATAGATATATGGATGGTTCATTTGTGGGGAATTCTCTTCGGCCTTTGGGCGCTTTCCACGCCGAGCCTTCTGGCTAGTTCGGAGCGGGATGCGGCCCTCCCTGACCCTCCCGGGGACAGCGAGTCCCCAGCACCATCGCTGACCTCAGCGGAGATGGTGCAGAGGGAAATGGACCGCCGGCGGGAGCTTTCTTTCCGTTTAAATGAGACGCTGAGATCCGCAGATAAGCTTTTTCAAGCCGAAGAGTGGAAGGCTTCCCAAGAGCGCTACCGGGAGGTTTTGGCAGAGACCTTCCCCGAGGGGTCCTTGGCGGGCTTCCACTCCAAGGCTCGGGTGGGGTTGGCCAGGTCTTTGGCTGGGGAAGCTTTGGCCAAAGAAAAAGCCGGACTGATCCCCGAAGCCGCCGGTTTAATGAAAGAGGCTGCGGATCTTGACCCCAACAATGCGAAATTAGCCCGGGAAAACGCTTCCATGCAGGAACAAGCGATCCGAAAGACCAATCCTTTCCCGGATCATCCGGCGGTCACACCGGAACTTCTTGAGCAAACGGCAAAAATCAAACAACTCCTTTCCTTGGCTCGGCAACTGCAGGAAACCGGGCAATTCCGCAAAGCCCGGGAGGCTTTGGATGACGTCCTGCGGATCGATCCTTACAACCGGCAGGCGCGGCGCTTGATCGAGGAAGTGGAAGACGCGCGGATGTCGATGGCCAACCTGCGATACGAGGCCAGTCGGACCAAGGCCTTGACCAAGGTCACGGAAGCTTGGCTGCCGCCCCCCGCCCCGGTCATTGCGGCGCGGGGTTTGCGCGGAGCCGGCATGGCCGGTTCTTCCCGGGCAACGGAGATCCTTCGATCTCTGGCGACGATTCGGCTGCCTGAACTGGTGTTCAATGAGGAACCCATCCGTTCGGCCGTAGCCCAGTTGCAAAAGTTAAGTGAGCAGTATGATCCGAATAAAAAGGGGCTGAACTTTGTGCTACGGCTCCCGGCGCCTGCGGAGGGTCGCGATCCCGAGGCCGCCAACGTTAGCCTTGAGCTCCGGGATATCACCCTGCAGACGGCCCTTAAATATCTTTGTGAACAAGTTCGGGGCGGGGAAAAGTTACGTTTTCAAGTAGAGGAGAATGCGGTCTTCCTTCTTCCGGCCACCGAGACAGGCGGAGAGCTGGAAAGCCGAAGTTTTTCCCTGCCTCCGAGTTTGGCCACAAAAACAACCGATGACCCCAAGAAGTCAGGGGAAACCATTCTTAAGGACATCGGGGTTAATCTGGATGTGGAAGGGGCCTCGGCAGTTTTTTTTAGCGATACGGGTAAGCTGGTGGTGCGCAACACCCCCAATGAGTTAAACAAAATCGAACAACGAATTCAGGATGCCCAAGGCGAACCTCCCCAAAAGCAATTTGAGGTGGAAACCAAGTTCCTGCAATTCACCGAAAACGATCTCAAGAATTTTACCTTTAACCTTCAGGCCAGTGGTGGTCCGGCCTATCCGGGGCCGGGAACTCCGGGGCAAACGTACAATCCCGGGCAAGCCACCGGAGGCACGGATGGTCTGCGGGGAACCACCGGGTTGAACCAAAACGGTGTCTCGGTGGTGGCGCTGCAAAGTTTACTAGATCCGACCTACCCGCAAGACGTATCCAACCAGATCGGCCTTAACGCCAGGGTTTTTGGACGAGGTTTTTCCGCCTTGTTGCAATTGCTGCAAAACGCAATTGGCCGCGACCTGGTGGCAGCCCCGCGAGTTACCTTGGCGGATGGGAAGCCGCCCTCCAAAATAACCATTAGCCGGCAAATGTTTTACCCGACCAGCTACACCCAGCCTACGGTTCCGAATAATGACCAAGGGGTGGGAGCAGGCTTCATTCTTCCGAGCAATCCCACCGGTTTCGAGCCTCGTGATATCGGCGTGACCTTGGCGGTGAAAGGGGAATCCACCAACATCCCTCGGGCGGTGGATCTGGAATTTAGTAAACTTGAAGTCGAGGATTTTGAGGGGTTTGTAGATTATGGCTCGGCGATTGCCACCGTTTCCTTTGGCGAAGGCCCGTTAACCACCGGAAGTGCTACCGTGGTGCCCCCGGTTTCTTCCCCGATTGGGCAGGCGCCTTACTTGGTTCCTATTTTTTCGAAACGTTCCTTGCAGAGCCGCGTTCGACTGCTTCACGGGGAAACCGTGGGCATGGGGGGCTTGATTGCCGAAGCGGTCCAAGCCGTCGACGACAAGGTTCCACTTCTTGGAGATCTCCCCTTGATGGGGCGTCTTTTTCGTAGCGAGGCTTCCCAGAAGGTAAAAAGCAATTTGGTCATTTTTTGTACGATGCGGATTATCAATCCGGACGGGTCGCCGGTGTTTCCTGATGAGGAGACCAATCCTGAATTTGCCCAAAGCGAATCCGCAACGATGATGCCAGAGGTTCCATGAGAGGCATGAGCCATTTTCTTCTGGGGCTTTTTTTTCTTCTCGCGTCGACCTTGGGCCCGGCGCAGGCACAGGATCCCATGGCGGCGGAAACCGCCCGGAGGCAAAAAATTCTTGAGCCGCTCTTGGCGGCGTTCGAGCGATGTCAAAATCTCGCGCGGCAGGGAGATCTGGAGGATGCTTCCCGCGAGCTGTCAAAGGCTTGGAAAGACCTTCCCGAAGGAATGCGGAGTACGCCTCCTGCCCGCAAGGTTGCCGGAGAACTGGCAGCTTGGGAGGCCAAACTTGCCGAAATGGCCGCCCAGAAAAACCAGTGGCCCGATGCGCGGCAAAAAGCGTTGCAGGCGCTTGCGCTGGATTCAAAAAATGGCTCAGCCCTGCAGACCCTGGAAAAAGCGGACAATATTTTACGCAGAGGTGCGGTGGGGCAGGAGGCGGTCAATCCCGCCTTAACTCCCGCTTTCTTTGAAAAACTTTCCAGCGTACAGGCGAGCTTGAAGGAGGCCGCGCAATTAAGAGAAACCGGTCAACTGGACAAAGCGGAGACCCGATATGAGGCCGTTCTTCGGACCGATCCGTTCAACCGGGTGGCCACTGAGGGAATCCGGAAAATTTATGAGGAAAGAGCCTTGGTTGCTGAGAAGTCACGCGATCTCGCCAATTTGGAAAAAAAGAGGCAGGTACGCGAGAGCTGGAACAACATTCTGCCCCGCAAGGAGCAGGTCTCAGGAAGTGTGGCCATTGCCGGAGCGATGACGGCCTCTCCCACTTTTGTGCTGCGGGAAAAATTGAAAAAAACGAAAATTCCACAGGTTGATTTTACCGGGGCCGATTTAGAGACCATCCGGAGGGCTCTGAACGCCCTCAGCCGACAGTACGATCCTGATCCGGAAAAAACCGGGGTGAACTTTGTGGTGAGTTCAGATGTCGCTTCGGCTCTTCCGGTCAATTTGCGACTGCGGGATGTCAGCCTGCAGGACTTGGTTCGTTACGTGGCCCAAATTGCGGGCGTTCGGGACCGTCTCACCGATGTGGGCGTTACCTTTGCCCCGCTTGTGGAGACCCGACCTGACTTAATCCCCAGAAGCTTTACGGTGAGTCCTTCCTTCTTTCGCCCTTCCGCCGCAGGAGACTCGGAAAGTCCTGCTGTCCGAGGGGGGGCAGGCGCTAAAGATGATGAAGTTGGGACCTCCGCGAACCGAAGTGAGCAAGCCAAGCTTGAGGCTCTGGGCATTGTGTTTCCGCCGGGAGCTTATGCGGTCTACAACCGAAACACTTCCCAGCTGAAGGTTGTAAACAACGCGGAGATGTTGGATTTGATTGGGCAGTTGATTAGTGCCGCAGAGGAGGAGACATTGCTGATTAACGTCGGGATCCGCCTCGTCGAAATTAACCAATCGGATCTGGACAGCATCACCGCGAACTCCACCTTGGCTGGGTCACCCCTTTCGGCCATTCCCGCGGGTTTGACCGCCAACAACCAAGGGCCGACGGCTGTCGCTGCCGCGGGCTGGAATGCACAACTCAATCAGATTCAGGGCGTAGGCCTGTTACCTAACAACACCCTGCAATCCTTTCTACAGAACGGGGTCTTGGCGGGAACGAACCAGACCTCTTCGTATTCGCTCAACACCCTCGACCTAGGGGGCACGATTCTCAACGGCATGCAGTTCCGCACAATGATTACGGCGATTTCGCAGAAAAGTAGTGCCAACGTCCTCGCCAATCCCAGCATCGTGCTCAAGCGAGGACAGGAAGGCGTCATTGAAGTTACCCAAGAATTCCGTTACGTACAGGAGTACAATGATCCCCAATCTTCCATTCGAACATTTGCGCCTGTCTCCACGACGGGAGTGGGTTTTGCCACCGTTTCCTTCAACGTGCCTGGGCCAGAAACGGTGATTAGTTCCTTTCCCTCCCAAATCAGCGACCCCGTTCCCATCGGCGTCAAGATGGGGGTAAAGCCGGACGTGACGGGAGATAATAGCCGAGTGCTGATGAAGCTGACTCCAAGTTTTGTGGATTTTGAGGGTTTTATCAATTACGGAACTCAGATCAACTCCGCCTACGCCGCCTCTTACTACGATGATCAAGTCACGATTCTTACCAATAATATTCAGCAGCCAGTCTTTGTCCGGAGAGACTTTGAGCTTCCCGACGTGGAGGTTGCCGATGGCCATACCCTCCTCTTGGGGGGCTTGTTGCGCGAAGACATTCAAAAAATCGATGAAAAAGTCCCTATCTTGGGAGATATCCCATTGCTTGGCAGGGCTTTTCAGGGAAAGACCGAACAAGCGTTTAAAAAGAACACCCTAGTTTTTGTCACCCCAAGGATCCTGCAGGTGGACGGTCAGCCTCTTAACCCCACCGCAGGCACGGCGACAACCGCCTCGGCGGCTCTTGCGCCCTAACCGTTTATCTGCGAATCAGGCGGTACTCAAAATCGCCGGGGATGACCCGCGTGTTACCGGCCGACCAGCCCAGGATATTCGCGGTGGAATATCCCAACCCGCCGAAGACAAAATAAAAAACGGAGCTGGCCAGATCCGCGGTTTCGGATTTGGCATACCAAACTCGGGGTCCCAGATCTTTGGATCCATGGGAGGGGAGATCAATGCCACCCCGCCGTTCCGCCTCGCCGATTTTGATCTTTTCCAGGGATTCGTAGCGCACCCAAACCGGTTTCTGCTCCGGTTCGGCGTATCGGGAGGTTTCCTTT
>Ga0169931_10015650_pt1 | contig 10134 bp, 9 predicted proteins | sample Kivu_15m_20L_FD_129675 | JGI IMG/M metagenome (GOLD analysis project Ga0169931, IMG submission 129675) | Freshwater microbial communities from Lake Kivu, Western Province, Rwanda to study Microbial Dark Matter (Phase II) - Kivu_15m_20L... | ecosystem: Environmental > Aquatic > Freshwater > Lake ... | reverse complement strand
GAAGGTGGACATCACCGACCGCGCGGCGGGGCCGGTGAACGACCCTTCCTACGCGAAGGCGCTCGTGCTCAAGGACGGCGCCACCACCGTCGTGCTCGTCACGGTGGACGCGGTGGCCATCGGCGGCATCGGGCGGATTGGGAATGATTACCTCGGCAAGGTGCGCGCGGAGTTGGAGCGCGAACTGGGCATCCCGCCCGCGAGCGTGCTGGTCAACGCGAGCCATTGCCACAGCGTCGTGCGGCGCGACACGGACGCGCTCACGGTGCAGGCGGTGAAGGAGGCGGTGAAGAATCTCGTGCCCGTGCGCGCCGGGGCCGGACGCGGGCGGGAGGACCGCATCATGGAGAACCGCCGCCTCAAGCTGAAGGACGGCAGTGAGCTGGACCTCCGCCGCGCCTACGCGACGCCGCGCGACGAGGATGTGGCCGGCGTCGGCCCCGTGGACGCGGAGATTGGACTGCTGCGTCTCGACCGCGCGGATGGCCGGCCGCTCGCGCTGGTTTATAACTTCGCCTGCCATCCCATCCACGGCGTGCCGGCGGGCGGGAACACGGCGGATTTCCCCGGCTTCGCCTCGAGGGTCATCGAGGAGAACTTCGGCGAGGGCGTGATGGCGTTCTTCGTGCAGGGCTGCGCGGGCGACATCAACCCGTCGCTCTACAAGGCCACGAGTCATCCGCACGACGCGGAGGCTTACGGGAATCTGCTCGGACTGAGCGCGCTGCGGGCGGCGCGCGGCATCAAGACGGGCGAGGCCAGCACGCTGCGCGTCGTGCGCGAAGCGGTGTCGTTGCCGCGAGCGGCGGACTACACCCAGCGCATCGCGGCGATTGAGGCGGAGCAGGCGCGGCTGCTGAAGTCGTTTCGCGGCACGAGCCTGAACTTCAAGGCGTTCCTCCCGCTGTTCCTCCAGCACAAGCTGTCGCCGGATTTCCCCGGCTATCACAACTACGGCTACCTCCACGAAAAATCGCAGGGCCGCGACGCCTTGGCGAAGCTCGACGCGGAGAACCGCGCGAACATCGAAGCCTATCTCCAAAACATCCAGGCGATGGAGCGGCTGCAGCATTTGCAGGTGAACCTCGCGCTGCTCAAGATGCATCAGGCCAAGGCCGTCGCCGCTGGGAACGCCGCGCTGGAGACCGAGATGTCCGGCCTGCGTGTGGGCGATTTCACGATGGTCACGTTCCCCGGCGAGCTGACGGTGGAGCTGGGCCTCGCGGTGAAGAAGCGCGCGGCGGGGAAGTTCACCTTCGTCGCCGGCTACACCAACGGCTATCTCTTCTACCTGCCCACCGAAGCGCAGCGGAAGAACACCGGCTACGCGCAGGAAGACTGCGACTGCCTCGTGGCCCCCGAGTGGCGGAAGATTTTCGACGCGCGGACGGATGCGGTGCTGAAGCGGCTGAACCAGTAGCTCGACATTCCGATGTCGAGTCGGGCGCATGAACGAAGAACGATGTAAGAAAACTGGGAGCGGGCAACTCGACATCGGAATGTCGAGCTACTCGGAAGTGTCGAGCTACTGGGAACCATGAAGAAGCTCTGGCCGCCAACTAGCATTCCCGCACGCCCGACTTTCCGAGGCGTGAAGGTCGAAGAACTCTGGCCGGTGCCGGGCTATCGGAGAAGTCTGCCGCACCTGCGCGTCGAGGGGGCGACTTACTTCGTGACCTTTCGGCTCGCGGATTCCATCCCAGAGGCCATCGCCGAGCAGTGGCAGGAGGAGCGCGTGTTCTGGCTCCAGGCGCATGGCGTTGACCCGGCGTGGGCGGAGCTGGACCCGAAGCGTTGGCGCGATGCCTATCTGGCTATCCCTGTCGGCGAGTGCCGGGCATTCGAGCGCGCGCAGCAGCGGCAGTTTCTCGTCGAGTTGGACAAGTGCCACGGCAGTTGTGTGTTGGGGAAGGCCCACGGCATCGTCGCGCAGGCACTGGAATTCTTCCACGGAGAGCGGCTGTGGGTGGGCGATTACGTCGTGATGCCCAACCATGTCCATGTGCTGGCGCAGCCGTTTCCGGGCGTGCAATTGGAGGATTGGCTGTATTCGGTGAAGCGCTTTTCGAGCGCGGAAATCAGCCGGCAGTTACCGCCTGAAACCCCGGAGGCGACGCGCGCCGGGCACTTGTGGCAGACGGAGTCGTTCGACCGCATCGTGCGCGGGGTGGAGGAACTGGCGCGCACGCGCGGCTACATTACAAGCAATCCGGCGAAGCTGCGCACCGGGACGTTTGCGACGAAGCGGATGGACTGGCTCGATGAGTTTGCGGCTCCAACCGGCAGTTCGACGTTTGAGTGTCAGGTGGAATCGGCTCGACCATGAGAAAGCTTTTTAGAGTTTTGTGGCGTTCATGTCTCGACATCGGAATGTCGAGCTACAGGTGGGCTGCGACTGCCTCACAGGGCCGTTTGGCGGGGCATTCTCATTGCGCGGAACCAAGTGACGGGGAGCCGGCGGAAACAGTAGCTCGACATTCCGATGTCGAGTTCGGGGCGTTGAAACGAGAACGGTGCCAGCAAGTCGGGAGCTGCGGACTCGACATCGGAATGTCGAGCTACTTGGGGAGGGCGAGCTTCCCACTGCTCCTGCTCGCGCTGCCCGCTGCCGCGCTCACGCCGAGCGAGGAGGCGCTGCGGCGGGAGTTGGGCGAGGGCACGCCGGAGCCCATTCCACTGTGGACCGGCCAGCCGCCGAGGTTTCTCACCAACGCGCCGCCAGAGTCCGTGGTTGAGAACGCCCGCATCAGGAACATCTCCGTGCCGACGATGAGCGTGTATCTGCCGCCGAAGGACAAGCGCACTGGCATGGCCATCATCGTGTGCGCGGGCGGCGGCTACGGCGGGCTGGATTGGCGGACGCATGTCCACTACGCGGCGGAGGTTTTTGTGCCCAAGGGCGTCGCGGTCATCGGCCTAAAGTATCGCACGCGCCCGCCGCACTTGCTGGACAACGCGGGCATCCAGGGGCTCACGCTGCTCGACGCGCAACGCGCCGTGCGGCTGGTGCGGCAGCGCGCGGCGGAGTGGGGCATTGACCCGAGAAAGGTGGGCGTCGCCGGCTACTCGGCGGGCGCGAACCTCGCGATGAATCTCGCAGCGAACTTCGACGCGGGCAATCCGCAGGCCACCGACCCGGTTGAGCGCCAGAGCTGTCGCCCGGACTTCGCGGTGGGGCTGGGCACGTGGCATTGGCGCAAGCCGGAGAACCCGTTCAAGTTCCCGCCCAACGCGCCGCCGGTCTATCTCGTCCACGCCACGACGGACAAGCCGGTCGAGATAGCGCAGAACATCGTCACGGACTTGAAGCGGCTCGGCGTGCCGGCGCGGCTGGACTTGTTCGAGGAAGGCGGGCATGGCGTGGGGAACCTGATTCCGCAGCGGGTGAAGAACGGATTCCCGCCGGCAAAGTGGCCGGACTTGCTGTTGGATTGGCTCGCCACCGGGCCGAAGCCTGCCCCATCTTCTCCCTGATTTTATGTCCGACGACCTCAACGACCTGTATCAGGAAGTCATCCTGGAGCACGCGAAAAGCCCGCGGAACTTCCGCGAGCTGCCCGGCGCCAACCGCGTCGCGCACGGGCGCAACCCGCTCTGCGGCGACAACTACACCGTCTATCTGCTCATGGACGGCGACGTGGTGAAAGAGGCGACCTTCCAAGGCTCCGGCTGCGCCATCTCGAAGGCGTCGGCGTCGCTGATGACGACTTTTGTGAAGGGGAAGACGCGCGTTGAAGTCGAGGCGCTGTTCGGCCAGATGCATGACATGGTCACGACGGGTCACGCGGTCGTGAAGCTGGGGAAGCTCGCGGCGTTCGCGGGCGTGCACAAGTTCCCGGCGCGCGTGAAGTGCGCCATCCTCTCCTGGCACGCGGCCAAGGCGGCGGTGGAAGGCGGCGCGGAAACGGTGAGCACGGAGGGCGAAGCAAATGACTGAACCTGCTTCAGTTCAAACTCTGGCGAGATTGCATGAAGAGCAGTTCGTGCGGGCTTTTGTTTTGCCCGAGAAGCAAGACCGTTGGCTGTCCCTGTTGATGAAGCCAAAGCGAAGACGCGACGTTACGCACTCGTTGTCTGGTCCACATGACCTTGATGAACGCTGGGCCATTCCGATTCAGTCGGCTGACCAAACCACTGCGGGCGTTTACAAACTGCTCGCTGCGAAGCGAGCACCGAAGTCATGCCACTTGGTTTCGGAGTCGAATGAACTGGATGGACGGGAGATGGAATTGGAAGCAGCCATTGATGCAGTCCTCGGTATGGGTATGGGCACGATTGTTTCGTGCATTCCGGGGCGCCTTGCCTATTACGAAGCTGAGTTCCGAACACGTTTTCTCTTGGAACGAAAGCAACCAGCCTGATTTATGCACTCCTACGAAAATGTCACCCTGACCCGCGACGTGGATGCCACGCGCATTCCGTCCGGCGAGAAGGGTTTTATCCCCAAGGGCACCGAGGTCACCATCACGCAGGTGCTCGGCGGCACTTACACCGTGCAGTTCATCGGCGGCCTCGCGCGCATCGAGGGCAAGGACGCCGACGCGCTGGGCAAGACACCCGAGGCCGCGCCCGCGCCGGCCGCCACCGCTGCGCCCGCCGGGCCGGCCACCAAGGAGTCGCTCTCCGCGCAGGTCTGGACGCAGCTCCGCACCTGTTACGACCCGGAAATCCCCGTCAACATCGCCGACCTCGGCCTCATCTATAACTGCGACCTCACCGAGCTGGGCGCGGGCAGCTTCAAGGCGGACGTGAAGATGACGCTCACCGCGCCCGGTTGCGGCATGGGCCCCGTGCTCGTGCAGGACGTGCAGAACAAGCTCCTCTGCCTTGAAGGCATTGACGACGTGAACGTGGAGCTGGTCTGGGATCCGCCGTGGAACCAGGGCATGATGACCGAGGCGGCGAAGCTGCAACTCGGACTCATGTAGCAGCCGACGTGAGGAGGCTCTGTATTCCATGAAGCAGGTGAGAAAGCAAGAAGGTGGGAAAGTGAGATCGGCGCTCCCGACGGGACGGTGCGTGCCTTCTCCCTTCGCACAGCGAGGGGAGAAGGTGGCCGCAGGCCGGATGAGGGGTGAGGCCGCCAACGCACGAAACCCCTCACCCCAACCCTCTCCCCTCCTCCGAGGAAGGGAGAGGGAGCAGAAGCGCATCGCACGACTGTCCGCCCTCTCACTTTCCCGCTTTCCCACTTTCCCACTTTCCCCGCTCCCCACGCGATGACTTCTCCCTCCCCCAATTGGTCCGCCCTCCGCGCAGACTTCCCCATCCTCGACCAACAGGTCCACGGCCATCCGCTCGTTTACTTCGACAACGCCGCCACCTCGCAGAAGCCGCGCGCGGTCGTGGACGCCCTTGTGCGCTACTACGAGCGCGACAACGCCAATGTCCACCGTGGCATCCACGAGTTGAGCAACCGCGCCACCGCCGGCTACGAGGCCGCGCGCGTCCGCACCGCCAAGTATCTCAACGCCCGCGACCCGCACGAAATCGTCTTCACGCGCGGCACCACCGAGGGCATCAACCTCGTCGCGCAGGCGTGGGGGGGCAAATTCATCAAGGCCGGCGACGTGATCCTCGCCACCGAGATGGAGCACCACAGCGACATCGTCCCGTGGCAGCTCCTGGCCGCGCGCACCGGCGCGAAGCTCCGCTTCCTGCCCATCCGCATGGACGACCACACGCTCGACCTCGCGCGCCTCGACGAGTTCCTCACGCGCGACGTGAAGCTCTTCGCGATGGCGCACATCTCGAACGCCCTCGGCGTTGTAAATCCCGTCGCCGAACTCTGCGCCCGCGCGCGCAAGGTCGGCGCGGTCACGCTCGTGGATGGCGCGCAAAGCGCCGGGCATCTCCCCGTGGACGTGCAGGCCCTCGGCTGCGACTTCTTCGCCTTCAGCGGCCACAAGATGTGCGGCCCCACCGGCAGCGGCGCGCTCTACGGCCGCGCGGAAGTCCTCGAAGCCACGCCGCCCTACATGGGCGGCGGCGAGATGATCGCCACCGTGGACTACGACCACAGCACCTGGAACACCATCCCGCACAAGTTCGAGGCCGGCACACCGGACATCTCCGCGCCCATCGGCCTGCACGCGGCGATGGACTACCTCGACGCCATCGGGCGCGAGCACATCTGGCGGCACGACCAGGAACTCGCCGAATACTGCCACGACCGGCTCGCATCGCTGAACGGCGTGCGCCTCTTCGGCCCCGCGAAGGGCCGCGCCGGCCTCGTGAGCTTCCTCCTGAACGACGTGCATGCGCACGATGTCGTGACCATCGCCGACCGCTACGGCGTGGCCTTGCGCGGCGGGCACCATTGCACCCAGCCGCTGATGAAAAAGCTCGGCGTTCCCTCCACCGCCCGCGCCAGCTTCTACTTCTACAACACCCGCGCCGAAGTGGACCACTTCATCGAAGTGGTGAAGGAAATCCAGAAGTTCTTCGGAGCGTGAGCGGGCGGGAAGCGGGAGCCGGCTGGCTGAAGGGAACCACCAAGCGGCTGGCACGAGCGCGGTTATCTGCCACACTGGGATTTTCCCGGCTTCGTCCAGTTTGTCACGTTCCGCCGCCCGCCTCCCGGCTTGCCTGCCCCGCCTTGATCTGCCTACTGTCCGCGCGTGTCACAGCAGCAGACGCTACGGGAATCCGTCTCCTATTCCGGCACCGGCCTTCACAGCGGGGGGCGGGTCAACATGACTTTTCAACCGGGGACCGCCGGCTCGGGCATCCGCTTCCGCCGGGTGGACCTCGACGGCAAGCCGGAGATCGAGGCGCGGGTCGAGCACGTCATTGACACCAACCGCTCGACCACGCTGGGCAGGGGCAATGTCAAGATTCACACGGTCGAGCATGTGCTGGCGGCCTTCGCCGGGGCGGGCGTGGACAACGCGGTGGTCGAACTCGATGCCAACGAACCGCCCATCGCCGACGGCAGTTCGCGCGAATATGTGCGGATGATCGAGAAGGCCGGCCTGGTGCCGCAGACCGAGGGACGCACGCCTTACAAGGTGACGGAGCCAATCGAGGTGCAGGTGGGCGAGACGGTGATGCAGGTCTTTCCCCACGACCGCCTCAAGATTTCCTGCACCAGCGCGGGAGCGGGCGGGCGGTTCACGCAGTTCTACAGCGTCGAGGTCACGCCGGAGACGTGGCCGAAGGAACTGGCCCACGCGCGGACGTTCTGCTTCTTCGAGGAACTGGAGCAGCTTTACAAGCACGGGCTGATCCGCGGCGGCAGCCTGGAGAACGCGGTGGTCATCCGCGATGACGCGGTGCTCACCACCGAGCCGATGCGGTATCCCGAGGAGTTTGTCCGGCACAAGATGCTCGACATCGTCGGCGACCTTTCGCTGCTTGGGCGGCCGTTGCTCGGGCACATCGTCGCCATCCGCCCCAGCCACACGGGCAACTGCGAACTGACCCGGCAGATCGCCGCGCAGATGCGCAAGCCGGAGAAGGCCGTGCAGACCTTCTCGCCGCCGCCCGCGAAGTCCGCCGAGGAAAACCCCGTGCGCGACGGCGCGACGCTGGACGTGATGCAGGTGATGAAAATTTTGCCGCACCGCCCGCCGTTCCTGATGGTGGACCTCGTGACGAAGATCGAGGGCAACCGCATCGTGGCGCAGAAGAATGTGACCATGGCTGAACCGGTCTTCGAGGGGCATTTTCCCGGCCATCCCATCCTGCCCGGCGTGCTGCAACTGGAGGCGATGGCGCAGGTCGCTGGCATTCTGATGATGCGCCAGGCGGAGAATGCCGGGAAGCTGGCTTACTTCATGTCCGCCGAGGAAGTGAAGTGGCGCAAACCCGTCCGCCCCGGCGACGTGCTGGTGATTGATGTCACGATGACGAAGATGCGCGGCAAGATCGGCAAGGCGCGCGGCGAATGCTCGGTCAACGGCGAAGTGGTCAGCGAGGCGAACGTGACCTTCATGCTCATGGATAAGGAATGAGCACGGGGAACATTCATCCCTCGGCGGTCATCCACCCCGACGCCCAGATCGGCTCCAACTGCCACATCGGGCCGTTCTGCGTCATCGGCGCGAATGTCACGCTCGGTCCGGACTGCAAGCTGCATTCGCACGTCGTGATTGATGGGCACACGGCGGTCGGCGCGGGCAATGAGTTCTTTCCTTTCGCCGCCATCGGGCTGAAGACGCAGGACTTGAAGTGGAAGGGCGGCGTCACGCGCACGGTTGTTGGCGACCACAACGTCTTCCGCGAGAACACCACCGTCCACAGCGCCACCAACGACGGCGACGCGACGGTCATCGGCTCGCACAACCATTTCCTCGCCTACACGCACATCGCGCACGACTGCCGCGTGGGCAGCCATATCGTCATGTCGAACGTCGGCACGCTGGCGGGGCACGTCATCGTGGAGGACCACGCCATCATCGGCGGGCTGGCGGCGGTGCATCAGTTCTGCCGCATCGGGCGCATGGCCATCATCGGCGGCTGCGCGAAGGTGGTGCAGGACGTGCCGCCTTTCATGCTCGCGGACGGCAATCCCGCAGAAACAAAGGCTCTAAACAAAGTCGGTTTGGAGCGCAATGGCGTGACTGAAGAAGCCCAAGCCGCACTGAAGAAGGCTTTCAAACTGTTGTTCCGTGAAGGACTAACGATCTCCAATGCGCTCGTGAGAATTGAGGCGGAGTTGCCTCAGCTGCCGGAAGTCCACCATCTCGTTGCTTTCGTGAAAGCGAGCGAGCGGGGCATCAGCAAGTGAGGGGGCGACGTAATGCGTAATGCGTAAGATGGCGTTCGGTCACGCGATGACTCACGGGCGAGAATTTACGCATTACGTTTTACGCATTACGCCCCCAGCCTCACCACCTCACGCCGCCGCTGCGTGAAGCGGCACCAGTGCGTGTAGCCCGTTGAGGTCGCGAGCGCGAGCGCCTTGTCCCAGTCCGCACCGACATCGCTGGGCGCGTGGGCGTCGGAGCCCAAAGTGATGGGCACGCCGATTTGATAGGCGCGCTGGAGGAAGAAACGGCTCGGGTAAATCTCGCGGCAATCTTTGCGCAGTCCGGCGGTGTTCAGCTCGATGGCCGTGCCGCTGGCCTTCGCCGCGCGCAGGAAGGTGTCGAAGAGGCTGGTGCAGTCGCGGTCGGGGTAGAAACGGAATTTCTTGGGCAGATCCGCGTGGCCGATGATTTCGAAGAGGCCACTCGCCGCCGCCATCGTCAGCCGCTCGAAATACACCGACCATACTTCAAACGCGTCGCGCTCCTTCCAGCGGGAGAGCTTCTCCGGGTTGTCCACGTCCCACGCGTCGGAGACGTAGTGGACGGAGCCGATGAAGTAATCCCACGGGTGGCGCGCGGCCAGCTCGCGAATCCACTCCTCGTGGCCGGGCAGGTAATCCACTTCGAGCGCGAGCTTGATGGTGAGCTGCGGAAACTCGCGCCGGGCGTGGCGGACCTTCTCGACGTATTCGTCGAGCTGGCTGGCGAACATGCGCCAGTTGTCGAAGTCGTCGCGCCGCATCGGCGAGTGGTCGCTGAAGCCGATTTCTGTCAGGCCCACGGCGACCGCGCGCGCGGCGTATTCCACCGGCTCGCCGCTCGCGTGGCGGCAGAGCGGCGTGTGCATGTGGTAGTCGGCGGGCGGCGACATGACGGCAGGGTAGGCCGGGGGGCCGCAGTTTCACAGGAGATTCCCCGGCAGGCTCAGGCGGATGGGCAAAAAAACTCCACACAAATGCGCAAAAACTCATTTGCAGACCACGCCCTTGCAGGATAACTATCCAGCCATAGCCGAGTTCACAGTCATCGCCTCATGAAACTGACCGCACAACCTCATGCTATCTGGCCGCGCCCGCCTCGCCGCGCGTTCACGCTCATTGAACTGCTCGTGGTCATCGCCATCATCGCGATCCTGGCGGGAATGCTCCTGCCGGCACTCTCCAAGGCGAAGGCTAAGGGACAGGCAACCGTGTGCATGAGCAACGTGAAGCAGGTGAGTCTTGCCTCGACGATTTATTATGGCGACAGCGATGACGAACTAGCAGCCTGTCGGACTTAGCAAACCAAGTTCCCCACAAGATTTTTCCCATTCCGGTGCAACCCACGCCCGCCGCCAGCGTCTGACTCCGCATGCCCGCGCGCTTCGTCTCCATTGACCGCG
>Ga0169931_10015649_pt1 | contig 10134 bp, 8 predicted proteins | sample Kivu_15m_20L_FD_129675 | JGI IMG/M metagenome (GOLD analysis project Ga0169931, IMG submission 129675) | Freshwater microbial communities from Lake Kivu, Western Province, Rwanda to study Microbial Dark Matter (Phase II) - Kivu_15m_20L... | ecosystem: Environmental > Aquatic > Freshwater > Lake ... | reverse complement strand
TATAAGATGTTGGCTATTCACATTTGAATTTCAATGGCGGGATTTTCAAAGTTCAAGGTGGATTCATATTAAGTACTGCACTTTCTACATACACAAAAGTAGCCCGGCTGGCGAAAAGTTCTAGCCGCCTGGGCAGGCCAGCCTTAGCCGTGCAGGCTTATGTAGCCTGTCAGCCGGGTAAGAGGCTCGGATCCCTAACCGTAGGAGAGTTCCGAGGCGATTTCCTCGTCGGTTCCTTGGCGCGAAACATCCAATGTGACTGTACGACCACCGAGTTGAAGAGGAAAAATTCTAGCTACTGTAGTAGGTCCTACCGTGTAGAAAAACAAATGTAGTGTTAACGCTTGTAAATTTAGCCGGAATGGCTGGTCATTCGAAATTCAAACCTGCGGCGCTGTACAGCGTCATGTCAAAGAAAAACAAATTACGCTTCTGACAGATTGTTGACAGATGAATACCAACATCGACCTAGTGTATTTACTTGAGTGGTCCCTTGCTTCAACATGTCCAGACGTTCATCTTCGTCGCTTGTGAGCTTTATAATGCGTCAAGGATCGGTATCGGCCATGGCATGGCTTCTGCTGTTTGTAACACGGTTGCCTTGTCATGCGGGAATGCGTGTGTCTTCTAGACATGACCGTCGACAAAGACCCAAGCGTACTTTATCGGATAACAATATTTTCACAGCACAAGGACAAGTTCAAAAAGACGTCACAATCGTTTACGTGAACTACACAAACTTCTTTGATGACGACGCTTACATCAAGAAGATTATTGCCTTGCCCCCGTTTCGTATCACACTTGAACTCGTCAACACGTATGGCATATCCTCAAGTGATTTGGCTCTGGACCTTAACCCTATACTGTATGGGTACTTGTCAGATAAAATATCTCTCTCTTTACCTACCATTAGCTCGTTGTCCCTAGATGTTTCACCTGTTCATTCTAATCGACGTTCACTTGTTCGTGTTAAGGGGCAACACTTCGACTTGAGACGACATCGAAATCTGAGTTCTACGACTTCTTCTTTTGACATTTCTGGAAATGCGACATTTTTGAGTGGAAATGCTGCTACCTTAACCGAGCAAGTGAGAAATTCCACTGTTAGTGCGATGAGTAATAGCACCTCGGTTCTTAACGTTATTCAAACTCAAAGCACCAACTCGGCGCTCAAGAATGTAGCTGGTGTATACACAAGTATTGATGGACTATCCTTTTCCAAGGTCAACACAATCGATACTCCTCAAACAACATCAAAGACTCCGGTTTCTCTTACACTTGCGTTAGGTTGTGGAGCGATCGGACTTGCAGGTTTAGGAGTACTGATTGCTGTTTTCATTTTTTCACGTAGATCTTGGAAGCGGAAACAGTTAAGTCAAGGTCATAAAAGTATCTATCAAAATCAAGCCAAGGCTACGTATACAGATATTCGTTCAAGTCGAACGAAAAGGGTTCAATTTAATCAAGATGCCAATACTATCCGAACGATTGCAAGTCCTACGAGTACCAACAATTCCTTTTCAGATGTTGAAAGTCCCGCGAACAGTAACTCCAACAGCAATAACAACATCACCTCGGATGAAGATGTCATTGATCTGATTTTGACTAATCAAAGAGAGAAGACAGCTTGGGGTCATGTCGATGAAATCGCAGAAGGTGACAAAGTATCAGGTGGCTGTATGGCCGATTTGAAATCTCTTCCTTCACCTACAACCTTAACACATCAAGGGTTCTTAGATTTCCTATTTGGACGTCCCAATGCTAATTCCTTGCCAGATTTTTCTCCTATCCGTATTATTGGAGAGGATGATCCCCCGCAAGAGAAAAAGCGTGAGGTACTTGTGTTTGAAACAAGTAAATGGTCTCCATCACTAGCAGAACCTGACGTCAATCCGAAACCAGAACTTAAAAAGAAGGTTACTCCTATCTCCGCGATTGAAAATCTTACCTTTGTTTCCAAGTTTCAGATTGAAGCAAGGCATGATGATTTCAAACCAATGGATGTCCCTATCTTATTACCTCAATGTGTGACGAACTTTTCACAGGCACCATCACCTGCTCGTGCATGCTATGAATCGAAACCTGCTGCTGGACTTTACCCAAAGACATCGGATGATAACTCCAAAGAGAATTCGGATTTATCCTCTGTTTTGAGTTCTGAGAGTAGTAGTCTTGGCCTTGATTCAGTTGAATTTATTCGTCAAACAATGGAAGGCCATGAATTAAATGGCAAACAACATTTACTTAAAGACCATGAGATATCAGATGATGAAGTTCCCTTCGATCAAAAGCAGACGAATCGTGTCAAAATATCTTCTTACAGTGCTGTACTTGGCTCACCAAGCAATGGCCCAAGAAATCATACCAACCATCGTCACGTAAAGGCCGAGATTCTTAAAGATAACCGAAATTCTCGTCAGATGATTCCCTTGACGGCCGTTGTTGATGTCGCCAGGTCTCCAGAACATGGTTTAAACAAACGAAATATGATAGAAAACTCGCTGTTGGGCTCTGAATGTGACGATGATACTGAGATTTATTCAGATGAAGATGATGGGGCTATCGGTTATGCCAAAGATCGCAATGAATCTCCGCGAGTGACCTCAACAGAGCGGTATGAGCATGGTGTCATAAAAGATCTTGGGAGATTGGGGGCCAATCCAGTCGTCAATAATTCACTTTTAACTTTATACGATGACGAAGATGTAGTGGTAATGGACGCGTCTTATGACGATAATGTGAATGATGGTCGTACACATAATCCTTCGAGAAAAACATCCGACTTTGTCTCGGAGGTAAAGCAGTATCAGCGAAAGAAATCTCGTTACGATTCGATTCTCGACTTGTACGAGGTGAACCCATCGGATCATGAATCGGGACCTGATCGATATTTCTCGAAGCAACTCGCTTCCTCTCACAATATGAAATCAAGTCCTAAACGGAGAAATGAAGATGGTTCTTTTCCTAGGCCTGAATAATAAGAAATGTTACGGTGTTCTTTTTTAAGGGTAGAACGAGAATTTACTGCTACATATTATATTTATTGTATGTGTGACGAGCACCGTATCGGCAGCCATAAATGTTCTCAGCTTCATAAACTGCCCTATTTCTACAATACTTAATAATAAAACTTAGCTTCCATATCGTGACAAGCAAAGTAGACAGATAAGCTGCCTTAAGTCAACCGCTTCATATTCATGTCTCGTGTAGGAGAGAAACCCATATTTCAAATTAATATAAACAAAAAATATAACTCCATTCCTTGGTGCGCAGAGGAATTCATAGTCCATGAATGAAGATACAACGCACATTGAAGCGTTGGTTCATGTGAAATGATGAAATTCCGCGACTTTTTTCGTGGTCCATGATGATTGGAACCTGCAAGATCTCTTGGAAACATCAGATTTGATATTTGAAAACCCAATCTCATATATCATTATCTATAGTAAATTCGTCAATATGTGTTTTTATTATAACGTTTGTGTGTCACACAATAATCAGTCGCTCATTACACAAGCATGAAAATCATATTACAAGTTTTGATTTGATCGGATCAAAGGCCCTGTCAATTCTTGTCTCATGATCATATTTCATGACTATTCCGGTGCGGCAAGCCTGTGTCTGGTGTCTGTCAGAAAAAATCATGATTGAGTGGAGGAAACTGGCGCGGGACTGGGAAGTAAGAAGCTAAATTAGAAGATAATTTTCTCGCACTTCAGCTATTTGAATGCATCAGTGCGATTTAGCGACTGTGGACACGAGGAGCATGTTTCGAATCTCATCTCCAATTTTCACAACGCTGTTGCTGTATGATGCCGACTGAAGGTCAAAGTTCTTAAGATGAACAGCAATAGAAAAGTGAAACAAATCATTCAACAAGGTTCATATGATATTCAAGCAGATAGTAATGTAATCCCCCGTAGGAGGCGGAGGCGGTCATTCACTAGCTCGTTTCAGCTGCTAGGCTGTGGTGTTACATTCCTCACACTGTCCTGCTCATTCGCCACTGCTTCGCAAGATGAAAATATCCATCTTCCACGAACGCAAAGACGCCTGGATACTGTTGTGTATGTTGATCCGGCTGGAAACCTTACGAATGCATCAGTACTTCCAAATGCCAATTATTCATCCTTCTTTGATGATGACAGTGTTACTACGCACAAAAAGCCTGTAAGCAAGTACATTCCATTGCCTTTGTTTACAATAACACTGAAACTTGGCAGTGCCAACGTCTCGTCATACAATGATGTGTCGTCAGACCTAGATAACACTATGACCAGTTACTTGCTAGAGCAAGTTATCAATAGAACTGCGAACATGGCCTCCTCGACTACTGTTACCGATTTGTCGCTCGATATTCTTCCTCTGTTTCGTCGATATTTAAAAAGGTTCCAACTACCATCTTCACTTAGAATGACTATCCAGTCATCTTCTTTATCATTTCAAGGAAATGGAACTGTATCCGTCATTAGTCCAACCAATGTGTTTCAAACAGATAATACAGCTATAACTCAATCTGTAGAATCGAGTTTAAGTGATAGTACAGCTTTACTGGCATACATAACCTCACATGCATCTACAACTTTGCTAAAAGATATACTTGGACTGTCGACTTCTTTTAATGGACAAGTTTATACTTCCACGGTTTCGAATTCGGTTTTGGATAATACGACAAAACCTAGTCGCATCAGTGTCAAACGAATCGTTTGTCAAATCTTCGGTTACGCTCTTATTGCAATAGCTGCGATGAGTGCATTCGGTTGGATGTACTTATTTTACTTAAGATATGAAGCCCAAAAGGAAGATACAGCTTTATTTCGTAAAGCATCTCGTTTCAAACAAAAGAAGAAAGATACCAATACTAAAACGGATACAACGGATACATCATTTGATTCATATCCCATGATGATTCCTAAACGCACATGCACTATGAACTCACTCCAAGTTAGTCGTAATACAACACATGAAGAACTTAGTGATGAAAGTTATCGAGATGATAGTTTAGTTGGTGGTGATCATGATGATGATAGTTTCGGTATGAAATTACAGAAGGCCATTCTGTTGGATCAATCCTCAGGACATCATGCAGTGACGGTAAAGGCAGAAAAAAGTCAACCTCCATCTAAGCAATCAGATCCCATTATGATGAAGCCATTTATTCCTACTCTTAAGCCTCCTCCTAAACAAGGAAGTACAAGTCGGATAATGTATACACTCTCTAAATCGAGTAAAGGTTTATTTGAGGAGGAGAATATCCCGGATCCTGTCGATTTAGAACTGGCGAGTGATAACAGTAGCTCTAGCAGTAGTGAATTTGGAGAGGAATCACCGATCGGCTACTTCCAAATATCTACTCAATCGTCGTCTCAATATGTTAAGTTGATTCTTGATTCTCCAGAAAGAAATAAGAGTGAAAGCCCTGTGTTGGACTTTGCATTCAAGCCTCGACCTGCAACTTCCACCGTCGAGCGAATGATATCCAAGGATGAATATGATGCTGCTGTTGATGCGGCTGCATTCCAGATTAAACAAGTGTCATCGAATACACCAAGAGCATCCAATAAAGATTTGAATTATACTGTTCATGAACAATCCGTGGATGAGAAGCCGAACCATGTTCGCGATTATTTAGTGTCCAAACTTTCCTCCCTAATAAACAAGTTAGACCCTACAGATCCAGCTGAGAATGATGCAATGAAAGAACTTGTATTAGAAAAGAAAAGTTCCAACGTAAACGATGATTTTATGTCCGATACTGATACTGAAGATAGAACAGTGTCAACCTCGGGTCCAAGCATCGGGAATGACCCCAATAGGAGACTCGGTATTCATCCAATCGGTTCGAAACATGCTACATTCCAACCACCACCAAGTATTACTATGAAACGCATTCTACGAGACATAAGTAAACCAGAAACGGGTCAATTAGCATCTACAGTACCCTCCGATGCCGACCGAGCTACGGTTCAGACTATCCCTGCAAAAGCTCAAAACATTATGAATTCTTCCGTGCAAAGTGTAAAGCAGAAAATTAGCGAGAGGTCGATAGAATCCAAAGAGATGAAATCTATCGCTAATAGCTCTACATCTAGTGTATCAGCCTCCGAATCACAAGAGGATCTCCATACACAACACAAGGGTGAGAAATCAATTATCAAGCCATCGTCATCACTTATTTCAAAAATTGAGTCCCATGTTTCGACTAATCACGAAGCACAAGATCAGTTATTTAAAACTAATATCCAAACTGTATCCCATGGGATGCCGTCCACTGTCCTACATTCCGAGGAATCGAAAGTTATCCAAACGCATCAAATTTCAAATACGGATCCTATACGGAAAACTGTAGCGGTATCGACAAAAAGTGAAACCGTGTCGAAACAAATAAATAAAAACGTATGGAAAAATAAGTCAGATGCAGTACATAGAAATGAGTCACCGCAATCAATACCACAAAAGAAAGATGTTAATGTGAAAGTGAATTCTTCGGAAAGAAGTTTAATCGATTACTCATCAAACGTGTTGCCTACAGCGTTGCGTTCCAACACGCCCAGGTCTATCCCTACACCACCAACGATGAATGGTGAGAAACACTCTTTAGAAATCACAGATTCTAGACAAGTACCTAGCGAAGAGAAAAAGTCAATTATCAACAATGATCCGCAATCGGCATCAAACTTGCCCATAGGAAAATCTCCAAAAAGGCCTACTTCAGAAGTAAGCCTTTACGCGATTCATGATCTCGTTTCACCTTCCAGTATTATACAACAATCTAGTGTTAGACCTTCCGCTGTGAAAGCTGCAGCAGAATCGCTAAAGCGCCCACAAAGTCGCTTTAAGGACCCTAAATCGTGGATGTTTGCCATGGATATTACTGACGAGCCTCGCGTCTCGAACGTTATTACCCCTTCACCTCAAACACCTTCTCGAAAGCCATCTCCCACCACTATTACTCTCAACAGACCCAAGTCACCAGTTTATGCTGCGACTCCTCCACAAATAGCCTCACAAATGGACGGTCGAATGAATGCCTCTAAAGGAGAACTAAGAGTTGGAGCAACGAAACTTATAGAAAAATTTGAGAAGGGGTAATTTTGTATGAGTAAAATTATAATAATAAGTATTTATGGTCACATTCTACATGTCTGAAAAATCCGTACTACTTGTTACAATTTGAACGTGAACTGAATTCATGTCTTGCTGTGAAAAAGTTGTCGACTGGGCAGGCGATGCATCGATGGTTGAACCTTCTTTCGAAGGCGTAGATGGTGGAGCTTTCGTTATTTGTTAATCGTCATGGTCCAGTGAAACGGGAGATGGATCATAAGTACCATATTCAATCTATCTGTTCTACTTCCTTACAGTGATACAATTCTAGAGTGATACACAGCAGAACCTACATCTTGTGATGGATACCAAGCCCTTACAGTGATACAATTCTAGAGCGATACACAGCAGAACCTACATCTTGTGATGGATACCAAGCCCTTCACTGTCGTACAGGACCCGAAACATAATAAAAGGTTTTCAAAAGCAAAACTTGTGCATGTGGAACACAATTATTCTCGTTGCATAAGATGCAGTCGGCCAAAGTAAAATGACACTGCACGAAATATAGTTACATATCTTTCACTTTACCTGCAGATGAATTAAGAAGAGATTAAGAGGTAAAACGAGTGGACGCCATCGAAAAGACGATTTATGGACAACTATTGCACGTCCTTGGACAATACCTATGAGCGGCTAATGGTGAGCAGGCTCCATAGGATTTATGAGCATTGATCCATCGGCAGTTGACGAGGAAACCTCTCGACCAAAGGAATACATCCGGTGAGTCATAACATTCTGATTTTGTAACCAACACTTCCTCAGTGTGCGGAGTATTGAGTAAGACTCTTCCCACTGTAACACTGGGTTTCGGAGTTGGAATATTTATTTTCATCGACATATATTTGGTAGGTGCAGCAGTTGGAGCACTCGTAGGAGTTCCAGTTGGTAATGTCGTCGAAGAAATACAAGAGAAACACGTTTTGGGGCAGTTGGCTCTAGCCGCTAAGACAGAGCATGTTCAATATTGAAAGTTCTTTGAAAGCCATAGGCAATCTTTAGCTTGACCAGTTGGAGGCCATAGAAAGATTTTCATTGAGTCTCTACAAGGCGCTACATATTGTGTCGGTTTGACAGTCGGTGATATTGACAACGTACTTGTCTTGGATGTTGGTGTAATCGATTGAGACCTAACAGTGTGTTTAGTGGGACTGACACTTTGGTGCGCTATTGGCATGCTTGGCTTATTAGTACTGAGTTTCATGCTGGGCTTGAGACTTGGATGAAAACTCGGTTTCGCAGTGAGTGCAGTACTTGGCTCGGAAGTTGTGACAACTTGAATGAAAGTATTTGAAATTTGAAGTGATTGCATAGTGACTGCAGTTATATTGGAGATTGTCGTAGAATTATCACTGAGTATAGCTGTTTCCAATATTTTTGAATAGACATTTCCAGAATCGACAGCAGTAATTAAAGAAGACTGAGTATCGTTGACTAATAGTAATCCTGTAGAGTTGCAATTTGATCTGACACATGTACTTAGAACGGTAGTCGTGAACGAAACGTCCGTTATATTAGAATCATTAATGATGGTTCCATTAATTGATTGAGCAAGAAATTGAGGATACGTTATGACGAAAGGTCCTACTTGAGTTATCGTAACAGTGGTAGAATGAGAGAAGAAGAATTCAAGAGATGGTTGGACTATAGAAGCTACTGATAACGCTTCCAGCAGCGATTGAGGTGGAGAAACAGATTCCAAGAAAACAGTAGACGAAAACGAGACAAGAACTGTTGCGAGAGACGACGGCCTTATCGTGGGTTTTGACGATGGTAAAGTAGTGGGTATGGCAGTTGGTGCAATCGGCTTGGTGCTGGGTTTACCGCTCGGTACAGATTTTGGTGCAATTGGGTTTGCGCTGGGTGTAGGGCTCGGTTGAGCTGTAGGTTTAGCACTCGGCTGTGACATTGGCACAATCGGGTTTGCGCTGGGTTTAGTGCTTGGCTTTGGGCTGGGTTTAGTGCTTGGCTTTGGGCTGGGTTTAGTGCTTGGCTTGGCGCTGGGTTTAGTGCTTGGCTTTGCACTTGGTTTAATGCTTGGCTTGGCGGTAGCACTTGGCGCGACACTGGTTATAGTGCTGGGCATGGCGCTGGCTTGAGCACTCGGCTTGGCACTGGGTTTAGTGGTTTGTACGACTGGTTTAGCTGTCGGTTGTTTACCGAATATTAGTTTCTGTGGGGCCGGTGCTGGTGCTGGTTGCTTTGTTGGCCTACGTGTGGGCTTTGGTGTTGGTTTCAAGGAAGGTCGACGCGTAGGCATTGATGTAGGTTTCCTTGTAGGGCGTGCTGTTGGCTTCCTTGTAGGTCGGGATGATGGTTTGGTTGTTGGTTTCTGTGTAGGACGCGCAGTGGGAATTCGTGTTGGTTTTGTCGTTGGTCTAGCCGTAGGATTGGATGGCCTACGTGTAGGGCGTGGTGATGGACCTATGGGCTTTTGAGTAGGTTTTGATGTAGGCATACAGCTTGGACGAAATGTTGGTTTACTTGCCGGTCTTCGTGAAGGCTTGGAGGAAGGAGTCTTTGTTGGTCGAACAGTAGGCCTTGCTGTAGGCGATCTTGTTGGCTTTGACGTCGGATAAGTAGTTGGTCGAGTCGAAGGTTTGGCCGTAGATTTCCTTGTTGGTCGTGACGATTTAGGGTCTTAAGGAAACCAAAGTTTCTGTGGTGCCGGTGCAGGTGCCTTCGTGGGTAACTTAGTTGGGTTTTCTGTTGGCCTACGCGTGGGACGAGTCGAGGGCCGACGTGTGGGACGTGCCGAAGGGATCCGTGTCGGACGGCGCGATGGCTTAGCCGTTGGCTGCCTTGTTTGTTTTCTTGTAGGGTGTGATGTCGGCTTCCTTGTAGGTCGGGATGATGGTTTGGTGGTTGGTTTCCGTGAATGTTTCGAAGTGGGAATTCGTGTTGGTTTTGTCGTTGGTCTAGCCGTAGGATTGGATGGCCTACGTGTAGGGCGTGGTGATGGACCTATGGGCTTTTGAGTAGGCTTTGATGTAAGTATACGGCTTGGACGAAAGGTTGGTTTACTTG
>Ga0169931_10015648_pt1 | contig 10135 bp, 8 predicted proteins | sample Kivu_15m_20L_FD_129675 | JGI IMG/M metagenome (GOLD analysis project Ga0169931, IMG submission 129675) | Freshwater microbial communities from Lake Kivu, Western Province, Rwanda to study Microbial Dark Matter (Phase II) - Kivu_15m_20L... | ecosystem: Environmental > Aquatic > Freshwater > Lake ... | reverse complement strand
ATTTTAAAGGTGTCTATCTGGTTGTTGGACAATCCAATCTCTTTGTAAAAAGCCATTGCAAAGTCATCTTTGCTTTTTCTAGGTGTTTCCTTTTTTTGGGATGAAAAGAGGAAGAAGGCAAGCGTAAAATTGCTCACCATTAAAATAGCAACCAAAAAGATCAACCATTTGTATTTTGTCTGGCTCATTATGGTAATTCGTTGGGTTCTTCGTAAGGATTGATATGCTGTTGATTGTATTCTGCTGCAAGGGACTGACTATTGTCTACTATTGGATTGCTGTTTTCCAATCGGTCAACAATGAAATAGGTATTGAGTCCGATGAAAAAACAGCCTATTGCCAATACCAAAGCAGGGCGGGTAATCAGTTTGTACAAGACCTGGTCAAATGTTTTCTCCTCTTTTCTCATCCTGCCCATGATACGGGTGAACAAAAAAGGCTGAGGCTCAGCTCTTTGTATTCCGTCCAAGCTGTTGATGATTTCCTCTATGTTGTATCTTTTTTCCATTGTTTGTCCTCCTAATAGATGACTTTTTAAGCAGCTTATTGCGCTACTGTGTTAAGTTATTGAAGTTTTTTAATATTTCTTTCAGATTTGTCTTTGCACGGTGCAGCAATGATTCCACAGCGGAAAGGCTGGTCTTCATGATTTCTGCAACTTCTTGGTAACTCAAGCCCTCCACCTTGTTTAAGATGAATGCAACTTTCTGGTTTTCAGGAAGTTGCTGAATTGCTTTGAATAATATGGCCGCCTTTTCCTTATTGTCCAGCTCAATGCCTGGGTGGTGAAAATCAGACAACTCAAGGGTGGGTTCGTTGTCATCCCCCAAAATGGGACTCAAAAAACCAAATCTTTTTTTTCTTTTCTTTCTCCTGATAAACTCCAGCGCTGTGGTAACCCCCACACGGTAGATCCAGGTTGACAGTGCAGACTCTCCCTTGAATTGATGAATGGATTCGAAAACTTTGATAAATACATCCTGTGTAACATCCTCTGCATCTTCATTGTTCTGCAGCAATCCAAGTACGGTATTAAAAACAAGGGATTGCTTGGTTTCCACCAATTCCTTGAAGGCATGATGATCGCCCTCCCGCAAGCCTTTAATCAGTTCCTGTTCAGTCAAAGCAATGGTTCAAATGAATACTAAAGATAATGACAATTGATACTTTCAAATGTTAAAGGCGCATTCAATTGTATGAGTGGTTGAATTCATCGATAAGAAAAAATCTTGTCAGCATTTTTCATTATGTTTGAAAAAACAAGATTTCATGGCAATTCAATTCAAATGGGAAGGGGTTTTTCCAGCGTTGCTGACTCCATTTACGGCGGATGATCATGTTGATTATCAAATGTTCGGAAAAAACCTGGATGCACAAATTGCTGCAGGTGTAGCAGGTGTGATCATCGGAGGATCTTTGGGAGAAGCCAGCACACTTACTTTGGATGAAAAGCAACAATTGGTAACATATGCATTGCAGAAATTAAACGGAAAACTTCCTGTCATTTTGAATGTTGCAGAAGGATCAACCAGAGATGCTGTCCATCATGCTAAATTGGCTGAATCATGGGGTGCAGATGGCATCATGCTGCTGCCTCCCATGCGTTACAAGGCAGATGACAGGGAGACAGTTGTGTTTTTTAAATCAGTAGCCAACCAGACTGCTTTGCCTATCATGATCTATAACAATCCGGTTGATTATAAAATCAATGTAACACTCGATATGTTCCAAGAACTGACTGAATGCAAAAACATCAATGCCATCAAAGAATCAACCAGAGAGGTGATGAATGTAACCAGACTCAAAAATAGATTTGGAAACAGATTCGCCATTCTTTGCGGAGTGGATCCGTTGACAGTGGAGGAATTGGCATTGGGTGCTGACGGACTCGTTGCGGGATTGGTAGATGCTTTCCCAAAGGAAACCGTTGTACTGTATAATTTGGTTAAGTCCGGCAAAATGGAGGAAGCAATCAACATTTACAGATGGTTCATGCCATTGCTTGAATTGGATATTCATCCCAAATTGGTTCAATACATCAAGCTTGCTGCAACTGAAATGGGAATCTGCTCAGAGCATGTGCGAGCACCACGATTGCCGCTGATTGGTGAAGAACGTGCAGCGATTTTAAAAATAATCAGGGATGGCATCGCAACAAAGCCAGCCCTCTAATAAAAAGTTTCCATTATGATATTCAAAGATGCAACACTACAAGATGTTGACCAAGCCCTCGTACAATCCAGCGCTGCATTCGCCGATTATGCTCAAACGAGTTTGAAAGTCCGGGCTGCACTCATGCGTGCCATTGCGGTTGAATTGGATTCACTGGGTGAAGATTTGATTCAGGTCACAATGTCTGAAACAAATCTTACAGAGGTCAGGTTAAAAGGCGAAAGAGCACGGACTGTTTTTCAATTGAACAGTTACGCTGATGCATGCGAGAGAGGAGATTGGCTGGAGGTCAGCATCAACACTGCAGATACGGCACGTGTACCACCCAAACCCGATATCAGGAAAACTAAATTTCCATTGGGACCTGTGGTGGTTTTTGGTTCAAGTAATTTTCCATTTGCTTATTCAACTGCAGGCGGCGATACTGCTTCTGCATTGGCGGCTGGCTGCACGGTGATTGTAAAGGCACACCCTGCACATCCGAAAACTTCTGATATGGTAGCCGGCGCAATAAAATCTGCATTCAAGAAACTGGGCATGGATGAAAATATTTTTATTCATCTTCATGGAGCTTCCAATCAGGTTGGTGAGGCATTGGTCAAACATTCCGCCACCAAAGCTGTTGGATTTACCGGGTCATATCAAGGAGGTATGGCATTGTTTCATTGGGCCAATGAACGTCGTGAACCAATTCCCGTTTTTGCAGAAATGGGAAGCGTGAACCCCGTATACCTCTTTCCAGAAAAATTAAATGATAACGCAGCGTTATTTGCACAGCAATATGCAGAATCCATCACATTGGGTGTGGGACAATTCTGTACCAATCCCGGATTGATCATTGGGATAGAGAGCGATGCGCTTTCAGTTTTTGTCAGTCAATTGGGTGAAAAGATAACATCTATTGCAGCTGGGAAGATGTTGCATGAGGGCATTGCGAGCGCCTATAAAATAAAATCACAAAAAGCTATAGAACAAAATGCTGTTCAACTGGCTGGAAGCGCTTCAAATGCAAATGATACGATCAGCGGTACTCCAATGGTGGCGACAGTAGATGCAGATACTTTTCTTTCCAATCCTCTTTTGGCTGAAGAGGTTTTTGGCCCCTTCTCATTGGTTGTGAGATGCAAGGATATCAATCAACTTCATCAAATCGCTTCATCCATGAAGGGTCAGTTGACATCAACATTGATCGCTACGGAAGGTGAATTACAGAAGCACTGCAAATTGGTGCAAACCATTGCTTCAACATGCGGCAGATTGATTTTAAATGGTGTTCCAACAGGAGTAGAAGTCTGTTTATCAATGCAGCATGGCGGGCCGTTTCCTGCTACAACGGATGCTCGTTTCACATCTGTGGGTGGGGACGCAATCAAACGATTCGCACGTCCTGTCTCGTACCAAAATTTCAGCAATGCTCTCTTGCCTGAGGAGTTGAAAAATGAAAATCCACTTCAATTGTGGAGAACAGTCAACGACCAACTGACCAAAAATGCACTTTAAACTACGAGGGTCTTTCGTTCAATCTTTGAAAAATAATAGGATATCAGCATGCCACCAACTTGCAAGGAGAGAACAATGATAGGGATGGAGCTGCTTATTTTTTCTGCGCCAAACCAACCCTGTTGATCAATGACCAGCCAAATGGTGTAGCCAGCCTTGATGAATTCCCAAACAAATGCATGTTTATTTCCATCCATCAATTCAGTGAGTGCGTAGACAGTAAGAAAGATGAATAGTCCGTAGTAAAAAATACCCGGACTCCCAATGGCGGCCAAGTTTCCAAAAAGATAAAACAAATAAGGCAGCATCAGAAACAATTGTATGACCGCCCAAGTTTGTAAACCTTTTGAATGAATGGGATCGAATTTCTTGAAGTCATACACATCGTTGATTTTATATACCGGAAATCTTTCTTCCACATCTGCAGGTCGCCATCCCGTTGGCATGAACCAAATCTTCAATTTATCATTCCAGCTATTGGCATGCCATGCATCCTGTATCAATAGCCACATGTGTTGAAAATTAATTTTGATGGGATTCCATGTAGCTGCTGGTCTCGTGATGCCATACACAGCAGGGATATCTTTTTTCTCTTCTTGGAAAGTCCCAAAAAGTCTATCCCAAATAATGAAAATCTGAGAATAGTTTTTGTCAATGTATTCGGGATTGATGGCATGATGCACCCGATGATGTGCAGGTGTTACAATTATTTTTTCAAGAATCCCCATGCGTTCAATGTGCTGTGTATGATACCAGAATTGGAGGAACAAATGCAAAGGAGCGACTATAGCAATTGTTTGAGCGGGCACACCGAGCACAGCAGCTGGCAGCAAGAAAAATGTAAAAATTTTAAAGAACACTGATATACTCTGTCTCAGTGCACACGCCAAATTGAATTCTTCAGAGCTGTGATGGATGATATGTGCATTCCAGAATATATTGGTTCTATGTTGGATGCGGTGAATCCAGTATCCGGAAAAGTCCAATGCGATAAAACTTATGATGATTACTGCAATATTGTTTTCGATATGCGTTATCGCCAGATGTTGTACCATCCATCCGTAACTGATGATGGCTACACTGAGTCCCAAAACATCTTTCGTCACGTTCGTGATGCCCGACATGAGTGAAGCGATCATGTCCATGATCTTCACGGTATCATGGCCTTTTTTCCAGCCGTACCATTTTTCAAAAAAAACCAAGAGCAGAAAAATGGGAATCGCATACATCAGGACCTTTCCGTAGGTTTCCATATGAGAGTATTGAACACCCAATTTCGTACTTTTTTAGTTAAATTGTAGAGCCATGGCAACATCCCCACTTTCCCTCTCATTTGCTGAAAGCAAGTATGCACTGACCGGAAATATATTTCACTGCATCGATGCGCATACCTGCGGAAATCCCGTTCGGTTGGTTGTTTCAGGCGGACCCGCCCTGGAGGGGAACAACATGAGCGAGAAACGTCAACATTTTTTAAGGGAGTATGATTGGATCAGGAAAGGATTGATGTTTGAGCCGAGGGGACACGATATGATGAGCGGCAGTATACTATATCCTCCTCATGATGCTGTCAATGATTTTGCTGTACTCTTCATTGAAACCAGCGGATGTTTGCCCATGTGTGGACATGGAACTATTGGTACCATTACTGCGGCGATTGAATCAGGAATTGTTGTTCCTAAACGTCCGGGTTTTGTTAGAATGGAAGCTCCAGCTGGTTTGATAGAAATAGAATACAAGCAAACAGAGGGCAAAGTGACTTCGGTCAAACTTAAAAATGTACAGGCCTATCTCGACCAGAAAAATTTGGAAGTTGAATGTCCGGGTTTGGGAATGATTCATGTTGATGTTGCATACGGTGGAAACTTTTATGCAATTGTAGATGTACAGGAAAATTTCAATGGACTGGAACACTACAGTGCCGATCAGTTGGTCAGCATGGCAAGATCATTGAGAAAGAACATCAACAGCAAGTACCAATTTGTACATCCGCAGGATCCTACCATTCATTCTTGTACACATACATTATGGTGTGGGAAGGTATTGGATACATCATCAACAGCGCGAAATGCAGTTTTTTATGGAGACAAAGCAATTGATCGATCGCCTTGTGGAACTGGAACAAGTGCGCGCATGGCTCAATGGTATGCAAAGGGGCAGCTCAAAGCCGGTGATGCGTTTATTCACGAAAGCATCATAGGGAGCAAGTTTATTGGAAGAATAGATGAAGAGTCTGTCCTGTTTGGAAAGCCTGCTATTCGTCCCACGATCGAAGGCTGGGCAAAAATTTATGGATACAATACCATTTCAATTGATTCAAAGGATGATCCATTTGCGAATGGGTTCCAAGTATTATAACAAATCAGTATGAAGTATTTTTTTTCTTGCATGTTGACATGCATCTTCCTCTCAACACACGCACAACAGGAGACCAGGATATGGTTCAATAAACCGGCTTCTTTTTTTGAAGACGCATTTCCGATTGGTAATGGACGTATTGGTGCCATGGCATATGGAGATCCGACCCATGACAGAATTTCGTTGAATGAAATCACCCTGTGGGGTGGTTATCCGAAGGATCCAAATATGAATGTGGATGCTGTAAAATACCTGCCACTTGTCAGAGAAGCTTTGTTCAATGAAAATTACAAAAAGGCTGACAGCTTGATTCGTTTCATGCAAGGATATTTTTCTGCATCATATGCTCCATTTGGAAACGTGATGTTGCATTTTGAAAATATCGCACCTGTCAACTACCGTCGTGAACTGGATATTGCAAACGGAGTTGCAACTGTTGAATTCAAATCCAGCAATACCGAATACAAAAGAGAATATTTTGTTTCACATCCAGATCAGCTGCTTTTTATTCACCTCACTGCAAAGGGCGAAGGGAAGCTTCAATTTTCCATTCAAATGAATAGTTTATTGAAATCACGTGTTGCTGCAAGGGGAGATGTTCTCTCACTTTTCGGAAATGCACCCTCGCATGCAGAACCGAATTACAGAGGTAAGATGGCAAATGCGCTTGAGTACGATACCACCAAGTCAATGCGCTTTGCCGGCATATTAAAAATTATTTCAAATGATGGAACATCAACCTTTACTGACAGTTCGTTGAATGTCGACAATGCAAAAGAAGTCTTGTTGGCTGTTTCCTTGGCAACCAGTTTCAATGGTGCGCACAACAATCCCGCTGCAAACGGCAAGGACGAGCGATCCATCGCTGCCGCATATTTATCAAAGTTGAAAATCAAATCTTACACGGATATTCTTGTGCAGCATAAACTGGATTTCAATAAGTACATGAAACGCGTGGCGCTCGATTTGGGTCCTTCTCCTCAACAGTCTTATCCAATCGATCAGCGCTTGAAGAGATTCGCGGCAGGAGAGACCGACAATGGATTGATCACATTGTATTTTCAATTTGGAAGATATTTAATGGTCAGTGGTTCACGCACCAATGAAGCTCCATTGAATCTTCAAGGAATATGGAATGAACAGGTGCGGCCGCCCTGGAGCAGCAATTATACCATCAACATCAATACGGAAATGAATTACTGGCCGGTGGAGTCTACCAATCTGTCTGAATTCCATACTCCTCTGTTGACATTTTTAAAAAAGCTTTCAGAAAATGGAAAATCCACTGCAAAAAATTTTTACGGAGTAAACGGTTGGGTTGCGCATCACAATACGGATATCTGGGCCATGTCGAATCCGGTAGGTGATTTCGGGAAAGGCGATCCTGTTTGGGCAAACTGGACCATGGGCGGTACTTGGTTGAGTACACATTTATGGGAACATTTTCTTTTTACAAATGATACTTTATTTCTCAAGAAAGATGCCTATCCCATCATGAAAGAGGCAGCTAAATTTTGTTTGGAATTTTTGGTAAAAGACAAAAATGGAAACCTGCTTACGGCCCCTGCAACATCACCTGAAAATATGTACATCACTGACAAAGGAATCAGGGGGAGTGTGCTCTACGGTGGCGCAGCCGATCTGGCCATGATCAGAGAAATATTCAAGCAGGTGATGGATGCAGCAAAACTGTTGAAGACAGATCAATTGTTTGCACAGCAAATTGCAGATGCATATCAAAAACTTTTACCATACCAGATAGGGAAGAAAGGAAATTTACAGGAGTGGTATTATGATTGGGATGACCAAGATCCGGAGCACAGGCATGTCTCGCATTTATTTGCCTTGTATCCTGGCACCAGTATTGGGTTGAAGCAGGAACCTGTTTTATCGAATGCTGTAAAGCGGGCATTGGAATTGAGGACAAACAACGGAACGGGTTGGTCTATTGCTTGGAAAATAAATCTCTGGGCAAGACTTCAGAACGGTGATCGTGCCTATGACGCCATCAAAAAAATCATGACCTATTATCCGGCTGATCAATCAGAAATTAAAATGGCTGGGGGAGGGACGTATCCCAATTTGTTTGATGCACATCCACCATTTCAAATCGATGGAAATTTCGGCGCAACGGCTGGCATTGCTGAAATGCTTTTGCAAAGCCATGAGGGCGACATTGTATTGTTGCCAGCATTGCCAGATGAGTGGAAGTCCGGTTCCGTAAAGGGCTTGAAAGCAAGAGGGGGATGCGAGGTGGACATAATATGGAAGGATGGGCAATTGAAATCGGCTGTTATCAGGCCATCCACCAAAACAGAAAAAATTATTCGTTACAAAGGACAAACATGGAAACTTCGTTCAAGCAGTCCATTGTACATACAACTCTGAAAACATCATTGTAAAAATCAATCAAAGATTGAAGACGATTGTTTGAAACTGTAACTTTGAAAAAAATCAGATGAGTAAAGTAATAGTAGCTGGTGGAGGTGTAATTGGTTTGTGTGCCGCATATTATTTGCACAAAGGCGGACATGAAGTGGTCGTCATTGAAAGGGGTGATATCCAACGCGGTACATCTTTTGGCAATGCAGGATATGTTTCACCCAGTCACTTTATTCCCTTGGCTTCTCCGGGAATTGTTGCGAAAGGATTGCAATGGATGTTGAGTGCTAGCTCCCCATTTTATATCAAGCCGAGGTTGGATTTGGATCTCATCAAGTGGGGACTTACATTCTGGAGAAGATCCTCAAAGTCATTCATGGAAAAAAACATTCCACCTCTCAATGAAATCTTACATCTCAGCCGGGCATTGACTTCTGATATGAGGGATGAGTTGGGAAACCATTTTCGCATGGAGGAGCTTGGATGTTTTATGTTGTACAAAAGTGCCACAACAGAGAAACATGAAATTGAATTGGCAAAAGAAGCTGCATCACTTGGAATTGAAACGAAAATTTTTGATGCCAAAGGAGTTCAAGAGATGGAGCCAGAAGTCGAAGTGAATGTCAGGGGCGGTATTTTATATCCAATCGATTGTCATTTGCATCCGGGTGATTTGATGCAAACCATTTATAATTACCTTCAATCAAATGGAGTCCAATTTCAATTGAACACTGCCATTGAAGGTTTTGAAAAAGTAGGACGAAAAGTCAGTAAAGTCATTACCGACAAAGGCGATTTTACAGCAGATGAGTTTGTACTGGCAACCGGTTCATGGTTGCCCATCGTGACAAAATACCTGGGTGTAGAGCTATTGTTGCAAGCAGGGAAGGGATACAGCATGACATTTGAAAATATTGAACGAAATCTTCGTCAACCCGCCATTTTGGTGGATGATCGTGTTGCCATGACACCAATGGGTGGAGACTTGCGTATGGGTGGAACGATGGAGATCAGTGGATTGCAATCGCCGATGTTGATCAAAAGAGTGCAGTCCATTTTCAATGCTGCAAAAAATTATTATCCCAACTTACCTGTTTCATTTCCATCTTCCGAAAAAATTTGGTGGGGATGGAGGCCTTTGAGTCCCGATGGCCTGCCCTATATCGGCCGGCATTCAAAATTCGATAACTTGGTGTTGTCGGGCGGTCATGCTATGTTGGGATTGTCGCTTGCAGCGGCAACCGGAAAATTGGTGGAGGAAATCATCGGAGGTAAAAAGACAAGCATGGACATCACTGCATTCAATGTCGAACGTTACAATTAAAACATTCAATATGAAACAATCACTTTGCACATGGATCGCAGTCCTTTTTTTACAGTTTTCTTTTGCACAATCACTTGAAAAGCTATGGGAAACCGATAGTGTGTTGAAGGTTCCGGAGTCGGTTTATTTCGATGAGAAAAACGAAAAAATTTACGTTTCCAACATTGACGGAAAGGGTCCATGGGACAAAGACGGGAAAGGTTCTATTGCATTGTTGACATTGAATGGGAAAGTATTGAATCCACAATGGATCACCGGACTCCATGCGCCCAAAGGAATGGCATTGTACAAAGAGTTTTTGATGATTGCTGATGTTGATTCAATTGTGATAGTCGACATCTTTAAAGGGAAGGTGGTGAAAAAAGTATTTGTGGATGGTGCACAGGGACTCAATGATAT
>Ga0169931_10015647_pt1 | contig 10135 bp, 9 predicted proteins | sample Kivu_15m_20L_FD_129675 | JGI IMG/M metagenome (GOLD analysis project Ga0169931, IMG submission 129675) | Freshwater microbial communities from Lake Kivu, Western Province, Rwanda to study Microbial Dark Matter (Phase II) - Kivu_15m_20L... | ecosystem: Environmental > Aquatic > Freshwater > Lake ... | reverse complement strand
TCGCCGCCCTAGCTCAGTCGGTAGAGCGTCGCTCTCGTAAAGCGAAGGTCATGAGTTCGATTCTCATGGGCGGCTCCATGAATTGAGCATAATTCACAGATATTCGAGCGCAGTCAGTGATGATTGTTTACTTGGATGCAATTCTGGATGCAACCGAGCTGGATATACGCGGACAATCATGTACGACCATCTCTAAAGATGTCAGTGGATTGAGCGATAATGAACGCAGTGAGTCAATGGTGGATAGGAGGTCTGAGAGCACATAAAGAGAGGGTCGCGGTTTTGAGCTCCACAGCAATGCTCTAATACTTGTCTTAATCGCCAAGTTTTCTGACTGAACATAACACCTTGCAAGATAAGTTTAGAATGTCGCCCGCATGAAGTACTACGAATGTCTGCCGATAGGAAAACTAACCTCAATAGAATTTTTGAATTCAGAGTTCCTAGAATCGAGCGGGTGAGTATACTTTCCAACCACTGCGCGCGACGTGCGAATGCGGTCTCTACGCAACAGTGTCACCTCGATACAGGAAGGAAAGCTCTGCTTCTCAATGGTAAAAGTCTTGACGGCGTTATTCGCATGGAAATGTACCACCATATGATTATCAAGCAGTTTTCGCATCGCTTCACCTAAAGTCAAACAGAAAATTGAAGACGCAACTATCTCATTCACACGATGAAATTCCATTACAATGATACGAAATCGCTTAAGTATTTCTTCATCCACCGTAAGGAGTGAAGTGTATTCTGAGCTTTCGATGTCAATTTTAAGTAGTCCATCCGAGAACTTGGACGTTGCTACATGTCCAATTGCGGCAGGGAGAGAAAAAATTGGAATTTCGCTCGAACGAGGCCTGAGAAAAGCTCCAATCCAACCTGGATGGAAGGAGTGTCGAGAAGTCTCATAATCGTTAGGGAAGTTAATGGGATCATCAAATATTGAGAAGTTTTGATCAATTTGGCTACCAAAAGCGTCTTCAAAGCTTGAATCACCACCACACCCAAGAGATATACATTGGTCTACGCCATCGTAATCAGTTGGAATAAGGTAGCCACCATCTGATGCATTTCCAAAACGCTTGAGTTCATGCTCTGTAATGTGTGGGGTGAAATAGTTTAGGGTCTCTTTAATTAAGTGTTCAGATATTTTGATAGGAGTAAATTTACGCTTTAGCTTAATCAGGAATTCATGCATAGAGTAAGCATTCCCTATATGGTTGTTTAATAGCAAACCAGAGAGAATTGCAAGAGGTTTTCAAGTCAGACCGTAAGTTGGCGGTAAATGATTTTTGCTCAGATAAACCTCGTTGTCCAAGCTCAGTCGGTAGAGCGTCGCTCTCGTAAAGCGAAGGTCGCGGGTTCGATTCCCGCGGGCGGCTCGCAGATCAGTCTACGTAGAAAGAAAACGGTCCACAAAGATAGCCATACTTTGTTGGGGTTCATATTTTGCGACAGCCTGCTTCAAAGTGTCAGGATCTGGTGGTGAGTCTAGTAATCGATTTATGCGCCGCAGTAGGCCTTGCTTTGTTATATAGGTTAGATTCAAGGGCTGGAGTAGGTGCATGTGGCTAGCGTCCATTCGAGGATGTCGCAACCGATCCGGTGCTAGGACGGGTTTACCCATCATTAATGGTTCGACGATGGAATATCCGAACGTTTCACCCATACTCCGCCCATTCAGAAACAAATCAGCGTCAGTGTACAAAGACCATTTATCTAGTTCCGAGATTCCCTCTCGGTCGGCTGTTGAATTTAAATACAAGATGTTTGGGTGAGAGAAGAACGGCTTAGTGTTCACAAGGACGATCTTGATACCTTTTTCTTTTAAGGCAATCACTTTTAGTGCGTCTTGAGCAGCTTGATCATCAAACTGAGTGAAACCCCCAATTCTTGCAATAATCTTCGAAGAATCTGAGATATTGAACTTCTCTCTGAAATTCCCACGTGGCTGGGGTTTTGCAATTACTGTATGTGGAACCCATGTAATTTTTGTTTCATAGTTAAGCCCAAATGGGCTTTGAAGTTCTGCTTGCTTTGTTTCGATTTCTAACCGAGTTTGACGCCTGCCATTCCTGATGGCTTTCTGATATAACCACTCAGATACATAGGCATAGACATGCCCGTGTGGTACGAAGTTTCGAAAGACGGCATGAACCAAATGCCTTGTATTAGGAATCCATAAACTAGAGTATCTACCGTCACTTAAGAAATACGAGTGAGTTGCTCTAAACTTTTCAGAAATTTTCCATAATTCTCCTTGGTCTGTGTAGAGACGCACCTTCAGCCCAAGAGCTTTCATCTCTTTGATTCGGGACGGGGAGTTTGACTCAGTTTCTGGGGCGAGAATAAGGCTGTCAATGCCAAACAATGAACCCAAGAGAATGCTCAAGTTTTGAGCATTAACGCTATCTCCTCGCAAACCCAGTGCGTTTTGATGTATTACCAGTCGTTGGCTCAAATGACACCCCTTTCAAACTAGCGCATGCCAAGAGTTCTTGCGGCACTTCAACCAACTCAAGTGTAATTCTTGTTGACGTTCCACACTTAACGGGACATCGGCCGACAATATTTGGTGCAAGTGTTTTTGACTTGAGAGACCAAAAACTCTCCCTGAGCCAGGGAAAAAGCCAGCACTGAACGTAACGAAATCTTGAAGCAACAACGGTATATCGAGATATCTATACAATCTATGAAGTCTGTATTGATAGTCATGCCCCTTAAGCGCCCACGGCTCGCGCAGAAGCTTAGCCACTTGTCTTCGCAAAGCTTTGTATCTCGGATGTTTGAGCACCCCTGAAGCAAGGCATCTTTTAATGTAAAACAACTCTGGATCTGGACCTTGCATATATTTCATGTTGTTCATATCAAGCGGGTTGAAGGAGAACATAAAACTATCAAAGAATTGCATCTCGATGGCATTTTTCAAGTAGCTGTTATCACCCGAAAACCCAATCTCCCGTATTTCGCAATCATCCTTCAATATCAGTAGAAGTTGCATGGCAGAATTCGTTAGGCGATTTGGGTCAATTGAGTGCATAAAATATGTGTTCACTTTTAGGTTCGATAAACTTTTTTTGATTGCTTAAATTGGGCATAAATCACATTATTATCAATCTTATCTGCACCAGCGCTACCAAATTTGGTGTTGACCACAATACCTTCTTGGCCGGACAACAGAAAGGGGATTACTCTTTCAGACTCTCCATAAAGAATTGAAGTATCAATGAAAGTTTCATATCCCCGATCTCTTAAGCACGAAATCAAATCTCTATAAAGTGAAATCTGGGATAGATTCCATCGAGCCGCCCCTAAAACGAAATACTTTTTCACGTTCCGACAAGTATTGAATAAAGTAATCGGCAAATATCTTTAACATTCACAGAACCACACTAGTGGAAATTTGAATAAAACCAATAAAGACACCAAACATGCAGAAAAATTATTTGCTTGAACAGAGTACGTTAAAATACTAAATCTTCTTAATCAAGAGACTGCGCCGTAGTTTCACTTATTCAGAAACTTATAGACCTAATATGCCAAAGAATCTGAGCCTATATTGTCCATAGAAAGCTATGAGTCTTAGTGATGCGCGAGTGGTACAATAACTAATAATAATTCAGCCGAGGACAAAAACGTCAACGCAGAAGTGTCTCAGCTACAGTACCAACAGGAAAGCTAGCAACTATTTGACTTTTCGAATCCGAATTTAGAACGTCAAGAGGGTGTGCATAGGGGCCAACTGCTTTTTCAGATACGCGAGCGCGGTCTTTACGAAAAAACGTAACCTCAAAACAACTTGGAAATTTTGCCGTTCAAACTTAAATGGCTTAACGGCATTATTCGGATGAAAGTGAACTACTAAAAAAATATCTAAAAGTTTTTTCATTAACTCGTCTAACATTAAGCAGAAAATAGAAGAATAAGTTACCTCGTTTACTCTATGAAACTTGACCATTAGAATGCGAACACGTTTTAGCAACTCACTTTCCGCCGCGAGAAGTACCGTATATTCCGAACTTTCTATATCTATTTTAAGTATTGCGTCAGCGAATTCGGACTCAGAGGGTGTTTAAGTGCAGAGTCAAGAGCAAAAAGGGGAGTAGCAATATTCTTTGGTTTGATAAACTTTCCGATCCATTCTGTAACAAAGGTATGATTAAATAGTTGTAATTTATTGGAAAAATATTAGGTTCATCAAATATTGTAAAATTTGATTCGATTTAATTACCTAAGTCATCTTCCAATTTTGTGTCAGAGCCGTAGCCGAACGAGATGCAATTGTCTATGCCGTTTAGGTCACCGGGGACTAGATAACTCCCATCTCCGGCACCTCCAAATCTTTGTAGTTGAAATTCCGTAATTTGCGGTTAAAAGTGATTCAACGTATTTGAAATAAGTCCCTCAGAGATTTTGATATTACTAATCTTACGCTTTAGACGAAGAGGCCAGGAGTGCATTGCGCTGACATCGCAGATTGTTTCTATCTGGCACGGAAATAGAAGTGATGATTCTTGCCTTTTTGATTGCAAGGAAGGAAGTAGCTAGACGGAACAACGCTCAAATTCTTGCACCGAATTAGCTTCGCCCGAAGGGAGTTGCCTCAAAAAGTGAACGTCATGAGCTTGATTCCTTTGGGCAGCGCTAAAAAGTAAGTGATTCCAATAGAAGCATAAGTTCAATACCAGTTAGCCTTTAAGCCATTTTCGCTAGACCAGTTGAGTTCACTAGGCAAGAAACTTTCTTTTTTGTAAATAATGTACCGAAAAATAGCTGCCCAAAGAGAGATCTTGGCCCCTGTCCCAACAAAGTTTTCTGCATCAATGCAAAATCTAAGTGTTTTGTCTGGGCCATAGTTAAAGGGTTTACAAAATTTCAACATTATTGCGCTCTTAAGGAATTCAGTCAATTCCTTCTCAGCGCTATCAGAAAGCAAAATTATATGGTGTCTTTGAACCCTTAATTTGTCGAGGACACCTTCAACTCTAGCAACACTAATTGGTTGCTTTTTCTCTAAAGTTAGTAAATCACCCAATCTGTAGTGAACAACCAATACATTTTTCTGTGTTATAAAGGGAGACTCTTTCAAGAATAATGCATTATAAAGACACTCAACGAGCGACTCATCAAGACTTAATCTTGTGTAGTGGCCTCGAATAGATAAAGTCCAAAGTGAAATCAAATTGAATGATTGATCGGTGTTTGCACTTTGAACTAAACGTAGCCACCGCAAAATCTGGTATAGATATTCCCTTATTACTTGAGGCAGATTATAGGAATAAGAAACACGTGTCGTATGCATGCCGTTCTGCACCTTTGTGGCTTTATAGTCGTCAACTTGAACCATCTTCACCCCAAGTGCTTCAAAGTCAAACTCAGAGATTCTTCTAGTTACTCCTGAAGTGTGAAGCACAACCTTTATGCGCCGGCTAGGGAATTTTTTCTGTAGTTTGAGAACTACATAGGCTGTGAATAATTGAGAACCGAAGCCACCCCAAGAGTGAACTCTAAGTGCTGGAAGAAATCTGAAAATCTGATTCAAAATTATATATTCACTTTCTTTGGTCTAGAAGGCTCGAATATAGGCGTTCGTGCTCTCTTTGAGACTTTTCAATTGGGAACGCTAATAGGCGTTGGGCTTGATAGTCCAGACAACTCCTCAAGGCGTCTTGGTCGGAAGAGAGCGTTCGTATTTTCAGAGCAAGATCAGCGGAGCTAGTCGAGTCAACGAGACCCGGATGCTCTTCTCCCATCACCTCCGGAATCGCGGAAATCCTTCTGGCTATTACAGGAATTCCTTGAGACATTGCTTCCAATAAAACTAGCCCAAAGCCTTCATAGTCAGAAGGGAGTACGAAGATATCCAACGAACGATAGAAAGGGAGTACTTCTTGCAGCTGCCCTTTCCATGTTACTAACTCTTCTATTCCCAAATCGGATGACAGTAGCTGGAGCTCAGTTTTTAGAGGACCAGAGCCCACAATGGTCAGATTGAACACAGGTGACTCTTGAGAATTTAACTCTTTAAGTGCGTCCAGAAGCAGAGGAAGATTTTTCTGTGGCACAAGACGTGAAATCGTACCTACCTGAATTGGTCGAGTATCTACCCCCAGATTGCTCCTCGGCGAAACAGAAGTCTCCTTTATCCCGTAGTAAATTACAAAGTTTTTTTGCTTATCACTCATCTCTCCAGAAGTCTTTAGAAAGCTTGCAACTGCCTTAGAAATAGATATCGACGCAAAAGCCCTTCTTAGAACGAATCTTGAGAGTAATTTAGATACCTTAGTTGGCCCCTTATGGAAAAAAGCTTCGCTGTTATGGCGGGTAACAATAAAACTTTTTGGCTTTAAAGCAAGAGCGCATACAAGTTCCGCTCTGGGTAAATGCGCATGAACAATTGAATTTTCTTGAAGCTTTCGTTTTTTGAGTTTTAACCACTGCTTTAAAAATCCTATTTGTGCAAAATCTAAATCTACTTTAACGCTCAGCTCCAAAAAATTCTGCAGTAGGGTAGGTTTATCCTTTAGGAAAATTACTTCAACTTCAAATCCCGCCTCCTTTTGGCAAGCCGCCAAAGTTAATAACTGTTTTTCTGCCCCACCAAGATCAATCGTTGTTATAACATGCAATATTGAGTGATTCACCAAGTCTCTCCCTCGTCAAGCACCCCAACTAGTCGATTTATCCAACCTTCGAACGAATGATTTCTTATTGCTAACTCCAAACGCCTTTTTATCTCTTTGCTCAATTCAATCTTTTTCAATGAATTGATAAACTCGAACTCCTTGATGATAAAGTCTAAGGTTTCGCTCACCGAAGAATTACTCCATGTACCAAACTGTGAGCAATACTCTCTATTCCATGTTACGACAGGCATGCCCATCAGGGTTGTTTCAATCAAAGTTTTATCAAGAGATCCACTAAATAGGTTTAGGAAAATATCATATCTTTTGGCAATGTTCGGAATTACAGCTCTCGCGATCGGATCATGAAATGTGACTGAGGTTTTTTGGCTTTTGACCTTGGGTGAAGACGTAACATCAAGATAGTATTTTTCAGATACTAAATTAGCGGGTCGCCCATAGATATCAACTGAGTATGAATCCGAAGAACGATTGAGCTCAAACACAAGATCAGGTAATACGTGTATATTCTTGGATGGGTCTAATCTTCCATAGTACAAAATCTTGCGAAGCCTTTTGCGTGATCGAGCATAATAAGGAAAGTTCTTTGAATCGATTCCTTGGTTTATGTAAAGAACCTTCCTTTTATTTATGCCAAGATTGCAAGATCCTGGGGTAGAAGAGACAATCTTGGAAACAAAGAAAGACGACCAAATAAGATATTTAGAGCTTTTGGCGTGGGCATACCAAAGAATATGTCGCATCTTAAGAAGCCAAGTTAGGGGTGCAAGTATTGCTGCATGAGCGTCTGTCATGTGAGTAAAGAGCACAGAAGTACGATTTCTAATTAGAGCTGGATAAAGAAGCTTGAGAATAGTCACTAAATTGCTTAGGAGTGAATTAGCCTTCCATGGAATATGAGAGACCTTGACGTTTCTTGGTAGGGGCTCCGAGCTGACTTCTGTAGTGAAAACTTCTACCGTCTCAAAAAATTGAGATAATTCCTGCACTACTTCTCTTTGGTGTGAAAATACTAGGCTTTTGGAGCTCATGGAGTAATTCACAACAATGAGTCGCACGACGAAGACTGTACAATATTACGGTTAGATAAGTCAGTTTTTGGAATACGGGGCGAGGTAAAAGTGCGAATCTACGATGTTTGGCCCCTTTCCTTTTTGAAGAACCGTTCTATAGCTCTTCCAATGAAACTGTTATCAGGGCGTGATCGTTTTCTTTTGCTTGTTGTCACTGTTATCACAATAGTTCTTGCAATTCTTGACCTCTTCGGAGTCTTACTGATTGGGGTGATAGGTTCTCTATCTATTACTGGTCTAGGCAATGGACAAACCGGAGACCGCGTTTCTATAGCCCTAAGAGTCCTACAAATAGATAATCTGGATTTCGAGTCTCAAGTAATTGTTGTAGGTCTGATAGCCGCTCTCTTGCTAATAACAAAGACTATTTTATCTCTATTTCTCATCAGAAAGACCTTGTTCTTTATGGCAAGACGAGCTGCCGTGATGTCATCGAACTTAATAACAAGGTATTTCACAATTCCAGTATCAAGAGTTAATAAACGATCAGCACAAACATCAATCTTTGCTTTGACAACGGGAGTAAGTTCAATTATGGTCGGGGTAATTGGACTTTCAGTTTCCTTGATATCAGATGTCGCATTGTTAATGGTCATGAGTGCGGGACTATTTCTGGTTGATCCTGTTTCGGCAATCGGCACTACTTTTATCTTTGGGTTTTTAGCTCTTTTTCTCTATCGAGCTATGTACAGGAAAATGCAGAAACTTGGTGAGGAGCAAGGAACACTGGATATAGAGAGCTCACAAAGAATTTTTGAAGCTGTTAATTCGTATCGAGAACTCCTGGTGAGAGATAGAAGAGGCTTCTATGCCCAGCAAATTGGTGGCCTTAGATACAAACTTGCTGACGGCGTCGCAACTATGGGATTTATGGGGAATATTAGTAAATATATTTTAGAGATAACCCTTGTCATTGGCGCCCTACTCTTGGCCTTTTATCAGTTCTCGACAAGTACTGCTTTCAGGGCAATTGCAACGATAACAATTTTCATAGCAGCAAGCACAAGAATAATTCCGGCAATCTTGAGGTTACAACAAGGAGCTTTAGGAATGAAGGCTGCCTTAGCTCAGGCAAGGCCAACCATTTCGCTAATCGATGAGCTCTCTGGAATTCCTCTTGAAACCATTGAAGTTAAGGGATTCGACAGAAACCACTCAGAGTTTAGGCCAGAAGTGAGCGCTTCAAACATTACTTTCTCATACGAAGCGAATATTAAAGTATTAAACAAAGTTGATTTCGAAACACAACCAGGGGAGTTTGTGGCAATTGTTGGTGGCTCTGGAGCAGGAAAGACCACTCTTGTAGATGTGCTGCTTGGAGCATTAGATCCTCAAGAAGGCAGCGTTGAAATATCTGGTATGCAACCTAGGTCAACTTTTTCAGTTTGGCCAGGAGCCGTCTCTTATGTCCCACAAGATAGTCCTGTAATAAATGGAACGATTAAAGAGAACTTGTGTCTTGGATATCCCGTAGATGAAATATCAGATGAATATTGCTGGGAGAGCCTCAAAATAGCGCGGCTGGATGACTTTGTTAAATCCTTGTCGAACCACCTAGCAACCCATGTGGGCGATCGGGGGACTCGTTTAAGCGGTGGGCAGAGACAGAGACTTGGAATTGCGAGGGCTTTGATAACAAATCCAAAGTTACTAATTCTTGACGAGGCCACCAGTTCTCTAGATGGAGTTACGGAATCTGAGATTTCTGAATCGCTAAGAGGATTAAAGGGCCAAGTGACCCTAATTGTTATCGCTCATCGCTTGTCTACGGTAGTAAATGCAGACAGAGTTTACTTTATGGAAAAGGGCGTGGTTAAGGGAGTAGGAACTTTTGAGGAACTTAAACGTAATCATCCTGAATTTCTCCTTCAAGCAGAGTTAATGGGCTTATAGTGAAGATTCTTGTCACGGGCGCTGCTGGATTCGTCGGTAGCCATGTATTAAAAAAACTCAAGGAAGTAGAACTAGATGTTTGCGGTATTGACAACTTCTCCTCTTACTATTCAGTTGAATATAAGGATCTAAGACTTGAATACCTAGGTCTTACCAGAGGTTCTGATGTAATCTCATGTGACATTTCTGATTTTAAGCAGGTAAGTGAGATGATTTCAGAAATTAGACCAGATTATATAATCCACCTAGCAGCTCAAGCAGGCGTCAGGTTGAGCCTTAAAGATTCCAGCTCGTACATTTCAGCAAATGTAGCTGGGTTTCAGAATATCACTAGGTCATCTATCGAAAATGAAGTAAAGGGGATCGTCTACGCATCCTCATCAAGTGTTTATGGAGATTCCACCGCTACGCCTTACAAAGAAGCCTCGATTTCATTGAGGCCAAAGAGCCTTTACGGCGTAACCAAATTGAGTAATGAGCTATTTGCAGAAATACAATCCAAGTCAAGCAACTTGCGCTTTCGAGGGC
>Ga0169931_10015646_pt1 | contig 10136 bp, 8 predicted proteins | sample Kivu_15m_20L_FD_129675 | JGI IMG/M metagenome (GOLD analysis project Ga0169931, IMG submission 129675) | Freshwater microbial communities from Lake Kivu, Western Province, Rwanda to study Microbial Dark Matter (Phase II) - Kivu_15m_20L... | ecosystem: Environmental > Aquatic > Freshwater > Lake ... | reverse complement strand
TAGAACTAGCCCAAGGCCTGGGCCATACGCTGGGCAATCGCCCGCCAGTCGAGCCGGGCCCGAGCAAGGCTATGGGCGGCCTCTAGCCGGGCCTGTATCGCGTCGGCCGGCTGCCCCGCAAAACCAACCAGCGCATCGACAATGGCCGTTTCTGCGGCCGTTTCTGCGGCCGTTTCTGGTGCAAAGATAGGCTGGTAATGGGTATCGGGCTGCCAGAGCCCACCACGGGCGCCAAAGGGCGTGGAGGCCACCGGCAGGCCCTGGGCCGCGTACTCGGCAAGCTTAAGGTTGGTACCCGACCCCGAAACAATAGGATTTAAGCCCAGGGTAGCCCGGTCGAGCCAGGCCGTTTTGGCAGAGTCGGACACCAGACCCGCAAAGTAGAGCCGCCCCTGAGACTCGCCCCGCCCCCCATAGGCCATGTAAGGCTGGCCACACGAGCCGATCACCACCAGATGCCAAGGCACACCGGGCAGTAAAGACAGCCCACGTGCGGCGATCTGCCCAGCCGCGAGTAGCATGGCCCGCACGGCCTGGTCGTTGGGCCCGTGGCCGCTGCCCATAAAGACTGCCAAGGCATAGCCCTGCGCCTGGGCCTGCGCCCGGCGGGCCGCCCAGGAAAGCCCGGGCCGTGGGGGCACGTTAAGGCCGTTTTCTGCCACCAAACGGGCCTGGTACGGGGCTTTGGCCTGAGGCCCCCCTGCGGGCGACACAAGGGTGGTAAACCGCGCTAGGTCTTGGGCGCTGCAGGCGGCCACAACACGGGCCTTAGCCAATAACCGCAGCTCTAAGGCCCGAACCGCATGCAGTGCCCGGGGGCCATGGTCTGCCCGGGTATAGACCGCCGCCTTAAGGTCGGACTCAACATTGTGGGCCTCGTAGACCACGGGCCGGGCCAGAGACGGCTGGGACTCAAGCAGACGCTCGTAGAGAGGGTAGCCATAGGGATGCGAAAAGACCACCCAGTCTGCCTCGTGCAGCGCCCGCGCAAGCGCCTCTTGCGCCTGCTGCAAAAGCGGGGCGTAAAGCGCCACCGCAATGTCAAAGGCGCTGACCCCAAGCTGCACAGTAAGCCTGCGGGCCGCCTCGATCACGGCCGGCTCGACGGGTACATGCTCCTCAATAAAGCCAGGGCTGTGCTGCTTGACAAAATGCGGCACCCCGCCGGTAACCAGGCTAATGAGGTGCACCTGGGCAAACTCCGAGAGGGCCGCATAAAGCCCTTTAAGCCGCAGCCGCCCACCGCTGATGGTGGGCTCGGTGGCAAAGGTATTGACCACCACTAGCCTGGGCGGCCGCGGGGCGCCAGGGCCAAAGCCAAAGCCAAGGCTAGGGCGCGCTTGGGACTGAGGCAGGGCGCGGGGACCCAAAAGCTGTGCCACCAGATGCGGCCAGTGCAGCTGCTGGCGCACCCAGGCCCTGCCCTGCTCGCCCATCGCCTGCAGGCCACCGCCGCCCATTGCAGCGCGCTGGGCAAACTCGGCAAAGCCCGCAGCAAGGCCTGCGCCCGTAGGCGGCACCACCAGGCCATTGACCCCATGCACCACCAGCTCCTGAGGGCCCCCGGCATCGGTAGTGGTGAGTACGGGCACGCCTGCCATAAAGGCCTCTACCGTAATCAGCCCGTAGTCCTCGTCGTAGGGGGCAAAGACCACCGCCACGGCCTGGGCATAGGCCTGGCGTAGGGCTGCATCGCTCAGATAGCCTTTCATGACCACCCCGGGGATGGTCTGGGCAAGGTCGGCCAGGATATCGGCCTGCGGGCCAGTGCCCACGACCCAGAGCGGCAGTGCCGCCCCCGACTGGCCGTAGCCCTGCATGATGAGGTCAATCCGCTTGGGGCCATCGAGCCTGCTGACCGCCAGAAAATGCCGGCCTGCGGTGGGGGGCGCGGTGGGGGGTGCGGTGGAGGGTGCGGTGGGGGGTGCGGTCGGGAGCTCTTGAGGCATGGCCAAGGCGGTGGGGTGGTGCTGCACCCGAACTGTTACCCCAGCCGGAAAATAATCGGGGCGCCGGGCCACCGTCTGTGAGATCGCCCAAAAGGCCTGCACCCTCTGAGGCGCCAGACTTACCGCGTCTAGCAGGCGCACGCAGGCCCGGGCCAATGGCCCCGGAAACGCCTCACCCGGGCCCAGTGCATGCACCAGGGCCAGCAGGCCGTCGATCAGGGCCAGCCAGGCAGTCTGACCGCCAGTACCCAGAACTGCCCCCATGGCCATCTGGGCCGCCTCCTGGCGCCGGCTTAGCTGCCAGCTTGGCGCGCTGGCCGCCACCAGCGCCTGAACAAGCAGCAGCGCCAGCCCCTGCGCCTGGCAGACCTGCTCTAGCCGCGCGCGCAAGGCCGCTGGCAGAAAAAACCCGAGATGCCTAGGATAGGTGTCATACAGGCCCCGCAGGGTGTGCTGCAGATAAACCGTGTGATGCGGGTGGCAGACAGCCCAGGCGGGGTACTTGGTAGAAATAACCCGGTCAAAGCCCGAGAGGTCAAGCGCAGCAAACTGCCGATAGCCCTGCAGCACCTCAACAAGACAGGTCTCAGGCGTCGGCAGACTGATAAATTCCGGCCGAACACCTGGGGTGTCGTAAAAGGCCTGCATCAGGCCCTGCCAGAGGTTTTCGGCCCCGCCACGCACCGCGGGAACCGAGGCAGGGGCTACGAGAGCAAGCTTCATGAAGGCCAGAGACGCGGAGAGCCTAGGCCGCCTGCAGCAAGGCCTGCACTACCTGTGGCCAGCCAATGCCTGCCTGGGCATACTGGGCGCGGCCCTGCTGGCCCGCCTGTCGCGCCCAGGCCTTGTTCTGGTAGAGCCGGTCGATGGCCTGGGCCAGCGATTGGGGGTCTGGGGGCACCACCAGCCCGGTCTCTTCGTGACGTACAAACTCCAAAGGGCCGCCGCTGTCGGTGCAGGTAATAACAGGCTTGGCAGAGAGCATGGCCTCGAGCGTCACGTAGCCATAGTCTTCGTCAAAAGGCGGATAGACCACCCCTAGGCTTTTGGCATACCAGAGAACCTTTTCGGCCGCAGACACCCGGCCCACCAGCCGAACCCGGTCGCCTAGGCCAAGCCGCTCACACTGGCTCTGGGCTGCCTGCCACTGCCCCCCCTGCCCCGCCAGCACGAGCCTGACCGGCGTCTGCAGATGGGCTGCCGCGTCGATCACCAGCGACTGCCGCTTAAGGGATTCAAAACGGCTGGGAAAAAAGACATAGTCTTCGGCAGGCTCGCAGAAAAACGCCTCGGCCTGCGGTGGCGGGTGGTACAGGGGCCGTGCGCCCAGGCCATTGAATTGTTTTAGCCGCTCGGCTACCCGGGCCGAGTTGGCAAAAAGCCGGCGCTTTTCAGACAAGGGGCCCAAGACCTCGGCATCAAACTGCAGTACCTCCTGGCGCAACGCCTGCCGCTCGGGGCCTGCCTGTGCCTGCACAAAGAGCTCGTAGACCGCGCGGTGCTGATGCATCACCCAGCCCACCATGTGCGGATGGGCAATGCCATAGGCCGGAAACTGCAGGCCAATAACCCGGTCAATCTGCTGGCCATTGGGCGCTGTCATATCGAGCCCACGGGCCACGGCCATCGCCCGTAGCACCTCTGACTCTGGGCCAAAGCCAAAGGGAAGTAGTAGGGTCTCTACGGCATGGCCCGCCTCGCGCAGCGCAAACGACAGCCCGCGAATATGCTCCTGGGCACCCCCTTGCAGAAACGGCGTCAGGTTGGCAGCAACCAGAACCCGCATCAGCCCGCCTGACGAAAGCCAATAACCGCAAAGTCTTGCGGCCCACAGAAGAGCCCATTAAACCGCTCGGTAAGCGGGTCTTCGCCTGGCACCCGATGCGACTCAGGGTAAGGATGCAGACGCAGTATGCGCACGCGCTGAAAGCCCAAATACCGCAGCAGAAACTGCAAAGCGGTGGGGGTCAGTGGGTTGCGGTGGGTATGGTCGTGGTAGAAGGTGTGGCTGCCCACCAGAGGGTTTTCGGGGTTGGGCGTCTCGAGAATCACCGCCCCCCCCGGGCCAAGGCAGCGGTAGGCCTGCTGCACCAGACCGTAGAGCAGGCCAAAGGGCAGGTGCTCTGCCACATGAAAGGCCGAGACCACTGCCAGTGCGCCATCGGGCTGCGAGAGCAGCGCGGGCATTAGGTCGCCCGGGGCTACCGAAAGCCCCAGCCCATGGCAGTGGGCCACCATCACCGGATTGGCATCCACCCCATCGGCCGCAAACCCCTTGGACTGCGCAAACTGCAGCCACTCGCCACGGCCACAGCCCAGATCGAGCAGACGGGCACCCGGCGGGGAAAGAGACTGAGGATTGGGCTGGGGCTGAAACGCGTGGAGCACCTCCTCGAGAATCGGCCCATAGGGGGCGTACCGGGCCATCATGGCCGAGAGGTCGCCCCGGTGGGCATCTTCGAAGGCCAGGTAGTAGCGGTCTAGGGCCTCTTGAGGGGGCAGACCCTGCTCGGCAGGCTCGCCCAAGGCAGGGGGGGCGACCAGCGGGGAAGACAGCCCCTGCGACTCAACCGCAAACCGCTGCGCGGCCACCGCGAGTTCTTCTCGGGCCTGACCCAGGGCCTGCTGCAGGCCCCGAATCTGCGCCTGGGCTGCACCCAACTGGCCGGCCTGACGGGTAAGCGTGGGCTGCCAGCTGGCCAGCGTATTTTTTAATGCCGCAAACTGCACCCGGGCAAAGCTGTCGGCATCCCAGCGTCGGTGCAGCCGCGCAGCCCCTCGGGCAAGCCAGACCGCAAAGCCATCACGTCCGGTAACGCGCAAGGCCTTGCGAAGAACCGCCAGCACCCGATAGAGAAAAAATCCAGGCTCCCACCGGGGCAGGCTGCGGCCCTCGGCAGAGAGCATCATGTGGCCCGCCAGCAGCAACACCGGCACCCCCTTGGCAAGCTCTGCCTGCAGGGTCTGCAGACCGTGGGGGTCTGCCTCGCGATGCAGGATCGCACGATAGGCAAAGGCCGCGGCCTCAGGGCCGGTCATTTCGTTAAGACAGGCACGCACGGCCCAGCCAGGAACATCGAGATGAAAGGGCTTAAACGAGAGCGACTGCCAGTCTTCGTCGGACACCGGAGACCGCACAGAAAGCTCTGCCTCTAGGGCGCGTGCCCGTTCTTGTATCTCGGCAGCTAGGTCATCAAAAGAACGTGGCATAGCAATAAATAATCAAACGATCAAGTTTGCACCAGACCCGGTGGGTAGCGCAATCGAAAACGGAAGGCCGCCCAAGAAAGTCGGTGCGGTAGCGGTCCCAGAGGTCTTGACGCACAAAAAAGAACATCGTGCGCACGGCGGGAACGAGCTTGAGCGGCAGCAGGCTCATGCGGGCTGCCATGGCCGATAGACTTCCCAGAGGCGATCGGCTGCGGCATACCAAGACCGCTCGGCCGCGCGGGCAAGCGCAGCGCGGGCCTGGGCCTGGGCGGCAGGGGTGTCCTCGAGCAGCGCGGCCAAGGCCTGCGCAAAGGCAGACGGGTCATGGCTTGAGGCCACACAACCGGCGTCGCCCACCAGCTCGCAAAGCGCGCCTGCCTGAGACACCAGCACAGGCGTGCCACTGGCCATGGCCTCGAGCACGGGTAGCCCAAAGCCCTCGTAGATCGACGGATAGACAAAGACCGATGCGGCCGCATACAGGGCAGGAAGGTCTTGCTGACGGACATAGCCCAGCCAGCGAATCGGCTCGTGCCGGTGGGCCTGTAAGAGCGCCTCAAGCGGGCCTGTCTGCCATGCCTTAGGGCCCACCAACACCAACGGGTAACGGGCCTTGATCGACTGGGGTAACTGCACATACGCTCGAATGAGGGTTGCCAGGTTTTTGCGTGGCTCGAGGGCGCCCACCGAAAGCACAAAGCCCTGCCCAGGGGCTTTGTGCGACAGGCCATAACGCGCGCATACCTGGGCTGTCTGCGCCGGCGTGTGCTCAAAAAAAGCATCGGACACGCCATTCGGAACCACATAGGTCTTTTGCGCAACCGCACTGCCAAAGCACTGCTGGAGTTCTTGCCGTACAAATTCAGAGACCACCACCACCGCCTGTGCCCGATCGAGCGAGCCTTGGATATTGCGCGACATAAAACGCACCCGATCAACCGGATGGGTCTCGGGATGACGCAGAAAGCTGAGATCGTGCACGGTAACCACCGTGGGCCCGCGAAATGGAAAGGCGATGAAATTGGGCTCGTGATAGAGCACCGCGCGATGGCCCGGGCAGCCCTGAGAAAAATAGCGGCGCTGTAACTGCCGGGCCACCGTCCGCGTTCCGGGTAGTCGACGCAGAAACCGCCGCCAGAGGCCAGACTGCGCGAGGGCCGCCGCTGGTCCTGCCTCGCCATGGACCACCGAATCGGGGTCGGCCACAAACGAGGGGCCCACCACCTGCCAATGGCGCGCAAGAAAGACCGCAAAAGGCATGACAGCCTCTGCCTCTACGCCAAGCATCGGCTGGCGCACCACCATGGCCCGCAACAGCTCTGCCGTGTAGCGGCCAACGCCGGTAAGCGGTGTAAGCAGAGGAATGCCGTTCCAGGCAATGCAGGGTGGGGGCGAAGACACGCAGAGAATAGGAGAAAGGTCGTTGCCTATACTGTAAAGCTTTATGAGAAAGGGCCCTATGGCCAAGCCGAGGGTTGCGATTGTTCATGACTGGCTCATCACCGCAGGCGGCGCGGAGCGGGTCTTGGCGCGCATCTGCGCCCTGCTTCCGACAGCAGACCTCTTTTGCCTGATTGGAGAGCGCGGGCTGGCGCCTCAGCCTGTGGCCCACAACGCCTTTGTGCAGAGCTGGCTGGGCAGGCTGCCAGGCGTGCAACAAAACTACCGCTGGCTCGCGCCACTCATGCCATTTGCTGCAGAGTCCTTGCCGCTAAAAGGCTACGACCTCGTCGTCTCGAGTACCTGGGCGTTCGCCCATGGGGTGCGGCCATCGCCACAGGCGATACACCTTGCCTATGTCCACAGCCCCATGCGCTGGGCCTGGGACATGCAGGCAGAGTACCTTGACCGCTGGTCTCGCGTTGGGATACCTAAGGGCCTGGCCCAGTTACCCTTAAGCCTATTGCGGCGTTGGGATGCACGTGCGGGCCAGAGGCCCACGGCGCTCTTGGCCAACAGCCAGTTTATTCAGCAGCGTATCGCCCGTTGCTGGGCGAGGCCATCGCGACTGCTCTACCCCCCTGTGGCCGCAGACCCGCCCCAGGATGCCCCGTATCACGATGCCTACGTGGCCGTCAGCCGGCTGGTTCCTTACAAGCGCGTCGATATCATCGTGAAGGCCTTTGCAGCCCTGCCCGAGCGCAGGCTGATCGTGGCCGGCGATGGCCCAGAGATGTCGCGGCTTCGCGCAATGGCTGGCCCCAACGTGTCGTTTGCAGGGTGGGTGACCGATGCCCAGGCACTGCAGCTCATGGCAGGCAGCCGCGGTTTTATTCAGGCATCCAAAGAAGACTTCGGCATCGCCGTGGTGGAGGCCCAGGCCTGCGGTGTGCCCGTGCTGGCCTATGCCGATGGTGGCGCTGCAGAAACAGTCGTGACAGAAGGCGAGAGACCGACCGGACGACTCTTTAAGGAAGACACTGCGGAGTCCTTGGTTGCGGCTCTGCGAGACTTTGAGTCGAGATCGTTTCGGGCGGCAGACTGTAAGAGTCAGGCCCAACGGTTCTCGGTGCAGGCCTTCGACCAGGGCTTCTACGATGCCCTGGCGGAGCACGGCTTTGAGCCCTCCGCGTTCGCCCTTGGCAACAAAGACTGACGCAACATGTCAAGATAGAACCACCGTGGTCTCCCCGATGAACCGATTTCTTACCCGCGAACATGCTGGTCTGGTAGAGCTGGCCAGTCGCTGGCTGGATGCGCTAGCGGGCGTTGTGAGCGCTGTCGTGGTGTCGCTCTGGTGGTCTGAGATCATGTCGCCGCCCCCACGGGACTGGCTGATGCTCATTGCCATAAACCTGTTGGCAACACTCTTGAGCTTTCAGCAAAACGACCTCTATCGCAGCTGGCGGGGTCGGCCCTACACCGATCAGTTTAGTCGGCTAGGTCTGGCCTGGACGCTGGCCAGCCTGGGAACTTTTCTGGTCTGGCAGTTGCTGGGGCTACGCACCGATGTGCCCCCTGGGATGCTGGCCTTCTGGCTATCGCTAAACCTGGTCTTAATCGCGAGCCAGAGGGCCGTATTGCACCTCGGGGTGCGCTACTTTCGCAGGCGTGGCGGCAACCACAAGCAGGTACTAATCTACGGAGCAGGTTCATTAGGACGGTCGGTTCTCGCCCAGACTATCCGCAGCCCCGAAAGTGGCTATGCGGTGCGTGGCTTTATCGACGATAACCCCAAGCTGCACGGTCAATTGATAGAAGGTAAACCGATACTAGGGGGGCTCGCCGCACTGGGCACGCTGCTTAACGAACAGGAGCCCGAAGAGATCTGGATTGCCCTGCCGCTCTCCGGCCTGCAAGGGCTCTCGCCTTTACTTGATATGGCCGACCGTCACCGCGTGTCGGTAAGGCTCTTTCCGGACATCTACGGCCTTACCCTGCTCAACCACTCGGTGAGCGAGTTGCTGGGTTTTCCAACCCTTGATCTGAATATTGATCAGATGACAGGCGTCAATAGGTGGATTAAGAACGCCGAAGACAAGGTACTGGGGCTCCTCTTGTTTCTGTTGGCGCTACCCCTATTGGCGCTCATTGCGATCGCGATTCGCCTGAGCTTCGAAGGGCCCGTAATTTTTAAGCAACGCCGACACGGCTGGGACAACAGGCACTTTACGATCTATAAGTTTCGTACGATGCGAACCCACCGCGAGCGCGATGGTCAGCTGACACAGGCCCGTCGGGACGACGACCGATTTACCTGGATAGGACGGTGGCTGCGGCGCACCTCGTTAGACGAACTTCCGCAACTGGTTAATGTGCTACAAGGCCGAATGAGCCTTGTGGGGCCACGCCCGCATGCGATTGAGCACAACGAGTTTTACCAGCAGCATATTGCCGGCTATATGCGCAGACACCGTGTAAAGCCGGGCATTACGGGCTGGGCCCAGATTAACGACCTGCGGGGGGAGACCCTAACCATTGAAGAGATGAGCCGTCGGGTAAAGCACGACATGTACTACATTGAGCACTGGTCGTTATGGTTTGACCTGCGCATTATTCTTACAACGATCCTTAAGATCTTTTTTAGCCGCAAGGCCTGGTAGGCGGCAACAGCCCTAGGCAAATACCTCGGCCTCTGACAGACGCGCCGCTGCCTGGTCTTTGGCTGCTAGCACCGGGGCTGTATCGAGTGCGGGCCAGACAATGGCCACAGTAGGATCGTTCCAGAGCAGGCTTCGCTCATGCGCAGGGGCGTAGTAGTCGGTGGTCTTGTAGAGAAACTCGGCCTGGTCGCTGAGCACCAGAAAGCCATGGGCAAACCCCGGCGGAATATAGGCCATCGACTTACTCTCGGCATCGAGGGTATAGCCAGCCCACATGCCAAACCGCGGAGAAGACCTTCTGAGGTCGACAGCCACATCGAAGACCGCGCCTTGCACCACCCGCACCAGCTTTCCCTGCGGCTGCTGAATCTGATAGTGCAGCCCACGCAAGACCCCGCGAGACGATCGGCTGTGGTTGTCTTGCACAAAGTCTAGGTCGAGCCCAGTGGACTGCAAGAAGTCGCGTCGGTTAAAACTCTCGTAGAAAAACCCACGGTCATCGCCAAAGACCTTTGGCGTAAATAGCAAAACCTCGGGCAGCACGGTGGGGCTTACGGTAAATGGCATGGGCAGAGGGCCGTTGGTAGGTGGCGGGTGGAGGGCGTGGTTGAGGGTTTGCGGGGGCGATTAAGGTTTGCGGGGGCGATCAACGGGCAGCGGCTCTAGCGAAGTAGCCCCAAGAGATACTGGCCGTAGGCGTTTTTAGACAGCGGCGCTGCCAGGGCTTGCAACTGGTCGGCGGAAATCCATCGCTGGGCGAAGGCAATCTCTTCGGGGCAGGCCACCACAAGGCCCTGACGCTTTTGCAGGGTAGAGATAAAACTTGCGGCATCCAAAAGGCTGTCGTGGGTACCGGTATCGAGCCATGCATGGCCACGGCCCATAATCTCGACCGCAAGCGCGCCCCGCTCTAAGTAGGCGCGGTTGACATCGG
>Ga0169931_10015645_pt1 | contig 10137 bp, 5 predicted proteins | sample Kivu_15m_20L_FD_129675 | JGI IMG/M metagenome (GOLD analysis project Ga0169931, IMG submission 129675) | Freshwater microbial communities from Lake Kivu, Western Province, Rwanda to study Microbial Dark Matter (Phase II) - Kivu_15m_20L... | ecosystem: Environmental > Aquatic > Freshwater > Lake ... | reverse complement strand
TGCCCATGAGTTTTCTCCTTCCCACTTTTTGTGGGTCACTTTTGTTGGGTAATCAAGTTTAGTCAATGGTCTACTGAAGGTGATATACCAACAATTCGATGACACTACGGTCTGCCAGCGAGAAGGAACACTGTGATTCCCCGAATATGAAACGTCGGATTTTTCGAAAACAATTTTTAAAGGTTTCTGATTGAAAAGTAGCCAGAGGTACCCGCCATCAAGCGAAACTGGTGAGAGAATCTCACTGTCGAATCACGCCGGAGAGAAAACCGAAACGGATTTGGACTTCGAGTAGTTGATGATGTCGGTAACGGGGAGCCCGAACGACACACAGAGGGAGTCAATCAGCTGCAGACCCCGGCTTCGTCACCGAGTAATTTCCGGTGACCGTTCAGCGAGTCCTCCGAAGACGAGAGGAATGAAGTGAACGCCACTTTCTTGTCGATGGCGAAGCCTTGTCATCGACAAGAAGGGCGTTCGAACAAATCCAACCGAGACTCAAGGAATGCAACAACGAAAGTAGAGAGCCGATGAAATATCAATCCCGAAACCGCCAACGAAACAAAAACCAAAAAAATCAACCTGCACCACCCAGATACATCGCTATCGATGTGCTTATTCGCTCCAAACCTCGAGATGAATGCACGATTTTTCAAAATGAATTTCGGCATGAAGTGACGACAACGGCACTGATTTATAACGGAAATTCGGCAGATTTATACAAAATTCGCTTCATTCATCCGAAAGAAGTTCAACATGCTCGACAGCTCGTGGTGGGTCAGAAAGTTCACGTCGAACGTGGACAATTCTCGTATCGACACGGGAGAAGTGAACCTGAGTTCATCATTCGAAAATCAGAACTACGGCCAGCTCCGGCTCTCTCATCCTTAGCGATAACAGGCAGACGAACTATCGTGAAAGAACTATTTGATTTACTTATTTTGGCTCAGCATTCAAAGTGGAGCCTTCAACTAAATAATCGTTGAATCAAATGCCTATCGTGTTAAGGTCTCTAAATTACCAATAGCGAGTCGTTTCTGCATCCACTTTGGTAATGACTCAATATCACTTACTAATCGTGCTGCGTTCTGGTCAATGAACATCAGATATTCGAGTAAACCGATATCAGTGATTCCTAATTGCTGGGAAGCTTCAGCACAGAACTTGTAGTACTCAAAAAAGTGTTGCGGATTTCTGGCTGAGAGTCGTCCCTTCTGCATTGTTGAACCCTTCCGACCTTCACTTCCCAGCCAAGTAACGACCTGGCTATCAAAGATTGGAATACGAGCAGTCTCCGGTGATGCAAAATACATAAACTTTGTCGCAAATGCAGGACCACACTGTTCCAACTCGAGCAACTTCTGGTAAGCCGCAGCTACATCTTCGTCAGAGCGAGCCTTCCTGTTCAATAGCTCGACGACTTCGGAAAGCTGGCTACCGAATTCGGAGCCCGCAGATTCGAGCATGACACTTGTCCTGTACGGTCCGTATCGAGTCAGTCCAAAACCCCACATCATCGCAAGAACAAAACCGAGCTCAAGACCCTTTGGGTCATCTTTTGCCCCCTGCATATGAGTAAAGACGTCCGCTCGCGATATTGCGTTGGGTTGCTCATCGATGAAAGATGACAATTCACTAAATCTCTCGAGTCTTTTGCCTTTCTCGATTCTCTGTTTCCCTTTACCCTTATAGACAAGCGGACTGCTACGTACCCAAAGCTTGCGCTGCCACTTACTCGCTTGCTGCACATATTCCCCTTTGTCAACAGCTTGGCTGAGCGCTCTCAGGTCATCCACAGCTTTAGTCGACATATGTGCCTCTAAGTCAAACGCTTCCGCTTTGCTGGGTCGGTAAGACCGTCCCCAAGAACTCGATACCCGGCTTTCTCCAATTTGTGCGAGTACTCGACTTCATACTTCTCTGCATCTAGTTGGCTAAAGAACTTCATACTCGGAGTCAAGGACATATTGATTTTGGGATTCCGGCCCTTCGTGCGTCGTGAGCCCAGATACTTGCCGCCCTTCCCAAACGCCTCACCGCGATGCTCTTTGAGTCGAGTGTCAATCTCCTTGGAGGTTTGGCCTACGTACACGACGTGGTTCTTCTTGCCCCGGTCGACGATTGGGGTCGGATTATCTGGGTCCAAATCCAAGACGTAAACCGACCAAACCTTGTGGTCGCCATTGACGGCATGACCACGACGCCGAAGGGCGTGTCGGGTTTCATGGAGTCTTCGCTTAATGACGGCAGGCTCCCTTGACGGCTTGTACTTCGGAATTAAGTCCTGTCGGAGTCTCAGAGGATTACCTGGCAATTTCAGTTTCTGCCTCTTACTCATGAGTGCTTGCAGAAACTGTGCTGGCTCAAGCTTGCTGACTGCTAGGTAGAGATGAGGTCTACCTGGAACAGAAGTCTTAGCAGTGTCATCAAGCTCTACCGCAATCAGAAATCGTGGCGACTTAAAACGCTTCTCAATCGGGTCACTCACGGCTGTTGGACAAATCCAGGGCAGCGTTTCAATTCTGACTGTTACCTTCACTCATAACTTCTTCCCGCTCTGATTGAGAGATGCCGAATATGTCGAATACAAGGCTGTCAATCTGCGACTCCAGAGTTTCGATATCACTCTCCGGGTCGGACCGTCTTGAAGATATTGCTGAATCGACAAGCGATACCAATTCCTGCTCTAGTTTCGGGTTGAAAACCATAGGAAGCTGCTCTACCAGGCCAGTCTTTACCTGGGCAAGAGTCTTTCCTTGTTCTGCGGAGAGATAGCGATAGACGTAGTTCAAGAGTCGACTGTTCAGTACTCCTAAGAAGTACTTCAATGAGCCAGGCCCAGTCGTTAAAACAGTAAAAAGCGTGTTATCGGTAAACAATTGCCCGTCGTATTCTTGGCTTTGGTAAGCCGCGAAGAGACCGTCTCCGGTTTGGCGAAGGAGAATTCGCTCCGGCAGAAAATGGTTTCCGATGTCGCCACAGAAGTGCCAATACTCCTTCGCAGAACTTCTGCGCCCCCCCCGACCAACTCCATACCTATCAGAAACCTGATAATTGGGATTACAGTACTTGTACTTCGCGTTCTTGCTATCCCAATCCACTGCCCAACGAACGATTTGCCGCCCCTGAATCATTCGCTTGCTGATTTCCGCTGTCCGCTCCTGCGAAAACAGTCGCGCACGGACGTTGCCACTATGTATTCCTGTGTCGATGACACGGAGAAACTGCCCAACTTTGCTTCCTGTCAGCAGTCGGACCACTAGCGAGTCTTGTTTTAAGGCAAGCCTCATGTTTGGCAACTGTTTTACATACTCTCTTTGCACTTGAGCCACATCTCTCAACTCAAACTCTGGAAACGTAAACCGACCCGCGAGATACGAATCTGAAGATGGTTTTACCTTTTGCGCCAAGAATATTGCGGTGTAAATAGTTGCGCCGAATGTCTCTTTTGGACAACTAATGAGTGCCAAGAGATTTTCGTGTAACAGTCTCTCTCGAACCCGAACCTTACTTTCCAAGTTAATAAAGCTGTCGTTAGTGATGTAATTGACAATTCCGTTTTCTGTCGCCAGGTCAAAAGCTCGGAATATAAAGTGAACGTAGAGGTCATCAACCCAGTTTTTTCGCTTGCCGTTTCGAATCTCTGAATACTCATCTACGAGTTCTTTCCGAATTTCCTCGGACAGGTGCTCGGTCTTGACATACGGCGGATTCCCAATGACGACGTCAAACTCCGGGATACCAAACATCACCCCTGCATCAAAGAAACTTGCTTGGCTGTTGGGTTCAAAGGGTCGGAATGATTTCAACTGACCAGTTCGTCTCGTCTCACCAAAGAGGGACATTTGCTCGTTTGCAATAGCCAGATACTCGGCCTTGAGAGACTCTCGTTTTCGATAACTGGCGGTGGAGTAGTAATCGTTGCGAATCTCATTCAGCTTGCTCTCCGTTGTGGCATCTTCCCAGAAGGAGTGTTGACTTGCGTCGGCGAGGGAAATGAGCGAATTCGCGCACACGAACTGAAAATCAAGGTTTGGAAGGGGCTCAATTCCGCGATTCGGTTTTTCGTCGAGTACTTCTTGTTCAACAATCAGAGTCAGGAAGCATCGCAGTTTGCTGATTTCTACTGCGATTGGTTGTATGTCAACTCCGTGAATGACATCCCGAATGAGAATCAGTTTTCGTAAGTAGCTGTGGTTTCTCGATAGATGTCGGCGGCTGGCGCGATAGCTATCTGTGAGTCGCGTCTTGCCAACGTCGAAGTTCGGGTCAGTCTGCTCAAGGATGAATGAGAGTTTCTGAAGGAGCCCGATTGGGAAGGCACCACTTCCACATGCCGGGTCCAATGCCTTCAGCGCGTACAGCGCGTTCGAAACTGTCTCGCGTTCAGAGTCTGTAAGCGGATAGAGGTCATCGTCAAGAGCGTCAATTGACACCAACGCAGACAGCTTCTCCAGACGAATCTTCGTCTTCTCACAGAGAAACGCCTTAATTGACTCATCAACCATGTAATTGACAATCCGACGAGGGGTATAGAAGCTGCCAGTAGTTCGGCGGGCGCTTTCACCGGTTTCGGGATTTATCTCAGCAAGGAGGTTCTCGAAGATTCGGCCGAGCATCTCCGGGTCAATTGATAGTTCGACATCAAAATCAAGATTTTCATCAATGGTGAAGTTGTAGGTTCGAAGCGTGTCTAGTAGTGCGCCAAACCATGATTGTGGTATCTGAACGCTCGTCTGGTTGAGGCCCCTGAAGTAGTCACCGCCCGCCCCTTCAATCGGCTGGAAAAGGCCACCATTTAGGTAGGGAACTTGTTGAAACCTGGCCGACTCGAACTCGGAGCGACGTTCATTCTGTGGCGTATTCAGGCAACCGAAGAAGAGTGGCTCCAGCACATCCTTGAGGACGTCCTCACTTTGCTCAATTGCATCATCGAAGACCTCCTTTGGTAGCAGCGGAAGACGGCCGACGCTCTGCTTTTCTTTGAGAAACCAGCAGAAGATTAGACGCCCAAACAGTCGTATTGCGTATTCCTGGCGCTCGAAATGGGTGGTGCGCCCAGGGAGTCTGAGAAGTGGCCTCTGCACTACTTCGCCCGTGTCATCAAAGCGACCGATGAGGTCGTAGAAGTGTTTAGCAACGTCGTTATAAAACTCCTTGTTGATGGCTTCTAATGAGAATCGATACTTGAGGTCTTCAATGCTTTCAACTTGACCCATTCCTAATAGAAACTTGCGTGCGGTCGCGACGCCGACCTCACTCCCGAGCAGATACGAATGGCGTTCGGGATTCGAATAGGTTTGGGTCAACTGACCGTCCACCCAAGTTGGTTGCGCGCTGAGGAGCGACAAGCGCCAAATTGTTTCATCAGGATTCAGGTAGACGATGAGACTCCGGTAACTCCCATAGTGCTTCAGAATCTTGAAGCTCGCCTTTGTGAGGGTGATTCGTGATGTCAGCGCAAGAGTTGTCTTGACAACAAAAACTGAAGTTCTCAACACCTCAGATGCACCAAGGTAGGTGATGTCAGGGAAAATGGAATCAAGTGCGGTGGCACGCCGCCTATCGAGCTGGAAGTCGGGGAGAAAGTCCACGATGAAGCGTTCGAAGTCGGCTTCAACATACGGACCAGAGAGATTCACGCCTTGAACTCCTCGGCAAGAAGTACAAGTTCTGCTTCGTTCTCCATTCGCTGAATTCGTTCGAGTACATTGCGAATGAACGCCTCGGGGACTGTCTGCTTGATTGTGATGAAGCAGCTCTCCAGATTTGACATGTCTACTTGGGCAATTTCTTTGAGCGAACCCTCGCTTACGTCATCATATTTTGAGATGACCTTCATAAGGTCAGCGCAGTAGGCCTCTGAAGACGGCAGGGCGTTCCTCAGCGCCTCCAGCACCTTTAGGGCCTCGCTACGCCTACCTCGAACGTCGGGAAGTGGATGTTTCTCTGTGAGCTTCTCGTATGCGACCTTGAACAATCCAGGGAAAGAACTCGTTACTGGGGTTCCAACTTCGTTGACGTTTGCGCGGAATCGAGAAAGACCTTCCTGAACCGTAATAAGTCGAGAGGAGTTGTTGTCCTCGGACCGCACGAAGATACTGTTCTCGCCTTTCTTGCTAAACACGATTGCGTGGTGGGTTGTCTGCGGAACTTGAATTCGAGCGATTCGAGTTCGCCTGGGAATCTCTGCAACTTCAGCCATCAAGTATGAATTAGCTTTGGCCCTCTCGTACTCTTCGAGATGGACAGCATCCCAACTGAGCTCTTCCTCGGAGCCTTCCGCCCTCTCAAACTCATCTTTAAAGAAGCTCTGTACATCTTCATCCGGGGTGAGAGTCCGACTATCTGTTCCGATGACATTGTTGATGAGGCAGATTTTTAGAGTAGAAATTGTCCTGACTCGCGTTTCTTCCTCACCAACAACTGTTGGAAAGCAGTTGTAGATGTGAATCTCGGGATACATCAGCCGATTGATTCGGTTGATACGTCCGATTCGCTGAATTACTCGAGTTGGATTGTACGGAATATCAAAATTAACAATGACGCCGGCGCGATTGAGGTTTACGCCTTCGCTAAGTGCATCAGTACAAACGAGGATTGAGTAGTCATTCTCCTGCTTCTCCAGTGGATGTGAAGCATCGAAGTTGCGGAGAAGAACGCTACGACTTTCCTTTGATGCGTCGCTCGATGTGTACTTAAGAACCCCATCTTGAACGCTGCGGATGAGCGCGTTTGAGACATATGAAACAGTGTCAGCGTAAGAAGAGAAGATGACAATCTTGCGACTTGGGTTTCTACGCAGGAGCTCATCAATCAGGACCTTCACTCGCTCAATCTTGGGGTCTACAAAATTCCTTGCAAACCATGCAGCATGTATGCCGCGAAGTAGCTCGGTATCAGTCTGAACGTCAATTGCGAACTGGCCGTCTACCCATTCCTTCGGCACTTCAAGGAGACCTTTACGCTCCCGGAGATACTGCAACTTTTCTTCGAGGTCATCGCTCAATTCGCCATCTTCCATCGAATAGAGAGTTGGGTCCGGTAGCTGTCCTTTCTTCATGATTGGCACAATTCCAAGTTCGTTCCACCACGAGAGAATCAACTCGTTGTTGGCAATCATTCGCTCAAGTGACGTGCGAAATGCGTCCCGCGAGCTCTCAAATCGCATCACTAGGAGCCTTCGCATGAGGTCAGCGATGTTGGTCTGTGCGCTGGTCAAGTCAAGACCATCGACGTCAGCCCCAAAGGTCTTATTGAACTTTGCCTTCTCAGTTATGTAAGTTGCTGGTTTGTAGCGGGCACCTCGGAAACTTCCAGCCCTTTCAGGATTTGCAATCTTCTCGAGGGTGTCCATGTAAAGACTCTCTGTCTCACCTAAGTCGTACTCAAGTAGCTCCGGACCCACAATTGTCGGGAATCTGATGCTCTGGCGCTCCAAGTCTTCGCGATAGCGCGTTACGTACTGAAGGTCCAGGCGTGACCTTCGAATGACAACAGGCTCCAGGTACCGACGCTGTTCTTCAGCGATTTCTTGAGTTTCGTGGTCAAAGTCGGTCTTTGAGATTGTTCGAAGGTTTCTTCGGAGCGTTGAGTAGCGACGGATGAGCTCACGAAACCTGAGGCTTAGGTTGTCGATGCTCTTAATCGTTGATTGACCTGGAGTCTGAAAAAGCTTTATTAGGGCCAACACATCCTTCGGAGAGTTATTGAATGGCGTCGCCGTTAGTAGCACCACCTTGTTCTCGGGGTGACTGCGGCAAATCTGATGCAATAACTGATAATCCGATGTGTCCTCATTCCTGAATCGGTGTGCCTCGTCAATAACAATGAGAATCGGCTTGCGACTGTCAGAATATTTTTCATAAATGGCCTTGATGTTGCCAGCACTCATGACTCGAGGTCCCCGTACTCGAAACTCGACCTTGTATTCCTCCCACTGCTGAATCAAGTGTGGAGGGGCAATAATGAGGCTGTCGAGGTCGAGATTAAAGGCAATCGCAGCTGCAATTATGCTCTTCCCAAGACCTACGACGTCAGCAATGATGACTCCGTCGAGTTTCGCTATACGGTCAAGCGCGAATCGGACCGCATCGGTTTGATATTGAAAGTCGGAAAATACACCTTCGGTAATTTCTGATGGTGATTTGATTCCGTCTAGAGAAACAGCACTGCCATAAATCTCGGATAGGACTCGAATGTAGAGGTTGTATGGCGAGGGTGCTTGGTAAATCCAGAGTTTCTCCTGAATCTCGTTGATGAAGGCTCGGGCGCTCGCAGCATCAACGACCGAGATTGACTGAGAAGTAGACCACAGGTCTTCGAAAATCTTCAAACCATCTTCAAACTTTGGCTTTTCCTTGGAGACATCATTGAGTTCGTCCTGGCCAGACAATCCTCGATACGTGAAGTTGCTCGACCCGTGAAACACTGTGCCGGGAAAATCGCCTTGATGGCTCATCTCGGGACGATTATGAATGAGATAAAGCTTCCCATGGTAGTCACGCACGGTCTTGCGTATCTCAAGGGAGCCATCCAGGAGTTTGGACATAAACATCTCAAAGGCCAGTGCTGAATCCGGAGTATCAAAGGTGTCGCTGTCATTCACAAAGCCGACTAGAGCATCGATGTAGTTTTGCCGCATCTGCAAATGAGATTTAGTTGGCTTTCGTAGTTCGTACTTCTCAAGTGATACGTCCTGCTCGCGGGAGTACTGGACTATCTCGGGTACGCAAGAGGGGTCGAGTTCCTTACCGACAAGAATCCGAATCTTCTTGTCCTTGAGAGACTCGACAAGAAGCTGGAATCCAGAAAAGTAGAAGTACCCAACACAGATATCGACACGGTCCGAGGTCTCGAGAGCGTTCTGAAGCGCCCTCATCATTGTTTGGCGCTGATTATCAATGAATGGCACGTGGTCTCCTGATGAGTCGAGAGCAGGAAATCCAGAATGATTGAGCACTGTTGCAAACGGTGAAGAGAGGTGACCGAGGTCGCCGTTCGATGAACACAGGGGCCGTGATACTGATTGAGCAGTATCTCATGACTCAGGAGTCGCGAGTGTCCAGATTCTCCGAAGTGGAATCATTTCCTGAATCTCCGATTCCAGTCGTTCATACTCTTCGAGTAGGACCTCCACAAGGGTGTCGGCGCCCCAAACCTTGACTCTGAATTGTTGGTTGTTCAGCACTTCTCCTGCTGCCTTGTTGACGCCACCGAATGTAACCAGGAGAGCTTGTTCTGCACCGGTTGTTCCCATTGCACCTTGGAGTCTTTGGACAACGTTGATATCCACTGGGTTTGCACCACTCTTGCATTGAACGACTATCCGGGGTGAGTCCATTCCTAGTGGGCCGGAACCCGCGATGATGTCGATTCCCTTGTCGGGGCCAGGGGGACTGACGAAACAGGTGAGACCACGTGCACGAAGAATCGCAGCAACCAGGTTGGCAAGTTCGTGGGATTGGAAGGTCTCCACGAGTCGGATACGAATTGCATCGAGCGCTACGGTCTCAATATCAACTTGGTCGACCTGGTCAGAATCGTCGGAGACTTCGGTATCGGTTTTGGTCCAGCCGGCTTCCGGTAGCTCCGCGCCTGGGTCCAACGCACCCTCCGCGATTGTGGCGAGGCGTTGCTCTGCATCGTTTCTGTCAATTTTGCAGATGGTCATGAAAGCACCGAGCGAGAAGAGGAGGTCCTGTTTGAACGCTGAGCGTGGGATATCAGTCCGAATCCAACGGACTCCAACGGTGTGTCTCTTATCAGAATCTTCGTGAGCGACGTATCGGTAGCCAGAGATACAACGACCGATGGCAATCTGTTTGCTCAACTTCAATGGCATTACGACTAAATCTCCAACCTCGATTCGTCCACGCAATGCCCAAAGCTGTGCTGCAAAATTTCGATTCGTCTGCAACGACTTCTCCGCGAGTGAGGCCTGAACAAACGCCAAGACGTCGTCACGGGACTTACAGGTGCTCAAGTCGCTGACGACTCGGAATCCACCACCCGAAACACCGTTCGCGAGGGCCCACGATTCACGCTCCCCCGCACTCCCACCCCGAATCATCCAAGCCGCCATGAACATCCTTCCTCGAAGTGCACTACGTTGAGGACAAAACTACTTCGTAAATG
>Ga0169931_10015644_pt1 | contig 10137 bp, 6 predicted proteins | sample Kivu_15m_20L_FD_129675 | JGI IMG/M metagenome (GOLD analysis project Ga0169931, IMG submission 129675) | Freshwater microbial communities from Lake Kivu, Western Province, Rwanda to study Microbial Dark Matter (Phase II) - Kivu_15m_20L... | ecosystem: Environmental > Aquatic > Freshwater > Lake ... | reverse complement strand
CAGTTCGGCGGCGGCGATGGCGGGGTGGGTATCATTGAGTTGAATGGCAAACTTTTCATGGAACTTCTCTACCGGAACGTTTTGCCTATTCAGAATACGAAACATATCCTGCAGGGAACAGGAAACAAAGAAAAACTGTTGTTCTAACCGCAGCTGCTTACCGGCCAACTTTTCATCGTTAGGATAGAGCACCTTGCTAAGGTTTTCCGAGGTGACCTTGTCCTCCACCGCACCGTAGTAGTTACCCTGGTTAAAGGTGGCGAAATCAAAGGATTCGATCGCCTCCGACTTCCACAGGCGCAGGGTATTAGCGGTGTTTACCTGGTAGCCGAGGATGGGGGTATCGTAGGGCACCCCCAGCACCTTGCGGGCGGGGATCCACTGCATGCGGTAGCGGCGACGCTCATCCAAGTAGGTTTCGGTGTAGCCGCCAAACTTGACCTCCACCGCCCACTCGGGGCGCACCACCTCCCAGGGGTTGCCGTAGCGCAGCCATTTATCCGTCCGTTCCACCTGCCAGCCATCCTTAATATCCTGGTGGAAGATGCCAAACTCGTAGCGAATGCCGTAGCCCAGGGAGGGGATTTCCAGGGAGGCCATGGAATCCAGATAGCAGGCGGCTAGGCGACCTAGCCCCCCATTTCCCAGCCCGGGTTCCACCTCCTGGGCCAGCAGGTCGTCAAAGTCCAGGCCTAGTTCCTCCATCGCCTGCTTGACGGTGTTGTAAATCCCCATGTTCACCAGGTTATTACCCAGGTGGGGCCCCATCAAAAATTCCGCAGATAGATAGCAGACGGTGCGGACATGGTGCTGAGTATAGCTTTCGGCGGTGGCGTTCCAGCGCTCTAGCATGCGATCACGCACCAGGTGAGCCAGGGCCATGTAGTAATCGTGGCGAGTAGCCAGGGCTACCGGCTTGCCTTGAACAAAAAACAGGTTACTTAAAAATGCCTGTTTAATACTGTCGACGCTGGTGTCAGTGCGCTCACTGGCCAGGGCAATGGCCACGGCGGCGGTAGCGGAGGTCTCCATGGGTCTTCAAGCCTTGCTTTAGCCTATAGGATGTCGCGAACATATCCTATCAGATCAAATTGTCGGTCTTCGCGTTGTGGTCTAAGACACTATTTAACGTAAGTTTAAGGGCTGGCGGTGTGACTCCCCAGCCCCTCGAGGGATCTGCGGCCGTTACCTCCCTAGGGATCTGGGGTATTCTGTGGGCAGTGGTCCTCCAACGGTAGATTCTATGAAGCGGCGTCACCTGGTTTATATTCTTTTGGCGGTAGTCATGGCTGGACTAACCATGGCTCTCGCTAGCCCAGGCCTGGCCCAGATCAGCAGCCAGAGCTCACCCCCTCTGCGAGGCTTGGTGCAGGAATACTCCCCTGCAATCATGCCAGAGGCCACCGCCTACTCCCTGTTCAACCAGGATGCCAATTCTAGCTACCAGGTTTGGTACCGCATTTCCGGTGGTGATGCCCTGTTTCGCCAGCGTCTACGGGTCTACCAAGAACAGGCCAGCCCTCGCCCCCAAAACCAACTACCGCCGCCCTCTGAGTTGCGCCAGGAATTGACCAGCAACACCCCCACCGGCTGGTTTGTCCTGCCGCCCGTCAAGGGGACGGTAACCTACTACTTCGACGGCGATCACCGGATCGACGCCCAGGGCACTTGGGACAGCGGCCGGGGAGTGAAGGTTAAGCGTAGCCGCTTTAGCAACGGCAATCTCTACGAGTTAGGCTTTGAGGACCAAATCAGCCTGGATGATTACAATGATTTAGAGATACAGGTGGCGGTATTACGGTATCCCTAGGAGGCTATCAAGGGTGACGAGTAGGCAGTTGATTTTTTTTCGCCACGGTAAGTCTGACTGGCAGGCCCCTAGCAGATTAGATCAAGATCGCCCCCTAGCCCCTCGGGGTGTGGTGGCGGCCCAGGCGATGGGAAGACTGTTAACCACTCTAGACGCACAGCCCGACCACGCCATCACCTCCCCGGCGGTGCGGGCCCATAGCACCCTCGAGTTAGCTAGGGAGGCCGGGCGCTGGTCTTGCACGGTGGCGGTATCGGCGGATCTGTACGAGGCTGGCCCGGAGCAGGTGCTGGGGGTGATCCGGGGGCAGGGCGATCGCCATCAGCGTATTCTGCTGGTGGGCCACCAACCCACCTGGTCTGACACCATTAGCTGGCTGATGGGGGGAGGTCATGTGGAGGTACCCACCGCCACCCTGGTTTGTCTAGACCTCCAGACCAGCGACTGGCGCCAGGTCGCTCCCGGACAGGCGATTTTACTCTGGCTACTGCCTCCCAAACTGTTGAGGCCCCTCCTGGACCGATTACCTTAGGGGGTTGCCTGGTATGTCTGCCAAGATCGCCAGTCTGGCCTACCAAGGGGTTGGGAGGAAAGCTGTCGTTATCCTTCCATTGAATCGGTTACCCTGTTGTCGAGCTAGCTGGTTAAGTTTGAAGGTGCCATGATCCCTATTCCTAGGACTGAGGTTTATACCTGGCGGGGGTACCGCTGTAGTTATCAGGTCTACTCCGGATCTGTAGAGACTCCACCACTGCTGTTAATCCATCCCCTCGGGGTAGGCCTGGCGGGTTGGTTCTGGGAACGATTCTGCCAGGCCTGGTACGGGCAGGGCCAGCAAAACCCTATTTACAATCCTGATCTGCTAGGCTGTGGCCAGAGCGATCAGCCCGTGGCCGCCTATACCCCTCAAGATTGGGCCGACCAATTAGCCGACTTTATCCATCAGGTGATCCAACGGCCTGTGGTGGTGGTGGCCCAGGGCGCCACCCTGCCGATTGCCCTGAAACTTCTCCTCTTGCCCAAAATGCAGGGCTGGGTCCGAGGTCTGGTGCTGAGCGGCCCACCGGGCTGGAGACTGATCACCACCGCCACCCCGGCCTGGCGCCAGCGCCTGCTGTGGAACCTGCTCTTTAGTGGACCGGTGGGTTGGGGTCTGTTTCGCTACGTGCGGCGCGATCAATTTTTGCGCTCCTTTTCTCGCCGCCAGCTATTTGGGCGTGAAGCGGATATTGATCAGGGGTGGATTGATTCCCTGGGCCAGGATGCCCAAGGAGAACGGGGTCGCTACGCGGTCTATTCCTTCCTGGCGGGGTTCTGGCGGGAGGACTATGGGGCAGCAATCTCGCAGTTGACCCTACCCACCTTAGTGCTATTTGGGGCAGGGGCCTCCGGCATTGATCTATTGAGCAAGACAGACAGCGCTCATCAGCGGCTGCAGGCTTATCTTACTCACCTGCCCCAGGCTCAGGGAGAAATCATGACTGGTCGCAACGTCCTGCCCTACGAATCCACCGCTGAATTTGTCATGTATGTAAGCCAATGGATTGAGTTAGTGCTGGATGATAGAAAAGAGCCTGTCGTTAAAGACTAGGACACGGGACCAGCCTCCCTATATCAAGACTGGCCTCTGCCCCATGTCATCATTGATGCTCGTTTTTCTACATCACCGAATCCTAGGTCATCATCTGTTTCACATGATCCCCTAATCGAATCCCTAAAGCCACAATGGTTAGAGTTGGGTTAGCGTAACTACTAGTGGGAAATACAGAGCTACCAGCAACATATAGATTGGCTATACTGTGAACTTTACAATTCCCATCGACTACCCCCTGTCGTAGATTGTCGTGCATACGGGTGGTGCCAATGTTGTGATGAGCACTAGACAGAAGCATTTGAGGATCGTCACGGTCTAGCTCTAATTTAAGTTGACCGATTCCAGAATGATTAATATCCTCCACAAGCATATTCTGGATACGGCGAATACTATTACGTTCTCTCTCGTTCCATCGCCAGTTTAGTTTTACCTTTCTACAGCCTAGGTCGTCTTGATCCCGGCTTAGCGTTACCCGGTTGTCAGGGTCAGGGGCCTGTTCAGTCATGTTAACTACTTCAAACAACCCATATCGACTAGTTTTGTCTTGCTGCATTGACCAACCGTTAGCATCGTATCCATAGCGATAGGGTAGTGAGAAAAGGGACCTGGATTGTTTGCGGCCAAAATGGTAAACAAGATCATCAATCCCAGCTAATATTTGCCGCAAATATGTAAAAGTTTGGCTTGAAACTTTTCCACTACGGAGCTGTTCTTTCAGGGACATTCCAGCATCAACGGCTGGCGAGTCGTATCGTTTACCACGGGGAAATAGCCAGCGTCGCAGATTGTAGCCGTATATGGGATGGAGAGGGAAGATAGAAGTAGTCATACCCAGTAAGCCCTCGCGACAGGCTATTTCTGGCTTTAAACTAATCTGTCCGATCACAGACGCCCCGTTTACCCGTCGAAGATCGTAAAGTGCTGTTTTATTAAGTAAATTCCTAGTTTTGGGCAACAACACACCCGATCTGACCACCGGATGATCCATCAAAAATCTGCCCACTAAATCGTACTCATTTCCTATCCCTGCCCCTTGCTTGTCATCTGACATGAGAAGCAACCGAGCATTATCGATCGCTCCCTGTGCCAGGATGACAATCCGCGCAACTACCGAAAATCTGACACCCTCAAGATTGGCAACATATACCCGTTTAATAGTTCTCGTGGTCTCGTCTAGCTCTAGTTGGGTAGCCGTGGCGTGGTAGTAAAGGCTAATATTTGGAGCTTGTTGCAAGTAGTCTAGGCAATGTTGGGTGAAAACCTCCCGTGGACCCACGTGAAACATTCGGGTTTGAAACCGGTCGCCAATATCCAGGGGAGTAGCCTCAGGATCTTGCCAGTCCCTGACGTCGTTGGAATAGGAACCTAAATGGCAGAGTTTATGGGCACGACTATAGTAGGGATCAAGATGAGCCTTATTAAAGGGCCAACCACTATAGGGAACCCAATCTCGCTTTTCAAAGTCAATTTCCTCTAGTGGCACATAGCGCACACCGCAGGGACTACCTTTGTATTCAATCGCCCATACATTGGCTGTACCTCCCAGTTGGCGTCGCCGCATAAACTCTGCTTTCGGATAAAACATATCCTGCCTGGAGTTTTCCTCAGATGAAGCTAACAGTTGGATAGCTCCATTCTGCTCTTGTCCGCCTGATTCCAACACACAAACTCGAAATGATTGACCAGCTAGTTCATGGGCAATGGTGAGACCCGCAGGACCACCTCCCACAATACATACTTCAGTTTCAATGACTTCATCTCGGGGTAGACAGCGAGCATCTATTAACATAACTGTATTAACAACTAATATATAAGTTTCGGAGCAGGCAAAGCACAGTAGGAAAACTACTGAACAAACATGATCAGCTCATCTGGCTCGGAGCAAACTTTGGAAAACTTGACTCACAAGTTTCCTCAGTTAAGCAGGTCAGGAGAAATCAGAATTGTCAATAAAAGTTAGAATATAGCGGTTTTCGATAGAGTGAGATACATAATTTCTAAATTCTAAATCCCCCTTAGTAGCTGGTTAGCTAAGCTTTACCCGAGTGGAATCTGCCATAAACATCTAGTATTTTATACTTATAGTATATTCAATACCTATAGACTACAGGCTGGGAGTGATGCTCATCTAGACTTTAAACTCGTGGCTCGCTCTTTTTTTCAGTGCCTTCTGCAATTGCTAAACGCTACCTATAGTGTCTTGGAATGAGTCCAAAGGACAAGTTGCGAGGAACGGTCATTAAGTCCACAACAAGCACCGAACGTCAAGGCCTTTCTTGAAGGCTCGGCTCCTCATTCTGCCCTAGCAATTTCAAAAACTCGTTTCAAAATGAGCGAACCGAGGGCTATTAGTTACGAGACATAAAATCCATCGATCAACCATGTCTTAAGCGAGCTGGCTAAAGCTGCACCTCTACGATCGTCCACCTGCACCAGATCCACGTCTCAGCGTCTTGGTGGTCGTTATCTCAGAACCCAACAAGAGCGTGGCATCGGCCGCGCTCAGGGGCTTTGAAAACAAGTATCCCTGACCATATAGACATCCCATGGCCAGGAGCATATCCACTTGAGCTTGACTTTCAATCCCTTCTGCGATCAGTGTCATCCCTAACTTACGTCCTAAGGCAACGATGGTGTGAACAATTTCCCGATCATCCCAGTTCTCATCCATACGACCCACAAAGGATTGATCAATTTTTAGTGTATCAGTGGGAAAACGATGGAGGTAGCTGAGGGAAGAATAGCCTGTACCAAAGTCATCAATGGCTAATTGCAAGCCCAATGCCTTAAGTTGATGCATGAGTTGGCGACTATCCTCCACATTTCGCATGATCATGCTTTCAGTAATTTCTAACTGAATTTTCCGACCATCCATTCGTAATTCCTGCAGATGGTGGGCAAATTGACTAACCAGGTCAGCCTGTTGAAACTGACGTCGGGAAAGGTTGATACTCATTTTCAGAGGGTGATCAGGAAACTTCCTCTGCCAGATCCTTAATTGATCACAGGCCTCTCGGAAGATCCATTGACCCAGATTAATGATTAACCCAGTTTCCTCAGTTACCTGAATGAATTGGGCTGGGGAAACGAAGCCTTCGCCAGCTCGAAACCAACGCACCAAGGCTTCGAACCCAATGATCTGTCGGGTTTGAAGACAAACAATGGGCTGATAATAAAGTAAAAACTCTTGCTTTTCAAAGGCATTTAATAGGTGACTTTCTAACTCTAATCTACGCAGAGCTTCTTCTCGCATCGTGCTAACAAAAATTTCGTAGCGGTCTTCATTCACCGCCTTAGCTCGATACATAGCGGTGTGGGCATCCCGCAGTAAGTCTTCTGGCTTGGTTGAATGGTCATCCCGGGCAATCACCACCCCCATACTGCTACTGATTGATAGGCGGTGCTTGGCAATATTCATCGGTTTAGACAGCTCGGCCTGAAGCTGATTGAGCTGTTGCTCCACCTGGGGTTGATCGCTCATCGGTAAGAGAAAGGCAAACTCATCGCCCCCCACCCGGGATAGCTGAGCAGACTCGGGAAGCACCTGCAGCAGACGTCGGGCAATGGTTTGGAGCACCTGATCTCCGACTGAGTGGCCAAAGGACTGATTGATTAGTTTGAACCGATCAATGTCCAGGAAAACCACGGTTATAGGGTCATCTAGGTTACTACGACGTTGATGGTGAAGTTCTCGTTGTAGATGGAGGAGAAATACATCTCGACCAGGTAACAGGGTCAGTTGATCGTAACTACTACGATAAAGAGCTTTTTGTGCAACTACCAACCCCGCCGCCAGCAAAAAGCCTGCTATGGGCTCTATGGTGGGAAGCCACCACAGTTGACCGAGGGCAACACTACTAAGGGCCCATATGCCCAAGACAACCGACCCCCCGATCAGAATCAAGGTGACCGGACGACGGATACCCCAACCCAGAATGCCAGCTACCATGATCCAACCCAGTAGCCAGGTGAGTTCCCCCCACTGGGGTAAAAACCTGTAGATTACCCGATCGCCGGCGATCGCATCTAGCAACTGGCTAATGCTCTGGGCATGGACCTCTACCCCCGACATCATAAAACGGCTGGATTGTTCCAAGCTAAAGGGGGTAAAAAACTCATCCTTGAGACTGGAGGCAGTGGTACCAATTAGAACAATTTTGCCCTTTACCCATTCTTCCGAGAGGGCACCTGCCAGCACCTGGCTAACAGTGAGCATGCGGGCAGGGGCATAGGGGGTTCGATATTTGAGTAAGGTCTGATACCCGCGATTATCAATGTGGGCGTATCCGCCGTCACCAGCCATAAGGGCAGGAATTCTAAGATCGCCAAGGCGCAGTTGGTTTTCCTTGCGATCGACCTCTAAGTGTAAGTTACTAGTGTAGGCGAGGGCGACCCGCAGAGGGAAGGAATAGTATGCCTGGTCGTCTCCACCCACGTAGAGCAGACTCCGCCGCAGAACCCCATCGGGATCAAGGGCCAGATCATTGAAACCCACCTGCTGTTCCGGCCATTCCGGGGGGGCGGGAACCTCTCCTGAATCCGGTTCTTGCCCAACATTCATGATGCCAATCACGTTAGGAGCCTGAAAGGCTTTCAGCAGAGCTTCGCGCCCCTCAGATTGAGAAATATTGCGGTAAAGATCAAGGCCAACTACCGCTGGTTCATACTTCTGTAGATTAGCAATGACTGTAGCCACCTTTTCGTCAGATAGGGGCCAGCCGTGGGCCTCAAGGTCTGACTCGGTAATCTCCACAATCAGTAGGCGGTCATCTGGGGGTTGGTAAGTCTGGAGGCGAGTCATAAAGTCAAAACTAGCCATCTCTAAGGGTTGGAGAACCCCTAATCGCTTACTGACTGTCACCACTGACAGGGTCAATAAGCTAGACACCAGGATAGCCCGGCTAGCAAAGTTAAGCTGTTGAATTAAGCGAGTCGTCAGCTGCTGAAAATTTAGCTGTAGAGACCACACCCCAAGTTTCACCATGGCAGATGCTGAAAAACGGTAGATTCGGAGGAATAGCAATAACTAAGCCCGAGTAATTATGTATACAAGGGGATAGAACTCTTATCCGGAAACTTTTAAAGAATTTCTCCTCTAAATCATGACCAATCCCTTAGTGCCCGCTAGAGCAACAAAAACTGCCGCCAGAATTTAGCGGCAGCCGCAATCTTAACCAAGGCAGTAACCCTCGGATACCTTTTCGGTTCCGTGGATTGGAAAGATCGTGGATCGGAAAGTTCGTCGCGGTTAAGAATTACAATCTGACCTCCTTAGGATCGCGAACTAAATAACGTGGGATAGCTGTCCCGGCTGACAACGGTCAGGCAAGATGCATGACCTACAAGAATTACAGCTTAAAAAATTCACGTTCCTTAGTCGTGGGCAGAGTGACAAGAGCTATCCGGCAAGGTTATAGTTCCCTAAAGTTTCCTAGAACGCTCAAACGGGTAAATCGATATCTAACTCTGCTCTGTCACGTTTGTGAGAGAGCACCCAGGATCACCCGAGCCCCTTATAACCGGTGGCAAACCCCTCGCATCCGTCGACCTCACAGGATCACAGGATGTGCTGATACAGGTCTAAACCTCATCTAATTTGAAACCAGGAGTTTCCCACCCTGCGGGAAGCAAGCTCCACCCCAGATCCCCCTCCCATCGGGAGAGGGACGTTGCAGGGTTTTTGCGGCTCCCTGAAGCAAGCTACGCCCTCTGGCAGAGGGGGCGGGGGTGAAGGGGCCGAAGGACGGTTCTCAACATGGACGTAACATGGACTTGGTTTAGCTTTATGAGCTATCGCAGTCAGACCTTAGGCGAAGTTATCCTCCGACGGAATTGTAAGGTGAGTACCGCCACCACGTCGCTGTCCAGGGAACTGATCGCGATCATTCTGGGCCCGAAAATCCTGTTGAAATATCGAAGTATGGATAAGTATCAAACTTAACACGCTCAAGGCCATCAAAAGAGTGATGCCACCGGGTAAGATGAAGAGCCTAATAAACGCAGATTTCATAAATCACGCAAGATTGTAGAGACACCAAACAGTGCTGCGGCATAGGTGATAAAGGGCAGAAACACCAGGAAGTCACCGCATCCCGGGACTACTATCATCCTTCACTGCCAGAGTTACCTCTGAGCCAATAACCTTGCAGTTTTACGGAAGCTTTATTCAGATATGAACTTCACCCCCCCCGTAGCTTTACGCAAACCTCTCCTGCTTTGCGGCCTCAGGGTTGGGGTTGAAAAACCTGGAGGCAGGGTCACTCAGGAGAGGCTGATTTTTCTGGGTTAGCTGGGGCCTGCGGTCCCCCATGAAAATTAATAGACTAAAGCGGTTTTCGGTAGAGCGAGATACCCAATTGCTGAGTTCTAAATCCCCCCAGTACCGACTGCCTAAGTTTCACACTGTACCCCCCTTGGCAAGGGAGACGGGGGGATCGTCGCAACGCACTTCACCCGAGTGGAATCCGCTGTAAAGCTAGTCTTAAGAAGTTGTTAAGGCAAGGCTTGAGCTGCAAAAAATCAGCTATCTTTAACCCCAGATACCTCCTAACTGCGTCTCCAGCCCCGTCTGATCCCTCTGTCGGTGTTCTAGTTTCGGGGCTGTTACCTTACTGGGCAGTGGGAAGTTCTCGGTGGTCTAAGGGGATAAAGCACAGGAAAACGGACATGCCGTGACCGAAACGGCCCGAGATGTCCGAAACTGGCTGATATAAATAACTTCAGCCAGGACTAT
>Ga0169931_10015642_pt1 | contig 10138 bp, 8 predicted proteins | sample Kivu_15m_20L_FD_129675 | JGI IMG/M metagenome (GOLD analysis project Ga0169931, IMG submission 129675) | Freshwater microbial communities from Lake Kivu, Western Province, Rwanda to study Microbial Dark Matter (Phase II) - Kivu_15m_20L... | ecosystem: Environmental > Aquatic > Freshwater > Lake ... | reverse complement strand
GTTTCGCTGTCCCCCGCGGTACGGGATGGTTCCCTTGATGTGGTCCCTCGTGCGCGGGGAGTTGCCCTTGAGCGCGTAGACCCCGTCGGGGATCGCGCCCTCGACCCGCGTGAGGCAGCCGACCGTCGGGCCAGCGTTCATGAGCGGTCGATCTGCGGCGACGCCTATGCCGCGCTGTGCCCGCCAGGGGCCGACGAGATGAGCTGCGGCCTGGTCAACGAGGCCGACCGCGGGCTGCGCTGCCGCCCCACCTGCAACCCGTCGGAGCAGGCGCCGTGCGGCAACAACGCCCGCTGCTCCGCGTTCGACGGACAAGACGCCTTCTGCCAGCAGAGTACCTGCTCGGCCGACTCGGACTGCGTGTTGCAAGGGCTCGCGGGCCTGTGCATCGGCCTCGCCCCCAACACGGTCGGGCGCGCCGGCCTGTGCATCGAGCGCTGCAACGCGCTTTCGTGCGCGCAGCCGGTACCTGCGACTGCGTCGGGCTCGACGGCGCGCGCGACGACTGCGCGAACCCGCCCGGCGAGGCCGTCTCCGGGCGCAACATCTGCACCGAGGTGGGGGGGCGCGGCGAGGGCGAGGGCTGCGACTTCGGCGGCGACCTGTGCGCGCGCGGGCTCACCTGCGCCCTGCTGCAAGACGGCACCTTCGGCTGCGTGCGCTGGTGCCGCGTCGGTGGCGGCAACCCCGGCTGAATGACGTTTCCGAATTGCCAGCAGGTGGTCGGCGAGCTCGGCATCTGCCAGTAGCCGGCCGGGCGCAGACGGCTCAGCGTGAGGTCTGGGTGATGCCGTTGGCGACGACCGACAGCGTCGGCACGCCGGGGGGCTGGAAGTCGGGGTGGTCGAGCTTCCGCGTGCGCAGCCAGAAGAACGGCCGCGTCGTGTGGCAGGTGTCGTCGTAACAAGACGGCCACGCGCTGTAGACCGGGTGCCAGCCGATGAGGATGGAGCCGGTGACGATGGGCTTCTCCTCGGTGCTGTCTGGCACCCAGTTCTCGGGGAAGCGGAACACGCGCTCGGCGCCGAGCTCCCCGAGCAGGCCGCCGTGCGTGCGAAACAGGCCGGTCAAGAACGAGACGTCGTAGACCGTCGAGGTGGCGGGCTGATCGGGACGCACCTCGGTGGCGCCGTCGCCGGTGACAAACGCCATGTCCCGGTCGTTCCAGGCGTTGGACAAGAGCGTGACGGAGTCACCCGCGATGAGCGACGGCTCGTTTCGGTTGCCGGCGAAGGTGCCGAGCACATAGACGGGCAGGTTGGTGGCGATGGTATAGGCGCGGCTCAGCGTCAGGCCGCTGAGCGAGCTGCTGCCGCCGCCGCCGGTCTCCGGGAAGCGCCGGGCGTTGATGATGCGCAGCGCGTTGGGGAACGACGGGTACTCCATGCCGGGGGTGGGTGGGTTGTGCGGGTCCTCGTGGACGTGGCAGAACGGGAACTCGACCCCCTCGCCGGTACCTTCCTGGGCGACGGCGGAGATGAGTACGTCGCCGTTGACCGCGATCTTGACGTGAGCCGGCGCGGTCAGCGAGCCCGAGGTGCTCTGCTGCGAGCAGAGCTGGTAGGGCAGCGGCACCGCCCGCTTGGAGCCGGGCTGAAACGCGTTGGCGCGGACGGCGGTCGCCGAGCCCTCGGTGTGGACCGCACCGGGCCACAGCGAGCCGACATAGATGACGCCGTTGAACTCGCGGCCGCGCAGGTGGTCGCGGATGCGCTGCCCGACCGAGCCCGAGTGGGTGCCTGACACCTCCTCGTCGAGCGCGCCGAGGTCGAGGTTGATGGGCAGCACGTTGCCGTGGAGGCGGTTGCTCAGCGGCATCTCGGTCACGTGCGACAGGAACTCGGTCTTGCCATTGCCGTGCTCGATCTCGTCGGCGAACTGCTCGAGCAGGTGCCGACCGCGGGCGACGACCGGGTCCCAGAAGCCGGTGCGGGCCGCCATCGTGAACGCCGCCCCCTGGCTGACGCCGCAGCCAGTGTCCTGCATCGCGTTCTGGAACTGGCCGAAGTTGTGCGGGCAGAACTCTGCGCGCGGCCAGTAGCCCGGCACCCAGATCGGGCTGCCGTCGGGGTGCACCGCGCGGAACAGCGAGCCGACCGAGATGATGCCGCGCTGCTTGACCATATCGAACGGCTTGAACACGACCGCGCCGTCATTATCGACGCCGAAGGCATAATACGAGAAGCGCGGCGGCGCCTCGCCGGCGAGGGTGCGCGGGATCTCGAGCGGCCTCCCGCCGAGCACCTCGTGCTCGTATTTGTAGGCGGTGGCGCCCACGTCGTAGTGGCCCGGGTGGTCCGACCAGATCGGCCGGCCAGGCCAGCAGTCCGGGTCGTTGCTGAAGCTGCGCATGCACTCGTCGTCGCTGCGGCCCTTGACGAACCAGATGCCGTTGATGATGCGCAGGTCGGCGCGCATCGCCAGGCGGTAGAAGCGCACGTCCGAGGTGTCGTTCACCGAGGGCGGCTCCACGATCCAGCGCAGGTTGTCCTTGTTGGCAGCGTAGTCGGGGTTGTGCGGGTGGTGGCCGACGCCACCGGTGCCGCGCATCTGCTGCACCGGCAGGCGCAGCTGCGGTACGCCGAGCGCCCCATCGGCCACGGTACCGCCCCACATCTGCATCGCGAAGCGGGTCCAGGAGGCCGAGTTGCCGTCCGAGACGCTTTTGGAGATCGTGTCGCCGCCGAGCTTGTAGTTTATTTGCCCGAGCGCGGCGCAGGTGCGGAGGTCGTTGTTGTCGGGGACGTACAGCTCGGTCAGCAGGGCTGTGATCTCCCGGAAGTCCATGTGCTGCGGGTCGATCGCCAGCTGGCGCGCCGACGGCGCGCACAAAAGCGGCGCGCGATCGATCAGCGTATTGTTGGGGCCACCGCAGGCCTCGTCGCGGCCGTCGTACATGCGCCCGCCGGCGAAGGTCCGCTCCAGCCGCGACACATACTCGTTGGAGTAGCGCTCCTGGGTGGCCGCGGGCCCCGACAGGCACAGGTCGCCGTTGACCTGCACGCGCCCGGGGGGGGTGAACGGGAAGGTCGGGTAGATCTTGAGGTCGTTGGCCGAGAACAGCGAGAGCTGGGCGAGGCCGAACTGGGCGACCTCGGTGCCCTGGGTGACCTGACAGCGGCTCTGGCTGGCGTCGCGCATCAGCGTAATGTCCATGGTCGCTGTGTGCAAATAGGCACTCAGGCCGGCGAACGGCCCGCGGTCAACGGTCCGCGGGCTCTCGCCGCGCTGGAAGGTCACGTTGCCGTTCTCGAGGGAGAAGCCGGGGGGGATGGCGATGGGCATGCGGTCGCCGCCGAGCCGTCCGTGCAGGAAGGTGTTGAGGTTGGCTCCGTTCTGGCTGTCGGATGGGGTGACGGAGACGAACTCCGCGGCGAGCTTGTTGAACACGTTGGCTACGCTGGTGCAGGCCGCCGACGTCTCAGCGTGGTAGCGCAGGCGCGCCGTCACCTTCTGGGATGAGCCCAGGTACAGGAACACGATGCCGATCGACGCCGACAGCATGGTCAGGATCAACAAGCACAGCACCATCGCGTAGGCGCGTGCCGACCGCGGCGTGGTGGTGTGCATCGGTGGCTCCCTCACTGGAAGATCCCCAGATTGCGCAGGGCGGCGGTGGCCTCGAAGCGCGAGAAGTGGATGCCGCGCCCGACGAGCACTTCGGCGTTGAGCACCTGGATGCTCTGCTCGCGCGGGTTGGACTGCCGGACCCCGCTGACCGCGACGATCTTGGCGACGCGCAGGTCCACGTCGATCTCGTCTTTGAGCGCGGCGAGCGTGTCCACCCCCCGGTGGTTGAACAGCAGCTCATCGTCCTCGTCTTCGGTCTCGGACTCGTGGATGACGCCGTCGCGGTTGCGGGCGTCGTAGCCGAGCGCGATCTGCAGATCGAACAGCAGCGGCGCGACCAGAAAGACCTCGTCGTCGTTGATGGTGGCCGCGGCGGAGGTGGCGTTCCGATCGAGCCACATCAGCAGCGAGTGGGTGCTGCGCTCGTCCGGAACGCACTCATCATCGGCGCAGCCGCGGTAGTAGGTCGCCAGATCGACATGGACCAGCGCGCCCCCGCCGAACTGGTGCAGCGCGGCGGTGCCGAGGGTGAGCGGCGCGCCCTGTGCGGATGGGACCAGCGTGGCGCGGCACTGGCTGGTGTCCACCGCGGTGATGACCGCCGCCCGGCTGAAGGGGCCGTGGGTCAGGATGACCTGCTGCGACGTGATGTTGGGGCCAACGCCGCCGCGGAACCAGGTGAAGCAGCAGACGCCGTCGATGGTGCCGCTCTGGTACGACGCGCTCGAGCTGTCGCCCTGGGGGTTGGACAGCGCGCAGCCGGTGGCGCGCTGCTCGACCGGGAACGCGAGGGTCAGGCGGTCGGATCCCTGGCAGGGGGGCAGACCGTCCGAGTTACACGTCGTCGAGGTCTGGTCATCGACGGCGATGGCCTGCCACGGCCGCAGCGTGTAGCCGCCGGCGCGCCGCAGCTCGCGGCCGAGGTAGGCGACGACGGTCTTGGCGTTGTCGTCGGCGTAGGTGCGCTTGCGCATATCGGAGAAGGAGCGGACCAGGCTCGCGTAGAGGCTGAGCGCCGCGGTCGTGACGATGCCGGCGATGGCGAGGGCCAGCGCGAACTCGATCAGGGAGTAGGCCCGGCGCGTCATTCGCGGTACAGCCCTACGCTGACGACGTGGGGCCGCCCGTCGTTCCAGTTGGTGGCGCACGCGACGTTCTTCATCCCGGGGATCGGGCGGTTGGGCTCGACGGTGCAGGTGGTGACGAAGTAGGGGTTGATGCGGACGGGGTTGCCGTGCAGGTCGGCGCTGAACAGCACGTCGCTGCGGTTGGCTTCCAGCAGCGGCGATCCCTGGTAGGCGACGGCGAGCTGGTCGACGGCGGACGCCGACAGGTTGGTCGCGCGCGCCAGGTTGCGCTGGTGCGCGTAGCTGGCGCGGATGCTGGCCCAGGCGGTCAGCAGCGCGGCCACGCCGGCCATCAAGATGGACGCCGCCACCATCACCTCGATCAGCGAGAAGGCCGCCGGCCGGGCGCGGGTGGTGGGGGCGGCCGGCGGTGGTCGCGCGCTCACGGGGCACCGGCTTTGAGGCCGTCCGCGCTCCCAATGCTGCCCGAGGTGGCCAGCACCGAGGCGGCCCCCTCACGCTTCGCGGTCGCGCTCCCCTCCCAGATCATGTTCCCTGCGGGATAGACCCTGACGCTGGCGCCGCGCCCGAAATCGATGGTCGTGGTGACGATGGCCGCCGCGCGGCCAGATGGCAGGAAGCAGGGGTCCGGCCCTTCCTTGGTGATCACGACGTCGGCCAGTGGCTGCTCGCGCTGGTCGACGACGTCGGCGGCGCCGCAGGTGGTCTGGCTGTTGTGGCGGCGAATGATGAGCACCCCACCGCCGCCGGGGGCCGGGTCGGGCTGCAGGCTGATGGCGCGCGCGGTGTCGATCGCGGTGGCGCGGGCCTCCATGAACTGCGCCTGGGCGCGCACGACGTCCTCCGCGTGGCGCATGCTCTTGATCGACGCGCTGATCGCCGGCACGGCGATCGAGGTGGCGATGGCGCCGATGCTGATCACCACCATCATCTCGAGAAGGGTCATTGCCCGCGGATGTCTCTGTCTGGACTGCAACATTATTGACGAAAGTTTGGGACCTCGACCAGGACCTGTAAAGCGACGGCAGGCTCTGCGACCGCGGCGAGACAGATGGGACCTACGACCACACGGGCTATTTCGTCAGCCGTTGCGGTCCGGGCGCGAGCGCAGGTGCTCGTCGAGAGCTCGCTCATCACCCTGGAGCGCGCCATCAACGGCGTCCCCGGCATGAGCTACATCACCTCTGACGCGACGAGCGCCGGTGAGGCGACCATTCAGGTCGTGTTTGAGCTCGGCACCGATCCGAACGACGCGATGGTCAACGTGAAGAACCGCGTCGACCAGGTCATGAGCCGCTTGCCGCAGCTCGTTCAGCTCGAGGGCGTCGTCGTCAACTACGTGCAGCGGGACGCATTTGCGGCAGCCGAAGGGGACCCCGCTTGCGGGGTCGCCGAGAGGCTGACCCGGAAGGGATGGCCGCTTGCGGCCAATCCCTGGAGGGCTTTGCGCAAATGCAATGTTCGCATTCGCGCGCGTCTAGCGCGTCTCGATCGGACCTTGATGCTTCGATGCATAGGTGGTCGAACTCAGATGAATAGCGGATACAAAGCTGCTCGCGGAGATCGCAAATAGACATCCCGTACCAATTCATGCGTCTGCGCATTGCTTTGCAGGGACCAGCATGCGGCACCGCGAAGCGCGAGATGTTGGATGTAGGCATCCGTGAGCGCAAACGGCAGTTCGGTGCGCACTTGAAAGCCTTTCGACATCAATTTCCAGACGTGCAGGTCGAGGTCCCGTTCACTCCGAGGTATTGCGCCTTGTTGACTCAAAATTCCAACCTGGATGAGTCGTGCCTTCGATCGCAGTCGAGACGCTGCTGCAAGAAGGCCCGGCTTCTCGAGCCATCGCTGAACGAGTTCTGACATCTGATCGTCTGAGTTCAATATACTTGCGATCCTCTGAACCGGTGTACCCGCTCCGGTTGTGAGAAAGAACGCCCAAAGCGCATCTAGATCACTGGGTTCCCGGATCGGCATCGTTGCTGGGTCGGGAAGTACGTCGGAGGCTGCGACGACTCGTTCGAGCAGCGTCTTTGAGGAGACCGTGAGTGGACCAATATCCTCGATGGCCTGCCGAATTCGTGGGTCGCGGGCAAACGCGATCGCGAACGTGAGCACTGGCAACGATGCGTGGTTCGCGATCTGGCCGAACTCCAAAAACGCATCGCGAGCGAGCGATGGCTCCGGGCGCTTGTAGTATCCTTCACAAAAGGACTGCAGAGGACTCGTCATGCAAGGTCGACTCCATGTATCTGACAGATTGAGCTTCGGACGACTCGCGGTTTTTATCAGGTCGAATCCGGATTTGGCTCCGAATGCGAACATGCTCATGTACGTCAACATGTTCAGTACCGACGCCGGCGCTGACCAGAAGTTTCTCTACAACTTCGCGAACGTGAACCTGCTGCCCGAGCTCAGCCGCATCAAGCGCTGCCCCAGCAGCAGCCAAGCTCCTCGCGTACGATTGGCCGGGCAACGTGCACGAGCTCGCCAACTGCATTGGCGACCCCAACGTCCGTTCGAGCGATCGCACCGTCGCAGATCTATCTGGTCTTCCTCGTGTCGGGCGCTTCGGCGCTCGTGTACCAGGTGATCTGGTCCAGGTGGCTTGGACTCGTCTTCGGCAACACCACGGCCTCCGTTTCGATCATCCTTAGCGCGTTCATGGGCGGGCTCGCCATCGGCAGCCACGTCGTCGGCAAGCGCCTGCCGCGCATCGTGAACCCGCTGCGGGCCTATGCGCTCGTCGAGCTCGGTATCGGCGCGTTCGCGCTCCTCTTTCCGAGCTTCACGTCGCTGATGGCGAGCGCGTTCACGGCGGTCGTCGCGCCTGAGACCCCGCCGGCCGTCGCGCTGGCGATCCGCGCGACGTGCGCGTTTGCGCTGTTGCTCGTGCCCACCGCGCTGATGGGCGCGACGTTGCCTCTCCTCACGGACTTCTTTCGACGCCACCCGCTCGCCTCTCGGGAGTGGAAGGTCGGCGCGTTGTACGCCGCCAACACGCTCGGCGCGGCGCTCGGCGTGCTGACAACAAGCCTGGTCCTCATCGAGCTCGTTGGGGTGTGGGCGACCACGGTGCTCGCGGCCCTCTTGAACTTCGGGGTCGCTGCCTTCGCGTGGAACCGAAGCCGCACGCAGGACGCCGCCTCGACCGCGATTGAGCAGGCCGCGCCGGTGACGACGTCCGGTGGTCCTGTCCAGCGTGCGGCGACCATCGCCCTCGCGCTCTCTGGTGGCCTCGCGATGGCGGGCGAGGTCCTCTGGACGCGCAATATGGAGACAGCGATCGGCACATCGACGTACGCGTTCTCGTGCGTCGTGTTTGTCTTCCTCGTCGGGATCGCGTCCGGCTCAAGCGCGATGTCGCTGCGTGTCTCGAAGGTGAAGGATCATCAAGGCGCGCTCGCGGCGCTGCTCTTGTTCATGGCGCTCTGGATGGTCGTCTCGATTGTCCTGTTCCGCGTCATCGGCTTGGACGCGCGCGCTCGCATCCATGACGCCGCCTCGATCGGCACGGCGCTCACGACCTACGTCGCTGTGGCCTTGCTGCTCGTGCCGCTCGCCTTCGCGTCTGGCGCCTGCTTTCCGGTCGCGACGCGCATGCTGAACCCGAGCAGCGACGACGCCGGCGGTGCTGCCGTCGCCCGCGCCTACGCGTGGAACACTGTCGGTTCGGTCGCTGGCTCGCTGCTCGCGGGCTTCGTCATTGCCCCCTCCTTCGACTTTGCGCCGTCACTGTTTGTCGTCGCGGGTGGCTACGTCATGGCCGGCGTGTGGTGCGCGGTGCAGGGCGCAACGGGGCGTGCGCAGCGGCGTGCGCACGCTGTCGGCGGCCTCATCATCGCGGTTGTCGTCGGCGTGGCAGCGTCACAGACGCCGGCGATGCTGCGGACGTGGGGAGAGGGGATTGAGGTCATCTCGCACCAGCCTGGGCTGCAAGGCGTGACCACCGTGCTGCGTCGACATGGCGCGCCGTCGGCGGGTGGCTTGCTCGTCAACGGCTACGGGATGACGACGAAGATCCCCGATACAAAGATGATGGCCCACGCGCCGATGGCTTTGCACCCAGCGCCGAGGAACGTGCTCGTCATTTGCTTCGGCATGGGCACGACGTACCGCTCGGCGCTGAGCCACGGCGCTGAGGTCACGGTTGTTGAACTCGTGCCGAAGGTGCTTGAGGCCTTCCCGTTCTTCTTTGCTGATGCGACCGACGTGCTCGCAAACCCGAAGGGTCGACGGATCGTCAACGACGGGCGGAACTTCTTGCTGATGACGCGAGAGCGCTTTGACGTCATCACGCTCGATCCACCTCCGCCGATCGACGGCGCCGGCGTGAACAACCTCTACTCCCGCGACTTCGTCGAGCTCGCTCGCAGCCGTCTCACGCCTGGCGGCATCTTTGCGCACTGGATCCCGATGCCCGGCACCGCCGCGGGCGTGCACGACACGCGGACCGTGTACATGCTCGTCGACACGATCCGCGGCGCGTTTCCGTACGTGTATGGCCTCAACAGCCATGACGGCGTCGGCGTGCACATCATCGCCTCAGACACACCGATCACAGCGACGGTGAGCGACGTTCAGCAGCGACTCGGCGCGCCGCGCGTCGCCGCCGACGTCCGAGAGTTTGGCGCTGTCTCGCTCGACTTCTTCGCGAAGCTCCGCCCCGTCGAGGCACCGGCAGCGGACGCCTTGATCGTCACCGACGACCACCCGCTGTTGGAGTTCAACCTCCTGCGTCGAGCCCTCTCGTCCGAATAGAGGCCGGCTACTCTCGTGCCTGGATGCCGAGGCGTCGGACCTTCTTGTAGAGGTGCGAGCGCTCGAGCCCGAGGTCGTCGGCGGCGCGGCTCATATTGCCGCTGAAGCGCGCGATGCGGTCCTCGAGGATGCGCTTCTCGATGCTCTCGAGCAGCTGGTAGAGCTGACCTTGCTCGGGGATGCTCGAGCCTTCGAGCTTCACAGCGCCTGGTAGCGCGGCGCGCACGTCAGCGGCGGTGACGACGTCACCCGGCACCAAGATGGCGAGGCGGTCGACGACGTGCACGAGCTCGCGCACGTTGCCCGGCCACTCGTGGGCGCTGAGCGCCGACAGCGCGTCGTCAGACCAGGCTTTGTCACCGAGCTCGTTGTCTGTGCAGCTCTTCTCGAGGAGGAAGCGCGCAAGCGCGGGGATGTCTTCCTTGCGTTCGCGCAGCGGCGGCACGTGAATCGGCACGACGTTGATGCGGTAGTAGAGGTCTTCGCGGAAGCGGCCGGCCTTCGCCTCGTCGAGGAGCGTGCGGTTCGTCGCGGCGATGACGCGCACGTCGACCTTGATCGGGCCGCTGCCGCCGACGCGCTCGAACTCACCCTCCTGTAGGACACGCAGCAGCTTCGCCTGCGTACCAGCGGGCAGCTCGCCGATCTCGTCGAGAAAGAGCGTTCCTCCATCGGCGCGCTCGAAGCGGCCGAGGTGGCGCTTATCGGCACCGGTG
>Ga0169931_10015641_pt1 | contig 10138 bp, 4 predicted proteins | sample Kivu_15m_20L_FD_129675 | JGI IMG/M metagenome (GOLD analysis project Ga0169931, IMG submission 129675) | Freshwater microbial communities from Lake Kivu, Western Province, Rwanda to study Microbial Dark Matter (Phase II) - Kivu_15m_20L... | ecosystem: Environmental > Aquatic > Freshwater > Lake ... | reverse complement strand
GGTCATTTATGCTTAATATATCTGATTTTTTAGAGAAGAAATGATCCGAGACAATCACTTGGTATAGAATCTTCCTAGATGATTACGACTATATCCCGGATTGGTATTCCTATCATGGTAATCGTTATGCACATGCTAGCTTCTTATAGTCCCTGGGAACTTCGTCTTTTGTAAATCTCTACTGCCCAACAATCCTAGTTCCTTCAGTCCTTTTATTCCTAGAAGAAGTTGAGCTGATCGCTATATCGACTCAGCATCTGGCCTCAACGATCTAACCATCGATCTCTGCAAATCAGATTGTTTAGGATCTTCCCTTAACATTTGCGTGAGTTGCGAGCTAGCAATTCTAACAGTTTTATTCTTATTTTTAAAACCAGCAGAATGTGTCTTGATACTATTATTCCTAAGTTTCCAACAAATCCCTTGAGCTCCCACTATATCATTAACCATTTACATTAATTAAGTTGCTTGTATAGAGTTTTCGGGGGAGGAGCAACCTTATCATAGACTATAGGTTTTCTCCAAAGAGATGAGTGACGTAATTTTATTTGTTCTCCTATGTTTTAGGGGTTCATGTTTCAATAAAATTATATGGTTGGTGTTTATAAATGTGATTTAGCAACAGTCTGTTATATTATGAGTGTTGGAATATATTTACAAGAAATCTAGAATTATTTAACAATAAAGTGGAGAGATGCAATCTAACCATCAAGAACAAACTGCTCTGCCTGTGCCACTTAACTTGCAAGATAGTCTTAGATTGCTTACGGGGTAGCAAATAGACTACTACATCGTTTAAATCAGGTATTTATGGATTCATATAGTTTGCTTGCGCTATAGGAGCCCTCGGTTAGTCAATGGATGGTCGACTCAATGACGCATCTTAACTTCTATCTCAAAGTATCATCATAGTTATCAAGTACCGGCATTTGTTACCGAGTTTGCTTAATGGTCAGCTTTCTCCTTCTCAAAGTCAAAAACTAAACGCTCTTATTCAAAAAATGGATGAAAGGTACATAAACGGCTAAGAATCCAAAATATTAACCTAAAAACAAATAATGAAGAAACCTTTAAAAAAAGCAAATCGACTTAGTTTAAATGTTCAAACATAAAAAGTATTTTAGATCCTAGATCGAGTTTCTTCAGGTCTGGCCCTGACCACATAATCTTTATAAAAACGGGCTGTTTTTGAATAGGGGATACAATAAGTTAACAACATCCTTAAAAGATTTAAAGAATAAGGACAGGATTACTCAGCTTCTGAGTCATAATAATAGTAAAAAAAGATTTAAGGCGTGTGTTTTGTTTTGTAAAACAAGTTACAAAGCTTTACTGGTATTGATTCTAAGGACAGCTATCCTATTCAAACCAAAAACAGACATCCTTTGGTATTGAACTGTAATTTTGGTCTGTATTTGTACAAAAATGATGATCAGCTTTCACATTAGATCATTGCGATGGAGTGGGTGCAGTATCTAAACACTCTTCTAGGTAAACCATATATAGTTCCTTATTAAATTTTACCCCAAAAATACGGAGCATTATACAAATTTATTGAAAACAGCAATACAGTTCACCAGGTCAAAGCCATGCATGCTACTCAAAGTCTAGCAACTCACTACCAGATGCTCTGCTAGCAAAAGGGTACTGAATCGATTCTTACTCGATTCGCATAGACTTATTCTGGATTTTGTTTGCTACAGTATTTATTAGATGTAAAGGATCGCAATAACGCCAATATAATGATCGGTCAAGATGGTTCAATATTTCATATAGATCTTACCTTCATATTTGGCTCAGGACCTGGCGGAATTTCTTTCTAAAGTGCACCATTTAAATGTCCTAAAGAATACATCAAACTCATGGGTGGCTTCAACTCAGACTATTTTAGAAAATTCTAAACACTTATGGTCCAACACTTGACCAAACTTTTCTAAAGCAGATAGGAAATATTTTACAAAATGTAAATATTGGCCTAATTTGGTAGCCAAATCAAATGTTTCAAAGGATATTCCCAAACAGATTTCAGGCGTAAATTCCCCACAAAACTCTAAAAAGTAAAATCTTTAGTCTAAGACCTAATCGACAAATCCCACGACAACTGGAAAACTACAAAATACGACGACTACCAATTCAAAACAAACAACATTCTAAAATGATTTCTACTTTTTATATTGATGATTCAAAGTGTGTATTGTATATTTAAAAAATATTTAAAATGATGTAGATAGAGGCACCTCATTAATCAGCTGCTAGAGCCTAAAGTCGTCAATAGGAAGAAAATCTTTACAATAAACTGCAATAGCTGAATCGATATTTGGAGTTTCTTAACATACAGGAGGAATACATCAAGGATGATCAGATCAAACTTAAAAAGTAAAGAAATTTAGATTTAGATAAGAACTCAGGTCCAAGGAAGAACTTAAACGTATACAAGCTGTTCCGCTTGTGGTTGGACATTTTGTAGAAATGATTGATTAAAATCATGGGTTGGTCACCTCGACTGGTGGAAGCAATTTTTATGTCAGAGTGCTCTCAACTATCGATAGAGAAAAATTGAAGACTTCAACCAGTATCGCCATGCACAGACACTCGCATTCTGTGGTCGATATTTTGCCTTCTGAGTCAGATGCAGCTATTCAAATGATGCAAGTCCAGGAAAAACCAGACATCACCTTCGCTGATATTGGAGGACTTGACCAACAAAAACAAGAAATGAGAGAGGCTGTCGAATTGCCTCTTACATACCCTTAACTATACAGTCAGATTGGAATAGATCCACCAAAGGGAGTCCTTATGTATGGTCCTCCAGGTACAGGCAAGACTATGATGGCTAAAGCAGTAGCCAATATTACTACATGCACCTTCATCAGAATGGTGGGTTCGTAGTTCGTGCAAAAGTATCTAGGAGAGGGTCCAAGAATGGTCAGAGATGTGTTCAAACTTGCCAAAGAAAATGCTCCTTCAATTGTTTTCATCGATTAAGTCGATTCGATAGCTACTAAGTAAGATTTTTAATATAAAGGCGTTTTGATGCTCAGACTGGTGCTGATAGAGAAGTTCAGAGAGTTTTGATTGAACTATTGAATCAAATGGACGGCTTCTAGCAAAATGTGAACGTGAAAGTCATCATGTCAACCAACAGACATGACACTTTGGACCCTGCCCTACTGCGACCTGGTCGTTTAGACAGAAAAATATAGTTCCCCCTACCTGACCGCAGACAAAAAAGATTGATTTTCCAGACAGTTACCTCGAAAATGAATCTTTCTGAGGACGTAGATCTGGAGCAATACGTGAGCAGACCTGACCAGATTTCTGCTGCGGATATTTCGAGTATTTGCCAAGAAGCTGGTATGAAGGCAGTGAGAAAGAACAGATATGTGGTTACTCAGCAAGATTTCGATAAGGCTTACAAGACTGTGGTGAGAAGAACTCAAAAGGATTTCAACTTCTACAAGTGATGCCAAAGTTAATTACCATCAAAAATATCATCAAATAAACATCCTGATAGTAATATTAAGACAAGGGTTAATACTTCATTTGTAAGTCTATTTTATTTTAGTAGAACAGTGTTATGATCGTGTTCATATAAATTGATATTTAAATAATGGCTCAAGCCGATACCAAAGACCTTTAAAATCTATACCAAGCTCTCAACGGCCAATTCCTGCCTCGTTCAGCCTAAATCGCCAAACATGTCCGCTAGTTCCTCAAAGAATAAATTTCAGGTACTCCATCTCTTATCTAGACTTTGAAAAATGGAACAGAAACAGTGAAGGCACTCTTGAAAAACTAAGAACCGAAGAAGGCAAATACAACAAAATCATGGTAGAAATTAAACAAAAAATGAATAAAGATGGAAAATTCAAAGAAGGCGCAGACCAGTAAAATATTCAAGATGTAGCTTCCTCAAAGCCAAAGACGACGAAATACATATGAAAAACAAGAGTCTTGAGTCGATCAATAACGGACTTAAAGAAAGTGTTACCAAAGTCTCGCCCAAAAAACTCGCAGACCTACCATACAAGAATGATCCAATCTACTAAGACATTTTCTCAACTTTGTTCGTTGTGCTCTACCATAAGCCCAAATAATAATTCGTTTGGAAAGATTTCAAAAGCCTCGCCTTAGAGAAAGATGACGGCTAAGATTTTATTACCAGACTTGCTAACATCAACTTCAGAGAGATGAATCAAGAGCACTACAACTTACTGAGGATGTTGAATGGTCAATAAAAATTCAAAGATATCACTTAGAACTCAGAACATGCAGTAGACATCGTGGACCTAGCAGACTGGCTGGCATATGTTATCGAAGGACACAAGATCACCCTTGAAAAGAAACAAAGCTAACACGAATACGGCAAGATCCGCAAAGATATAGATGCCAGATACGGCAGCGGACTATCAGTAAAGGAAGATTTCTGCAAGGAGACTCTAAGAGAACTAGATGGGTACCAGACTAATTTGATGAACTACCAAGCTGAGCTAAGAACTCTTATGGTTGGAGTAATATCATATATATGTAGATGAAAAACGGTCTAGAGGATATTGATGAGCTTTAAAAGCAAAGAAATGCCTAGATTGAGAAATTGAACGCCGTGTGAATCTACAAATAGCTTATAGTTAATGTTACTGAGTATCCACAGACAATATAATTAATTTTTAATATATTATCTATTTTATCAGCAAGGGCTAAATCTAACGATTTTCGGTCTAAAATGCTTATCTTTTTATTTTATCCTCAAAAGTCGTTTTTATGCTTTTTGTTGTGGTAGTATGAAATGTCCACTTTTTATCGTAAGAGCCCGAAAATCAATTACATAAATAAAACATATGAGTAAGCCCATCAAGAACTGTCCATAGTGGAAAAAATGAGATGGAGTTAGCTGGAAAACATTATTTGTGAGAATCCCAACACCAAGATCCCTGAGATGTTTATGCTGCAGGAAGAGATGGAAAACTTGTTCAGCATGTTGATCAAAAAAGTCAAAGACGAGCATCTTAATTTCAAGAAGTGGGTAGGTCTTTTCGGGTTCAACGCAGAAACCATGAATTTCATCAGTCAGATCAACGAACACAACTATTCGAGCATCTCAGGACACTACATGAACCAAATAATCTCAAATTTGTTCATGAACTAGGAAAAAATAGTCGAGACTAATTTCAATCCTGAACAGTGCAGGAATACTCTCAAAAAGCTAGAGGAGCAACTTGAAGGACTTAGGGACTTATATGCTATTGACAATAAACGAGATAAAATGATGTCTATTTCAACTGAAGTCTCGCAAAGTGCAGAAATACCTGGGTTTATGAGCAAAGTCACTCCTGAACATTAATACATCAGGTCTCTATTCCCCAAGCAGACGATAAGAAAAATGAATCTACTCTACAGGGCAAGCTAGAGCAACTTTTCTGCGCTTTAATTCCACAAAAAGTGTGACAATATTCCTCAGACCATCACTTTGATTGAGACTGAGTATGGTAAGGTTATAGGTGGGTACACTCCTTTAGCTTGGAACTCGACCAAAAAACATTGGGCTGCTGATAAATCGATGAGTTCATTCATTTTTTCAGTCAACCTTCAGGAAAAATTCTCGCTTAACCTTGCTCAGTTCGCCATCGCTTGCAATCCTGATAAAGGACCTATTTTCGGATGCTGTGATATCTGTCTGGTGGACTCATCTAACATGGAGAAATCGAATGCGGAGTTCCCGATCAGCTATAACAACTTCAAGTACGCACGTAATCCAGAATCGAGTCAAGCTTTCACGGGTAACGTCAAAGGACGTTTTACGACTAAAGACTGGGAAGTCTTCCAAGTAGAATTCTTTGAATGATTACGACCACAATCCAACCATATGTATCAAGTATCAAAATATCATAAGTCAATTCTATGTCAAATTTTTAAATTATATAATTTCTTTATCTTGTTTGCGATATTTTTGCTTATTTTTGTTAACAATCGTATTTTGGTTAAAATTTTTAGTTTATCTGTTTCATGTTTGTTTATTACAATAAGCGAATACGTTAGAAGTATGTCTCGTAAAATAACAAAAACTATACACACTGAAAAAATATAAGCTCCTCATGGTCTTAGCAAGCAGGAACTTCTGTAACTGAGAGATGCTTTTAACTTACTTGATCCGAATAATAGTGGAATTGTCGAAGTTGCATGTATTTTTGCTAAAATTTAGAACTCTAGAATTTGATTAGTACTGCTGGTGTGGCCTCGAAATCATTGCAGATAGCACTAAGTTAGGCCGCACTAGTATCAAAAAGTATCGATTTTCCAGGATTTGTTTAAGTATTCACAGCACACGCCTACTCTCCCAGATGCAGAGCAGCTCTAAGCCAAGTATTCAGACTGCTTGACGACTAGAACGCTGGATACATAACAGCAAAAAATATAAGAAGAGCTGTATTTTAGTTATAGATGAACGTGAGCTAGGCATAGATTCAGGAAATGGTGGACAAAGCTGATCGAAACAACGATGGAGTCATAGACTAAGAAGAATTTTATCTCATAATGACAAAGATCTCTTCCAAAGTATGATAGATGACTTCTAATATTAGCTTCAAGCAAAATAAATTCATATTAAATCTATTCGAAAATAAAAGCTAAATGCATATTCAAGTACTTTTAAAGATAAAAACCTATGTTTGTTATTTCTTTCATATTTTTATTAGTGAGTCTGTATTGAGTTAATAAGGTATAGTTGTTTATTGATTTCTTCTACAGAATAATCCTATGTCACACCTAATCAGCGGTCCATAGCTCCAAGGTATCCTCATCTTCAACCTCACACCACACTAAATAGTAAAACCTCGCATCAAACGATACTTACTTTGCAAAAGCCCAACCCTCGAATCATTCGGTTCGGCCAAGATCGATAAAGCAGTCATGTAGTCCATCTGCAAACGATACACCAAAATATAAAAATAAAATATAGAGAAGGAGAAATAAATGTTTATTGGACAGCAATGCTCGGCTCTCAAAAAGAAATTCAAGAGTATTTTGAATCCGAAAAGCAGGTAAAAGTGCTAGCATGCAGAAATGTATCGACGTTTTTCGAGGAACATGAGGATACGTTGTAGAACAAGTTGCAGATGCATAGTTTGAATTTGAAAAAATTGAGGGAGGGCATGCCGAGAAGGATAGAGCTGTAGAAAAAGTACAATACTAACTTGTCAGTAAAGATGAGAGCAATCGACTAGGCCAGGCAGATTGACAAGATGAAACAAGATTACCACAGACACAATAATTAGTTGAGAGAGAATTGTCCTAACTTCAGAAAAGTATATAAGATAGCATACAGATGAATTTCCTGCTTGAGAGAATGTTTGCCAGTCCGCAAAAACACAACAAGACCGAACCAAACATGTCCTTTAGTCCCCAAAAACAGAACAAAAACTAAAGAAACAACTCGTTTTGTAGCAAAAGTATCTTGGCTTTGCGAACTTCCAGCTGATCTAGTCTAACTTCAATATGTGTCTGTATTGATTTCAATATTAAATAGTAAAAATGTAGAATTCATGATATATATGATTCATTCAATCACGGATCAGGGGCTATTCTAGGCCTTTCCTGGCCTACAAAACAATATCTAAAAATTACTGCGAGGATGACTATAAATCCGCATACCGAAATAATGATGATTGCCGCTATTCTTGCGGAATAGTCAGTAGTTAGTAATGCGCTTTCGACTGCTACGAACAAAAGTCCTGTGAAGATGATAATAAATACTTTTGTTAATTGGTGACATTTCCCTCTGCAGCTCGAATTACTTTAGTTTTGCTGCTCGCTTTGTGGCCTAGGCTAAATCTATTCGCTTAAACTCGCTCTTTGGTCCTATCTCTGCCTATATTTATATTAGTCAACCCAGATGCTATCTTTCTTTATGCGCGAACACTTCTTATCATTTTTTTCGCTTTTTCGACAAATATATAAGATCGCTAGTCATCTTATATGAGTTCCAGTCTATGTTGAAAGCGAGTAAGGAACACTTAGTCCTGTGAAGGTAAATTTAGTTTATCAAGGTAAGCTCCATGCTATTTTGAATCATTGCTTATAGCCACCAAACACATCTATTAGTATGCATTTGCTTAAGAAGACGAAGAGCCCATTCAATCGATACATAAAAAACTCATAAGCGTTTGATAGATTTAAACAAGCAATATATAAAAATAATTTACTGTCTATTTTCAACCATATTATAGTTATGTATAATTACTAAAGAGTGAATGATAATCTGTCCAGTATGATATATAATGAATACCCACAGTCTAACTATTATGGAGGGAACAACCACATTCGTCAAACCAACTGCACAGTCAAAAAGTAGTTTTATCAGTCGAGCCTACATCATATGCTTTAGTCTCTACATGCTACAGGGTCAAGTAGTAGCTCTGGGACTCACCATGCCATACCTGTATCGATAACTGCCCACATATCGAGTGCTAGCTCTGTTCACTTCGACTCACCTGCCCTTCTCATTCAAGTTCTTTCTCTGTACTCCACCTCCTATTCAGGTCCCTTCCTCGAAAAATACACCAGTCTCACCTACGGAAAACGCAAGACCTGGATAATAATAAGTCAAATCATGTGTTCTCTCGTAGTATTCGTAAGCTCACACTTCACCCAAATTGACTCCGCTTCCCTCCTCGCCCTTGGTCTAATGGCAGCATAGTTTTTCATAACAATCCAAGACGTATCTTTGGACAGTTTGTCCATCAAGTAACTAAAATCACCATAAATTGCCAGTCATGTTCAGACCATCGCTTCGTCTTTCGGTACAGTCATGGGTTCGCTCTTGTTGCTCAAATTGACATCTAACTAGTTCGCTAACAAGATCGGCATGTCGACTGCAATTACTTCAGTAGACAGTATAATGCGATGGCTTTCTCTATGCTTGCTTGTAGCTGCACTACTCGTCCATTTTGGATTCAAGTAGACTAGTCTGTAATGCTAAAAACGGGGTAAAAGCAAGCCTTTCCTTTAGATAATCGGTAGTGCTAAAGTATTCCTCTAAGGTCGATCAAAGTATTGCAGATTGGTCCTGTTCATGTTGGTCTACTATCAGGGTCTTAAATTTTTCTAGGCAGGTTATGACTACTAGCTAGTCAAAAATGGTTTTTCCAGGGACACATCAAACTCGATCTCAAATCTAATAGCCCTTCCAATTCTCTTTCTGACCTTCAAAATGATCGCACTAGTCAACGGTCTTGGCATCTAACGAGCATTAATACTAACCTTACTCCTACAGTGCTTCATCTACGCCTTCAATATAACTGTTTTTTCGCTCTCGCCATATGTAGTAGCAACCACTCAATTTTGTGCAACTGCCCTGATCACTCTAAAAAATATGATTCTTTTCATAATGAGCAATAGTTTCCCCACGCATGCTCTCACAGGCATGTACTTGTCTATCACATATTCGGTCTGGAACCTTGGAGAACTCAATACGCTCAATACTTTGATAATAGATTCTTTCGGATGGAGAGTTTGTACCTATATTGGCATCGCTATACAACTTATGATTATCATCAAATTGCCAGCTTTGTTGAGCTGGGTAGGAGCGGGAGTGGTCGACATCGATCCGAGCATACTTGAAGATTAGCAACAATATTTCAAAGAATTGCCCAATAATGGAGGAAACTTTGCATAAAACTCTACCTTACTGGTTGAGGACACTGTTTCTCAAATAGGAGGAGATTTAAGTGTTCAAAATAGTTAAGCGAGTGTTTTGTTGCCTCGGAGTCCTTGGTTCGGAACCTAGGTTCCTACTTTATGATATCTACTTATATTTATTGAGTATTCTTCTTCAATTTTAGCAGAAAAATGAAGAAAAAAACATATAAACAAAAAGCTGATCTTTTACATACATAAGCAAATGAGTAGATGGATAGATAGTAATTGATAATTGATAATAATAGCTGATGGAGGCATTTCAAGACAAAAACAAAACTAATACTAACACAGAAGTCCCTAAAAAGAAGAAAGAGAAAAAGCTCAAATACTAGTAAATCATGAAAGACCTACCTGCCACTTGCTTTTCTTGTTCAGCACACTAATAATAACATCTGCGTCTTGTTCCCTATTCTTAATCAAAACCTCCTACATGCAAGTCATGTGG
>Ga0169931_10015640_pt1 | contig 10139 bp, 6 predicted proteins | sample Kivu_15m_20L_FD_129675 | JGI IMG/M metagenome (GOLD analysis project Ga0169931, IMG submission 129675) | Freshwater microbial communities from Lake Kivu, Western Province, Rwanda to study Microbial Dark Matter (Phase II) - Kivu_15m_20L... | ecosystem: Environmental > Aquatic > Freshwater > Lake ... | reverse complement strand
TAAATAATACTCCAAACTGTAATAAACTCCAAAAAAATATTAATCTATATAAATTCAAGTCAATCTAACCCCTGAATCATCAACAATCTCATCAAAACAACCTAAATAATAGCCCATGATCCCAAAATTGATATATGATCAACTATAAAGACGTTTTCAATAACTGAATCGTTAACTAAAAAAAGTAGGAACACGTATAAATATATTAAGTGTATAGATACAACAAATTCATACATTAAATTTAGATTTAAACTAAGAATTAATGTTAATAAATGCTATTAATATCAATTAAAAATATAGACAATTATAAGTAGAAGTAGAAATAGATATAGCATAAAAATAATAATGATTTCATTTTTAAACTTATATGTAATACTATTAACTTTATCAGTAACTAATTATATTAATTAATACCTATAAATTTATAATAAAATACTAATCGCTGTAATATTTACGTATCTTATTATAATTAAATACTGCTGACTCATGAAACAAAATTAAATTCAAAGTAGATCAAGCAGAAGTACTGATGATCATAAACATGAACAACCATCAACCAAATCCATGAATTAAATCTTTAAATAACTAAAATTATACATCCAAACTGCAGTTCCTTCTCCTGTTAATAAATAACATATGAACAACTTACTTTAATCATTAAAGATAAAGTTCTAATAAGGCATAGGCGTGATTTATTCAAGTAATAGAGCCTTTAATTTAATAAAAAATTAAAAAGATATCAAAAAAGACATCATCCAAAAGATATAAATATAATAATTGCCAGTTCATTCTAAATTAATTAAACAAAATGCTAGTAAAATAGTAAGAAAAAGGTAAGATAATAGGAGGCCTTTTATAAGTTAAGATAAAAGAAGATTAAGAATAAGCTATTATGAAAAGAAAGGGAATAAAGCATATCTACATTGATATATTATACAATATTATCATTTGTTATATATAATTTTATAAAATATAAAAAATTAGAATCATATTCCATGATAAACACTTGATCTTCTACTAGGTCCAGCAGATACACAACGTACCCAGTTATTTTTCTTAGCATCTAAACCTTTTCCTTTCCATTAAATAGCAGTATTATAGTTACATGGGTCAGGTTTTATTTGTTATTTTGCTTTTTTAGGTCTATTATATTAAAATTTAGTATCAGAAGAGCCAAATCCTGAAGATGGCTTTGTAGTTTTATTAAGCTTCTTTCTTCGTTTATCATCTTAAAATTTTATTCTATCAAATGAATTATATTGTACAGAGATAGCTCTATATGATCCTGGATCAGTCTATTTTAATCTTCTTTTCTTATTTCTATCAGCTTATTTTTTATGCTTATCGATCCAATATTTATGGTCAGTTCTTTATTTTCTTGTATTAGGAACATCTAAATGAGGATTATATGCCCCAGAACCTGGATTTACTGTTGAAAGAAATTAATCATCTTGATAAAAATATCTTTTCTCATTAATTTTAAATTTTTTACGAGATTTAGATGTTTTTTATTATGAATCTTTTAAGTATTAACCAACTCCTGGTATTTTTTATATTTTCGCTCTACGTTGTATTTGCTATAAATATGTATTTTTTCTTAATTTTTCATCAATTTTATATCTTTTACTTAATTTTTTATTAATGGTTTGATCGAATTCACTAAGAAAATCATATGTGCCTAAATAAATCAAAGAATACATGGAGGAGGATTGCCCTTATATAATTGTGTATACTCATCTATAAAACATGTTTTTTTAGTGACGTAAACAGGAAGTTACTTTTTACCTTCTGCCCATTATCTATGTGTTTTAATCTGTTAAGGATCTAGATATTATCTAACAGGTTGATATTATTAAATATTCCAAGGGATATTTCGATGAGTATTATATTAATAGATTGTTTATGGCTCAATGCTAATTTCACTCATTATAAATGCTGTTAAAATTATTAAATATATTCAATAACGTAAATTAATCAATCATTTTCAATTATGCATTCATATGTCATATAAAGTTCTTTGTTTCCTTAGTTATTATTCCTTTTCATATTTCTCTTCAATATCTTGTACTTTTTGTTACTTGAATAACTCAAATTATCGTTGGAATTTTCACTTTCAATAGTGGGCATTATAGGAAACGATAAATCATTATTTGTTAGATTTCCTTATGTGAACATCGATATATCACCATTGTATTATTCAGACTTTTATAAGCATTATTTTAGATTAATTTCATTATCAATTAATTTATTATTTTCTTCTTCATTAACTTCTTCTTTATTAATATCTAAAATAAGATTTTAGTTTTGAACGTATAGTTCCTATTTTCGGGACTGAATTTAATCATTTATTAAATTTTTATGGAGATCTTATATTTTATATTAAGTTTAACTGTACTAAGATTATTCTTTTTAATCTTGCCTTATAAAATCTAAAGTATAATATTTGAATCCATATTTTTCTTATAATTTTTTGATAAATCTAATATAAGTTATAAATTACATATTAACTTATTAACTTTTTTTTAAAAAAGAATTATCAATCTATTCTTTCTTCATTAGCTCAATCAAATTCTCATTACTATTGATATCTTTTAATTGAAATAGATACATAATCTATTTGATGTTCATATGCTGTAATATGGAGATGATATGTTTTTACTTTAAAATTAACTAAAGAAGGTATTTATTGTCCAATTTTGATATACTTTAAAGAAGTAAACATAATTTTAGTTTATAATTTTATTTCTTAAACCTTTTTATATTCTTTCTAAGTTATTTCATAATTGATGTTACCATTGTTAAAGTTGAAGTAATAGAATTTTCAATTTAAGCTTAATTGTTAAGATTTTCTTCTGTGTCAAGCATATGTTAAGAATTATTGCTAATTTAAAATTGACCATATAATAGATATGAAAATATTTTGGCCAATAAGAGATTTTATTCATGATTTTTATCATTTTCATGAAAACTATACCAATATTTCTTAACTTATTTTTCAATAAAGATAACTTGCTTATTTGATATATTTATCTACTTAAAGACTTTCATCCAATCAAAAATGTCTTAACACTTTGATTAAGATTTTATAGATTAATCATAGATTTAATGCTTTCTTAATCTTTATTCAATTTATTCAACTTTTTGTAGTGACAAATTAGGATCATCTATTGGCTCACTAACATTCTCTTAAGCTTTAGATGATTAAATGAGTTGAAGATGCTATTATTGTGTTTAAGAATGTGCTTAAACTATCTTTAGGGCATCATTTTATAAGTTATGAGTATCAGATGAACAATTTTAATTACTTTGATTTTCCATATTTGGCTACTAAACAATATATAATATACTTTAAATATTGATAATTCGATTTATATAATTAGATTAATAAATAAACTTCATAGTATCATTTTTTATTTAATTTACATTATCTAACACTTTATGCAAAAGCTAAGGATATCTTACTTTGAAAAGAATCTGATTAATCAGGTGAAACATTCACAAACATTAAAGTTTTACTATCTCCCTGTAGATATTTTTGAAGTAAATGAGTCAATTTAGAATTTCTATAAGGAATATGCTAAGAATTCTTTCTTATACCATTGATTACATTCCCTAATGCACTTAAAGATTTATTAATTGACATCGATTATTTCATTACTTATCCTTCTACTTTACTTTATTTAAGCCTTTAACTACCTGCTAAATCAATAAATGTTAAAGAACCATTTTTTGTTTAGCTAGTAGAATTTTAGCTTTTTCCTTATATTCTTAAAGTAAGAATTAAATGAGATCTGCTACTTCTTTAATTACATGATGTTTAAGCTGTTTTTCTTGCTTATATAGATTCTTTAAGGTATGCTAAAACCTCTTCAATTGATTAAACTTATACTTACTTTATATTATCCATTGTTGTGGTATTTTTTGCAATTAAATCGATAATTGTTTCCATGTATATTTCTTGGATAGATAGGAATAATTTATATTTCATTTTGAAAGTATTATTTGGTTTTATCTCTTTGAATATAAGTTATAAACTTCTTGGAGTTAAACCTTGCATTTAAAGTCTCTCATATTATTATAATTTCCCTTATTATGATGGACCTAATAATGTAAATGTTTTCCCTGAACCAGTTTGTCCATATGCAAAGATACAGACATTCTTACCATCAATTGAATTTTGTACTAACTGGGCGATTTGATCAAATACTTGAGATTGTGTTTGCATTTCATTAAATACATGTTCAAAAAGAAAATTTTGTTCATATTCTTAATGTTGATCATAATGTGATTTTCTTGTTAACTTTAGCTTTAATGAATTTTATGATGTAACTTTGATGACAGTCTTTTATGAGTTTGGTGGTCTTATTCTGCAATAAACTCTTATCTGCCCTTTAACTTATTGTAGTTAATTATTATACTTCTTTTTGAGAATAAACATTTCTTGCAATTGTTGATCATTTTGTTTCATCATTTTGTTTCTTCTTGATTAATTTTTTTATAAACATGAAATTTATTGCCTTAAACAATTAGATGCATATCTTAATGAATTGAATCTTGAAATATCCTAGTTTAAGATATGTTTCTTCTCTATAACTTATTGCTTGATTATAATTTAGGCACGCTTTTTTTCTTATATTTTATTTTATATTTATTCCAAATTCTGTTTGTTTGATTAAATTGTTCTTAATTATTGAGCTATTGTATCATTAATAGAATTGTTCAGTAAGGATTAAAACTGATGGGTTAAATTTTGATTTACTTGTTAAGCTTATTATATTTATCTTTCAAGCTTTTGGATTAATTATTGATACTAGTAGCATTGCTCATCTACTTGTTTTGACATATCAAGTAAAAATTATTATTAACGTTGATAGGATTCAATATTCTATTGTAGCATTAAGTAAGTTAGCTTTTAGCATTTAAGGATCTATTACTCATTTAACTCATGATTAAATTTTTTCTTTTTAAGCATCGAAGGAAAGTTCATAATGGCGCTTTGTACAATCAAATTAATTATACTTTTGAAGTAAATTTACTCAGATATAATATTTTATAAATTATAAAAAGTTAAATATTAGTTGGAAATTAATAAAAATATCAAATATCATTATCATGTGAGACTTATTTATGCTTTATTGTTACTTTTAATTATTGACTTTTCAATTATTGTAAATTCAAAATCTTATTTTTAAGACTACGCTTCTAGCTCAATCTCTTAAATATCACCATGTTTAATTTAGAAATACGTTATTCACTCTTAGTTACTCTTTATTACATAGTCAATAATGATTTTATTATCAAATTTAACTGATCAGATATTTTATCAACAACATTTTCAACTTAAGGAGGAATTTAAACCTAATTTTCTTAGGTGGCTTAAATCGATTATCTTTCTTTATGAACTATTTATTGAGTCTAAGTTTCTTGAAACTTAGATTTTTAATTTTAAGTTCTGCTTGTCAAGTTTTTGGGCTTAGTATGGCTTTTGACTTTTGAAACAGGTTGAGTTTTTGGTCCGTCTAAAATGCTGATCATTTATATTTGATCAGGTTATAAATTAGTTTTCCAAATCATTGCTAAGGAATCACTTCCTCCAGTAGCAAAATAATCTCCATATTTGGAAAAAGAGCAAGCATTAGTACTTCCATTATGACCATACAATGTATATTATAAAACTCCTTTATTAATTTCCCATATTTTAATTTTAGAATCAAGAGAAGAAGTCATTAAATAGTTATTTTTAGGATGAAAATCAACTTTAGTAATTGACTATCCATGAGCATCATAATTATTTATTAATCTTTTACATCTCAAATCATATAATTTGACTTTTTTATCAGTTGAACATGAGGCTAAACATGTACCATCTGAATTAAATTTACAATCATTTATTGCGCCTAAATGATCATTGAATTGATAAAGAATTTTTTGAGATTATGTATCCCATAAGATTACTGTTTTATCTTAACCTCCAGAGCATATCAAGCGATTATCAGGTGAGAAATTTGTAGTTTTAATCCAATTTTTATGGCCTGTTAATGTAAAATATAATTTTTTATCTTATATCCTGTGAACTTTAATAGTTTTATCATCAGAGCATGTCAATAATAACTTTCCATCGTAACTATAATCAAGGGCTCTAATAGGAGCATTATGAGCTTTGATTGTAAAAGAATTTCCTTCCGCGTTATTAGTCCATATTTTAACGGTCTAATCTTTGGAAGCACTTGCTAATTGGTTTCCCAATGGTGAAAATTTTACATCAGTAACTGCATCCTTTAATTATCAAATAAATACTCGATGTCCAATATACTTAAATATATTTCCTGTAGTATTAAGATTCCATACAAAAACCATGCAATCATTAGATCCTGTCGCAACTTGTTTACTAAATAATTTAATTCTTACCATAATGGATGAAAAGCTATGGAATTAATTTAATCTTTATGTCCTTTAAATGTCCTCAATAATTTAGGGTCTTCTTGTTCTTTAATCATAAAATTTAAATAATAACAAACAATTATTATGAATATAATGTTTAACAATTATAAATTTACCCATAATATCTCCTATTAATTATTTTTAAATAGCAATTAAATTCAAATAATTTCGATGTTTTTATAAGATTTAAAATTAAATCAAATGAAATATATTATTTTTTAAAAATCAACACGTTTATATCATAATTTATGTCAGAAAATTAGCAACCAATCTGTTAAAATTAAGTCAAAAAAGAAGAATTATCCCCTCAACCTGGATTAAAATTAGAACTTGGATAACTTTCACCAGGAAATTAAAAGTAAAGATCACCTGTAGCACTAAGTCCTAGGTCTGTAACATATTTTTAATATAGCCAACCAACAAACGTAGTTCTTCTCCTATAATTTCTAAAAATAAGTTGTAGACAGTAAAAAAGCTTCTTCAAAAATAAGAATAAAAATATCGTGATGCCTAACATAAGACAAATTAATTAAAGAAGCAAAAGCAATAAATTGAATTACAACTAAACCAAAAGCTATTATTATCAAAGAAATGTCAATAAAGTTAAGCAGATAATGATAGATTCAACAACGAGATTCAACAGCTTTAATCACAATTGTCTAATTAGAATAATAGAATTCAATAGATAAGAAATAGAAAAGCTACTTTATAAGTCGAACATAAAAGATAAGTTTAAACTTTACAACAAGAAATTGCATAAAATTAAAGAAAACGATCATAAAAATTAACAAGATAAGCTAACAACAAACGTTCACATGATGAATAAACTTAAAATGCCAGAAAAAAATTAGCGGCTTAATAAAAATCATTAAATGAATTGAAACAATAATGCCAATAAAAAACTAAAAAAAGATAAGATTTACTACGTCAAATAGCTATTGCCAAACAAGAAAGAGACAAAGCTTTAAATAAAAAATCTTAGTAATAACGTAAATCTGCTTAATCTGCACAACAATAAACTTTAAGAAAGCAATAATTATAAAGAAAAATAGCCTAAGTTAAGCAACAAATAAACAACAAAAGAAACGAATTAAACAATGCCAAAAATGCTTAAAATCTCTAAGATCAAAAGAATAATGATGCTCTTCTTCAATCAATTCAATAATTAAAAACAGCCAACACAACATTAACTCAATCAACTAAAAAGTTATAATAATAACTAGCAAAAAAGACTAAATAATCGAATGATACTAAATAATCCTAGAAGAAGAAATAAAAGAAGATAACATAACTTCATAAAAAATCTTAATAACTATCTAAAAAAGCTACATAATTAAAAAATTAACTAAAAGTTTTATAATAATAAAAGGAGACTAAAAAAGTGATAAGATATTAATAAAAAGTACCTGAAGAATTATTAGCTATTCAATCAAAAAACTAAAACTTAAAGAGATAAATTAAAAAAATTGTTTAAAAATGCTAAAAATAAAAGGCATAATTAGATAAATTAGTTCCTCCTACTGTCATCTAAAATATGAACAATAAAATATCAAAGATTATTGCTAATAATGAACGTTTAAATTAAGTCACAAAAATAATATCTGAAGTAACCGTTTAAAATTAAAGATTAGCCCAGTAAAAATAAAGATTATAATGGGGTTAAAACACTAATTTAAAATAACTTGAGACATAACGTAAAAAGCAATAATAAAAGAACAAAGCTACAGAAGATTAAATCATCCAAAGACGTAAAACTTTACAACAATTAAATTCTAAATTAGAATAATATGTTAAAGAATACCCTAATTTTAATCCAGATAAGAAGAAAAAAGCAGAACCTATTGTACAAAATAATAATAAACAAAACGATAAAAGTAAGAAAAGTAATGAAAAATAACCAAATACTACTTAACTTAAAAAAAGTAAAAAAGGATCTTAAACTTAAGTTAAAAAAGTAGAATAAGTTAAAATATAATAACCTGTTGTTGAAGTGCCTAAAAATAAAAAGAAGAAAGGAGGAAATAATTCTTAAATTCAAGCTTAAGCCAAAATATAAAAAGCAGCATCAGTTATAATCCCTGAACCAAAAGTTTAAGTTAAACAAGAAGTTAAAGTTTAACTGAAATCTGAGATCAAAACAACAGATCAAAACAAGCCGAAGAAGAAAAAGAAATGATGAAATTGTGATGATAACAAATAAATTAAATTCTATAATTAATGTGCTTTATAAATATATTATCATATAAGTAAGTATACATAGATAAAAAATATATCAACATTTTATAATTCCAAAATTTCCTTGAGCAAATTCCTTATCCATCCTTGGAAATACAAATTTATAACAGCCCTCTTCTAAATCCATCTATGCACTCCAAAAACCTATTCCAAAAGGCACATAAAATGCATCATCTTGAATAATTTTATATAATTTTTTATTATTATCAGCTAAAAATATGCCCATTGACAATGCTGGAGGTTAACTACTATTTTTATCTTAATTACTTTATAAAGAATCAAAAATTTCTTTATATGTCGTACTTTTAATATAAAACTGATATTTTCCTTTTGGTAAGGTCTTTTATATCGTGGGGTTATTGAAAAATTATTGAAAGATGGAAAGAGGCTGGTATTATTGATTACTATTTGATTTTAAACGTTTTCTCGGACCTGAATGGACTGGCAGCCATTTTATATCTTGATTAAATTAAACTTAAATACTATTATTGATCTTTTATATGGCCAAATTTTTATTATTTATTTAGTATCCATAACTTTTTATATTGATATTTATACTGCTCTATACTTAACTATATGCATTAAGAATCAATATATAATGTTAATATTAAGCAGTAATGATCAATTTTCCATTTCCTTTGTTAAAATTTGATATTTAAGAATTATTTATTATAGTCTCTAGTTTGATTTTATTCAATTTTTTATTATGATTTATATCTGGTATAATGCATATTTCATAGACTAATTTTTTATTAGTACTTATCAATATTTAAAGATCATTACCGATTTATGTATTTATTGAAAATTGTAAATTTTTGTTGAAATAAGGTGAATTTATGCCATAACCAACATTATCTAGCGTTAATTAAGATTATAAACATATTTGATTCTGATAATTTTTAGGTTTAAAAGGCTTGAATTTTATTTAAGCAAAAGATAATAGTGATGCCGTATATACAATTTATCCTTCTATCATTTGAGGCTATTTATAACCTATTGATAAAAGATATGTCGTTTTTTATTGACATGATTAGAATATAAAGACATCTGAATATATCAATTGATGTGTTGTTATCGATCTTATAGGTTGACCTAATGTTTTATTATTGTATTAATATAATTTGATTATAAGTTATTGATCATCTTGATTTTAAAAATTATGATGTTTTTATAACATTAATCGTAATTATAAATCTTGACTACTAGGTGGAATAATCACCATGTATTTATTCTCATGACATGTTTAATTTAAGACACCTTCTTGATTTATTCTAAGCTAATATATGAAAGGATTCCAGTTTATGTTGATGTAATCAAATATTTGTATAAAGTTTTAATAACTTATAATTTTTACTTCTGGAGATATTTAATCTTACTATAAAGTTTCAAGGAAGAGTGGTAAAATAGTATTTTTAGTCTTAAAAGAATTCATATAGATAAGCTGATTTTAAATATCTACTTTT